>OUNM010348316.1_pt1 | contig 76270 bp, 60 predicted proteins | sample 1769961 | NCBI WGS metagenome assembly OUNM01 (sample SAMEA3914820, study PRJEB12502) | metagenome | biome: forest; material: soil | place: USA | collected 2012-03-12 | depth 0.3 m
CCAGTGGGTAATCTTCCTCGTCATCATGGTCGTCGCTATTATCGGCATTTGGGTTGGTGCCTGCGTATGGCGTCGCCGCTACGTCCGCAAGAAGGACCGAGTCTACGCTCTCGGCAACAACCTCGCGCGTTCCACCGGGTCAGGGCGAGTCGTCCCCAACGCCAGCAACGCCGGCTCGATACACGTGCCCGGCGCCGGTTTCGTCGACCCCGCCCCGATCAGCTCCGCTGGCGTGTACGGCGAGAAGCCGCAAAAGAAGAAGTGGGGATTCGGGGGCCGGAGCTAGTCCTGTCCACGGGGAACAGCACGCCCGCAAACTTGAGGCACACAGAGACGCCGTATATATTCCTCCTTCGTCCATCAAGCGACCGGGTTGGATGGACCGGCGCGCCATATTCCTCGCATTTCTCTCATACGCGCGCTCCAGGGCAGTGCAGCGCATTTTTAGGCTTCGACATACAAACTCCAGTGTAATCGCTTTGGCATATTTTTCTTGGTTTCTTTGGTTTTCCACAAAAGATGGTTGGGAGGCAAGACATGGTGGAATGACAGGCGTTTGGGTATGGGACGACGAACCGGTTTTTCCCCTTGTTTTTTCTCGTTCTTGTTCATCGGCCAGCCAAACCGGCTCAAGATGCCCAGAATTTTGTCCATATCAATCCTCTATATCACGATAGTTGACTGCATTTCAACATAGAACACTTCCTCAGCATTCTCCCCATCACTGCCGTTCTCATTGGCAGGGTGGCACATTAGTTCATCACTGACGGCCTCCAACCAAACAGTGAGATTTCCTTCAGGAAGTTCTCTGGCGGACCCAGATACGATGGCCGTTTATTATCGTGCCGAACGAGCTCCCCGTCGGCGACGAGGCCCACTTCACGGTGACAAAGACCCTTGCATCCGGGTCGGACAACGCAAGGGTCCTGGTGGTTTCGGAAATCTTGACGCACGGCGGGGTTTGGGCGGTCCATGCTCTGCAACCGTTGAGGACAATGGAATGGTTGCATTGTGTGTGCGCAAAACTATGGCTCCTCGAGGGCTCCTACTTCAAGAAGGAGTAGGCTCAATTAAGCCAATCCCCTTGTGGTGTAGTTGGCTATCACGTTCGGCTGTAAATGCGTTTATTGATACCGAAAGGTCACCGGCTCGATTCCGGTCGAGGGGACTCTCTTTTTCTCCTTTTTTCCTTGCTGCTTCTTCACCCCTGAACCCACCGGGTACCATTGACTCCAGCCTCCAAGCTTTTCCCTCCCTCTCATCCATTTCAAGACCATTTTCGTCGCGAGATCACCCTTCCCAAAAAAAAAAACAGGGAAAAAGACGAAGCTTCCCGAACCCCACATGTCCCATTCTGCACGACCTCAATCTGCACGGATGGCTGTCACAATCATGCCACTCCCCAGCAATACTGAACCAAAATTCGGCACAAAGTGTGCATTTATCATGTCTACCGCAGTATTTATGCTCCTAACTAAAAGATCAAACACCCAAACACCATCGCCGCGTCTAGGCAATTATCCAAGAATGATACCCCCCCACCAACTCTCCTCACCTCAGGGGCAGCTCTCTAGTCTCCAGCTTGGCCTGCTCCTCGGCCGCATCCATGTACAAGTCAATCAGGCAGCCAGCCGACCAGGCTTGGGTCGGGCTCTATCAGTGGGATCTCTCGTTAGCAATCGCTTTCTCTCACGACAAATTCTGGAGGAAGAAAAAGAGAGAGGAAACTCACCGAATCAGGACACTCCTCCCCGTTCTTCTGCGTCAACTCCGTCAAGCCGGCCCAGGGGCTCCGCTGGATCATGTCTTTGCACCCGTTCAGGCGGCGGGTGACCTGCTGGAAGGCCTCGGTGGGGCCCTGCGGGTCGGCGCTCTCGCCGCGGCGGCGCAAGAGGTCAAACTTGAGCAGCGCGCGGAGGAAGAAGCCCGTGGGCCACAGCCACTCCGGGCCCTGGTGGTAGTTGCGGCCCTTGGAGGTCGACGGGTCATCGCTGTCCTCGCTGTTGCGGTAGTACGGCCGGTAGTTGAGGTCGCTCGGGTCGAGCGTCGCCATGCCCGTCGGCCCGCGGAGGGCCGTGTCGGCGACGCAGAGGGCGTGAATCGCGTGGGAGGGGTTGAAGAGGTCGGGCGCGACGGTCATGGCAATGGGGAAGTTGGGGCGAAGCTGGTAGTCTTCGTATTCCTTACCGGAGCGGTAGAGGTCCTTGTAGATGCCCCGGCGGTTGATGACGGCAGGGTTGACGTCGAATTTGGCGTCGTCGGAGGGCGAGAGGGGAACGAAGAAGCAGCGCTCAAAATTGGCCTTGATGAGGTCGGCCCAGGCTTGGAATGTGATCTCTGAGCCGTCGGCTTTGCGAACGCTTGTCTGCGTGTAGCTGCCGTTCTGGTTGAGGGTCGACACCCAGTGGAGAGCGCTGTAAAGGAGACCGGTGATCTCGACGGCGGCGCCATCACGGGGAGTGCCGGGAACGCCTTTTGTACCCGCCCGCTCGCTCTCGCCCATCTTATCCATCCAGGTGCCGCAGTTGTCCTGGTTGCCGCCAAAGACAAAGCCATTGCTCCAGTCGACCTTGATATCCTGGTTAAAGCCCTCGTCGCGCATCTGCATGTCGAGGCCGGGGCCGGCATTCGCTTCCCGGAACTTCATCCCTTCAGCATGGCGTTGGAAGACCTCCTGGATGATCTCACGGATCGTGCTCTCCTTGCTGTACGCCCGCGGGTCGTCGGCAGCGAACCAGGTATCGTCGTATGGCAGGAACCGCCTCTTGACTTTCTCGTCCAACAGCGACAGGCCGCCAGGGGCTATCCGCGTGTAATCCTGGATGTTTTGCAAAAAGAACCAGACAGAGTCTCGGGCATTGTACCGCGGGGTATTACCGCTCCCAAGCAAGTTAGGGACCATGCCGTGCTTGAGGACGCTGGCAAAGGCGCGAATGTGTTCCTTTGCCTCGTCAAAGCGACCTGTACCGAGGTACAAGCCCCGAAGAGAGATGAAGACATCGCGGCCCCAGCAGCGAGCCCACTCAACGGAAAAGTGCGGAAGGCCTGCCGCGAGCGAGGGGACCAGGTGATTAGGGTAGAGGGATGCAGACTTGACAAGGCCCGTCTGTTGGACGCTGACCATTGCCAGGCTCTTCACAAACCACTGTCCTTTGCGGATGTTGTCGCTCATCAAAGAAATGCCTCGGTCGATGGCCGCCATGTAAGCAGTTCGAAGAACCAAGCCAAAGTAGCGCGGAAGGAGGAAGCTGGGGATGCCGCGAATCGCATCGAACCGCTCTTTGATCCAAGCGGCAGGCTTGGACAGGCGACTGTACAGAGGCTGCTGCGAGGCTCGCTCCAGCCGGCCCACAAGATAGTCGAGAACCCACTGCCCGTCCCGGAGGTTTTGGCAGATGGGATGGGCCAGGTTATTGTCCCTGATGATGTCCTTGAGGATGCTCCACCACCCCTGTAAGCCAGCATAGACAAGCTTGCCATGCCCTGGGATGTCGTAGACGCCATCGCGTCCAGCACTCGCGTCCCGCTCCTCCGGTTCGCACTTGTACAAGAGGAAGTTCAGGTCAACAAGATCCAGCTCCTCCATCGCGGCCTTGGCGCCCGAGGTGACGAAAGTATCAAGGCCCGTGGAGTGCTCCGCGGTAGGAATCCAGGTCTCAAACAAGGCAATACTACCCGGCGGGAACCTGTCGCGAACGGTGATGACAGTATCATCTCCCTTCACTTCCATACGAATCCCGGGGAGGGAAATGAGGCGGCTTGGGAGGCCGCGCAAGTGCCTCCTGTCACCAACCACATCGTCGACAGCCTCCTTGCTTGTGTCGACCTCAAGCATCCAGCTGCCAAGGTGCTTGGCTTTCGTGCCTGTGAGATGAACGGGGTTGAAAGCGCCGTTTCCGTTACCGTATCCGGGGAATGCGGTGTGCGCAATGAGGAAATATCCTTTTCGTGAGCCAGGGTGGACGCGATGGACTGTGACGTACTCGTCCTCGTGATGGATGTGCGTCTCGTCGTAGCCGTCCATACCCATCAACGTGTGGATCTGGTTGAGAAGCTTCTTGACTCCGGCGATGCCGCCTTTGCCTTCGCCAACCTTTACCGGGAACTTGGACGCCTCCGACGTGTAGAGCCTGGTTTCCCCAACAAGGTCCACCAGCTTAGGATAGATCTCATCATACCCCATGACGCTCCCGGTTGCGCTAGCGCACATGCTGACCAGTGCCGCGTTGGGCAAGGTGTCCCGGGCATCCCGCTTCTGCGCCGGAACCTCGTTGTCATGGGTGCAGTCCATGAACAGGGCCTGAACAGGAACGGGCTTGATGCGGCGGATGATCTCGCGGGTGTATACATGACCGTTCGTCGTGCGGTCTCCGGTATCTTTCCCGGAGCTCCGCACCTCGGTGGAAATCTCGTCCACCTCGAAGCTTCCAATGGGGCGGCCGCCGTGACGGTGGACGAGTCGGCTGAGCTCGCCAGTGCTCCAGGCCTGCATCGCCTCGCGGATAAGCGAGCTCAAGCCCAGCCGCTTGACAAAGACGTAGTCCATCTCCTCGGAGCCAGTGAACAGCTCGGCAACGACGTAGAGATTTGGGCGGACACTGCGAGCCTCATCGAGGATGTGCTCGGCGACGTGGATTGGCGTCGAGTGGCAATTGTCGATCCTGAAGCCGGCGAAGTACTTGGCAAGCATCCGCGCATACTTGGTCATGTGCTCCCAAAGATAGGGACTGTCTTTGGGGCCGGCTCCGTACCGCAGCTTGGTGCAATCACCCCAGACGATGACCTCTCGACGGAGATAGACCCGAGACTCCGGACCGGCGTTGTCGACTAGAGCGTTCCCACCCCATACCCATCCGTTGTTCACCAGAACCAAGTCTTCCTTCTTGTGCTTGGCGGTGACTTCGTTCCGCGGCAGGCGGGTGAAGTACGTCTCAATCAGAGGATTCTGGCTGTTGATCGGCCCTTGTTTCGGGCCGTGCTCGTCCAGACGCACGTACTTGATGCGATTGAAGACCTGCTGAAGTGTCTCTTCCACTTCTACGTCGTACTCCTTGTACAACGGCACGTTGACGATGTCGAGGATCTCCACGATCTTGGTCCGGACCGCTGCTTGGTCCGGAGTGCTTCCCTTGTCCCCCTCGTATCTCCCAAACAGGGCAGACAAAAGGGCGGCGGCAATACTGGGATCCGCTCTCCTCCTGAAGCGCTCCCCAAGTCGGTCTGTGCCCGTGATACCGTGCTTCGTCATCCACCGTGCAAGCTCTTCGGGGGATGCTGAATGCAGCGAATCGGGGCCACCGGCATCGAGGGAACCCTCAGGGAATGTGCCCTTGCCAATAGCCCATGACTCGACCGCCGCCGCAGCATCTCGCTCGACATCCAGGACGTAGTACTCCCAGAGACGAATTTCGGCGATGACTTCCTTCTTGATCGCCTCCATGATCTTGACGAGATCGTCCACAGACTTGAGTTCGGTTGGTAGCCCCAGCTGCTCCAATTTGTCGCCCAACTCGAGCAATTTTGTGTCCAGAAGATAGGCGGACTCCAGCCACGGGGCTGTTGTCAGGTTGTAACCGGCTTCTGGGTGCTCCTGAAGCCACTGGCTGTTGTTGGCGGTGTGGTTGAGGACAATATCCGTCAAGCTAAGCAGCGAGTGGTTCTTTTCCAGGCTCTCCACCATCTTCTCGACGTCCTTCTCGCCCTCAGGGAAACAAGCCGGGTCCCACCCAAGCTGGTCGTACAGGCTGTAGGGCGAGTTGGACGCGCCTCTGACCTGGAGTGGGGTGAAATGCACCATGTTGTAGCCGCGGTCGCTGATGCCCCTGAGATGGCGCTCCCAGTCGTGCGGGTATTTGCCCATGAACTTGCTGATGAGCGAGAAAACGGACAAGGCGGGGAGTGGCAGGAGCTGGCCGTCCAGCGTCAAGCGCGGGGCCACGTCGATGTAGTACCATGGTGTTTTCTTCGTTTTGGACCTCGAATCGTCGCTCGTTGGGGTCAATTCGCTCGCTAGATCGGGCAGCTCGGCGTAGGTGGTGTAGAAGGCGTAGGCGCCAGCTTCGTAGATTGGGATTGAGATCTCGATTGTGCGGTTGAAGTCGGGGACGAGCCTGGGAGGAGGAAATATTAGCATCCCGTGCCATCCAGCCGACCACTCCCATTTCAGGCCGGTCTCAGTCTGCGGGGAGAACCTACTTGAACTCCCGAAAGCTGTCGCGGCGGAACTCGGCGCCCTGCTCGGGGATGTTGACCCACAGACTGCCATGGCGGCAGATGCTGGACGTGCCCTCAATGGCAAAGCGGATAGTGAATGGATCGCTGTTTTTGGGCGCCAGGTAGATGTACTCGCCCGCGACCTGGGGCGAGCCATCGTCGTTGAGCGGCAGCAGATAGACCTCGTTGGAAACCATGGTTTTTGGCACCATGTTGTCGGAGGGGAAAACGGAGCTCTCCCAGAGCTCCAAGCTAATAAGCTTAAGCGAAGGCCGCGTCGATCAATTGCCCCGCGCTGCGCGATGGATCCCAATGGTGCCGATCAGTTTCCAAAGCACCAAACAAGACACAGGCACAGGCAGATAGATCTGAGGATTCTCGACATCAGGAACTGGGCTCCGGAAGCTCAATAAGGGAATGAAAGAGAGGTACGAGCTGACGGGGCGGGCGTCCGGTGGAGTCGCGACGTTTCAAGGATAACTTCCAAGGTTTTCTGGGAATCTGGAAATCCGGGAATCCGGGAATGGGAATTGGAACATGGAGGATTGGGAGAGAAAAACGGCTGCAAACTCGAAGCACGAAAGGGACCAGCAGAAGGAGTCATGTGCAGGAAGGCAGAGACAGAAACAGGGCAAAGGCGCCCCGACGCCGCCTGCAGGCCGGTCTCCCTTTGGGCGCCTGGCGTTTGCGACACCATCGCACAGCGCATCTGGAACCCTCGGGTTGACTGCCGGCCCTGCGCTTCAAGCCCTGTCAGTTGGCTCACACGATGTCATCAGCGGGGGGCACAGACGGTGGACAGGGCGGCGCCCGGCCGGGGCACGTTGGTTTCAACATGCCAACGTGAATCAGCAACTCGCCCCATGGGCGGGCCAACGGCTGCGAGGCCATCATCCGGCGACTGCGAAGCTCTCCTGAACAATCTGCGTTGGAGTCCTTTTGGGTATAGAAGGGTGGAGATGTCACAGCACCTCCGACCATATGCAGCATGGAAGAATTCACCGGCGGAAGAGATGGCCAGGCCTGTCTGTGGGTGTGCCTCTCTCGCAGACTCCGACACGAGCTTGTCCTGCCGCTAACGCTAGCAATCCGCCGGATTCAAAGTCCAACTAAACACAGCGAAATGAATTGGTCCATCATTTCCTTGGAAACCTCTGACGACGGACATATCTTTGAAACGGTTTCGCGATACTCTAATAGTAGAAGCTCTCATGCTTCTTCCGCTTTTTGCCCGTCAATTGCTCCCCGAACGGTTCTCGAGGGCCTTGGAGGCATCCCCGCCCCCGCCGTGGTCGATGACATCAGCGCCCTCCAGCCCGCGCCTTGGCAAGTCTGAAGTCTGTGCGCCCGGCTGTCAGACCTGCAGGTTGCCCGGACGGTTGGTTCCAGGCTCCGTTCCTGGCAGTTGACATGCCGATCCGCCAAAGATATTTTTCAAATGCCACCCTGAGTTGGATGCTAGTGTAAGGTAAGGCACCGCTCAGGCAGCGCTAATGGCTTGTACTATGTACTGAATATCTCAGTCATGCATTGGCCAATGTCTCCGGTTCAGTTCTCTCTCTGCACTTCTCTCCAATCCAATTCTAGTGCGCCCGGGCTGGGGGCCGGTGGGTTGGGGATGAAGTGAGGCCCTCGAGAAACCACCCTTTGATCAGTAGTATACAACCAATTGTCTGCATCTCCAGTGGAGTCACTCGCTGGTCGTTGGGAGATACGGGCCAGATTTCAACGGCCCGAGTCGCTGCCGACGACGCCAGGGCCGAGGTGGGCTGCCGTTCCGGGGCTGCTGGAACCCGTCAAAGAGCAGACTTGTGATCCTCCCTTCGGCCCCACACCACCAGGGAGCCTCGGGATGCTGCGTTGCCCTTCTAGACTTGCCCCATCGAGAGGCCACGAGGGCGGTGATTCACTGGAGACGGCGGGATTCAAAGAGATCGGGGACGGCCGAGATGAGCCTCCGATGGCTCGGCAGCTCCACGGCCTCGGCGAACGGGGAGGGCGAGAGGCTTGGCCGCCGAGGTGGGCAACTCCGTTTGACAGCGCGACAACGTCCAAGAAAAGGGGTCAGCTTATCTTGGGCTCACGTTAATCTGACATTGCCCGATTGCCCCCAAAGACGGGGAGCTTCGTTGATTCGAGGCTGTTGATTGGACCAAACCGGCCGAGACTGGAGCTGAAGACCTGTGGCTTTAGAAAACTCGTTCGAGTCACATGGCAGTTCCGACCAAAATTTCGTTGGGGCTCAGCCACTGGAACGGGAAGGCGGTCTTGCTTTCTGCCGCCCTTTGCGTCATGGCTCGCTCAACGGGCCAACGGCGTGGCAGAGAATTCCCCAAAGCAGACCGAAAAGCGGCGGTCGTTCTGGAACCCTGAAATCCGGTTACCACACTCGGTCAGAGCAGGTCCCCTGCTTGTGTGCACACACGCAAAGGGACTTTGAAAGACGCCCCGAGGATGTGCGGCGTTGCTGTGCGGCCTCATCTGCTGGCCTCGTATAAGACGGGTTGTGGGATCCTCCCTGGCGGCCCTCGCTTCCTCACACAGAGTCGGGCGATTCCGTTGAACCCATCCCTTTCCAGCAGCCATCACCGGTCACCGCCTGCGCTCTGCTCGCCCAACGTGACCCATTTCCACAAGCATATCCACTCGGGAAGCTGCACGTCCCGGCTCCTCACCCCTAAACCTTGTCGGCTCTGGACCCTTTCATCCCAATCGCCGCTCCACTCTGATTTCTCAACTTCAACCCGTCCGACCACGACAGCTGTTGCCCGAGTCCGCCGGCCCCCGAACCCGATAACCAACCAGGCCTCCATCTCTCCTCCCGCTCCCCCTCACACAACACCCCGCAACACCCGCGAACTCTCCCGAACAGCAAAAATGGCCGGGTCTGCAGATGCGCCTCGGCAGAGGCACAAGGTGGCGGTCGTGGGGTCGGGCAATTGGGGCACGACCGTCGCGAAGCTCGTCGCCGAGAACACGCGGGAGCATCCCGACCTTTTTGAGGAGGACGTGCAGATGTGGGTGTACGAGGAGAATGTGGTCATCCCCTCGGACTCGCCGCACTACGACGCGGCCGTCGGCGACCAGCCGCAGAAGCTCACCTCAGTGATCAACACATACCACGAGAACGTCAAGTACCTCCCCAAGATCCAGCTGCCGCCCAATGTCGTGGCCAACCCCTCGCTGTGTGACGCCGTCAAGGACTCATCCATTCTCATCTTCAACCTCCCGCACGAGTTCATCGGCAGCGTCTGCCGGCAGATCAAGGGCCACATCCTCCCCTCCGCCCGAGGCATAAGCTGCATCAAGGGCGTGACGGTGACCGAGGACAAGGTCGAGCTTATCTGCGAGTACATTGGCGAGACGCTGGGCATCTACTGCGGCGCCCTGAGCGGTGCCAACATCGCCAACGAGATTGCCAACGAGCTGTGGTGCGAGACGACCATTGCGTACAACACGCCGCCGTGCGACAAGCGGTCCGAGAACGGGACGAACGGGGAGGTCCACCGCGATGCGCGCGGCCAGCCCAGCAAGACGGCGCTCACGCCGGTGCCGGACAACTACCCGCCCGTCGACCACGCCGCGCTGTCCAAGCTCTTCGACCGGCCCTACTTCACCGTTTCGATGGTGTCGGACGTGGTCGGCGTCTCGCTCGCTGGCGCGCTCAAGAACATTGTCGCGCTCGCGTGCGGCTTCATCGAGGGTCACGGCTGGAACATGACGGCCAAGACGGCCGTCATGCGGCGCGGCATGCTGGAGACGATCCAATTCTGCCAGGAGTTCTTCCCAGAAACGATTCAGGAGATGACCTTCTGGGAGAGCGCCGGGTGGAGCGACATGATCGTGAGCTGCACGTCGGCCCGGAACTGGCGCTACTCCAAGATGGCCGTCGAGCGCGGCGTGTCGTTGCACGAGGTGGAGCGGACGGAGCTGAACGGCCAAAAGCTGCAGGGCATCTCGACGACCAAGGAGGTCATGAGCTTCTTGAAGGCGCGCGGTGTGCAGGACAAGTACCCGCTGTTCAAGGCGGTGGAAGGAATTGTGGACGGGACTTTTGAGGTCAAGAATATTCCTGTGCTGTTTAGGGAGCAATAGAGGCAAAAACGGGGAGGGAGAGCGGCCGGAGCACTAAAATCAGTGAGTTTAGATGAGGTGGCATCGTCCCACACGGGACGGCCCGTTGTGTGGGCTTGATAGTATAATGACACATATTCGGATCCAAGCACGCGTTCGTGGTACGAGAGAAATGTGCCTGACGTACGTAGATTGCAACCGAAAACGAGAAACTCTTGATATCATCGAGAAAAGGAGCAAAAAAAGAAAAGATAACACTCGAGAGATTTCCCATAGCCAACTGGCCTCCTCCTCCCCCATCAATACCCATCCATCAAAGCCCTTTTCTCCTCATCCACCGCCTCCTCCTTCCCCCTCAACCCACTCGCAAAACTCGCCCTTCTCCCCCTCCCAACCAACACATCCTCCTCGGCACCCTCCGTCCGCTCCCCGTCCCCGAACACCCTCTTCCCCACCCAGTCATAGCTCGCCCAAACCAAGTTGAACATCGCCGTCGTGCCCGCCATCACCCACCCCGGCGACCGCCCCCGCTCGTCGGCAAACGCCCGCCCGCTGAGCATCAGCACGATCAGCACGGGCGCCCAAAAGCCCAAGAAGAGCACCTGGCCGATTGTCTGGCGCCGCGAGGTGATGGTGTAAGGCTGTAGCGAGGCCAGATAGGACTGGTAGGCCGCGGGGAGGTCGTGCTCGCGTGCGCCATCGCAGAGGAGTTTGAGGTAGCGCGCCGACGGCTGGGCGTAGTCGGGTGACGGGCGGTGGGTGCGGTGGAAGAGCCAGCGGAGAAAGGTGGGGGTGGTGCTGGAGTTGGTGTTGGTGTTACCGTTGTCGCCGTCGTCGGGGACGGAGGGGAGGCGCGGCGCGTAGAGGGTATGTGCGAGGAAGGGCCGAGGCGGGACTGGGAGAGTGGGCTGTTCCGGGACGCGCACGCTTGGTGGCAGAATGAGGCAGGGAACGAGGATGTCGTGATAACTGGAGCCGCCGCCTTCGGTGGCTAGGATCTTGGCGTAGTCTTCGGTGGTCACTTCGTAGACGACTCCGTAGAGGCCTTTGTCCCAGACCGCTGGGCGGCGCGCCCGCCCGACATCGGTCTCGTTGTCGTCTTCATTTCGTGCAAAGGGCGGCTCGATGGGAGGGCGATCGGGCATCCCCGGTGGGAACTTGGGCGGGTCGAACGGCGGCTTCTTCCCCGGAATCTTGCGCAACGCCGTGTTGGCGAAGCAGGGCTCGCGGTAGGGGATGCCGGGAAGGTCAAAGGTCAAGTCGAGCGACGGCGCCGCGACATTGATTTGGCTCAGCGGGCGGATGCCACGCCTGCCGAGAAACGTCTCGGCGCACATGTTGGAGCCATAGGCGAGGTAGAGAACAGTCTTGGGCTGGATGGGCGCCTTCTGCTGCAGCGACTTTGCGAGGATCGGCTCGCATGGGGATGGGGAAGGCGAGACATCGCGCTCAGACAACCGTTGGGCCGAGGTGCACGGGATGGACGAGACCGGAGGAGGTGGCGCTCGCGGAGGGGAACCAGCAACCCAGGACCAGAGGATTTGAATGTGCTTGAGGCTCCAAACGGCCGTGTCGTCGGCGTCGGCGGTCTTGGCGATGGAGGTGTCGGGATCCGCGACAAGTTGAGCCGAGGATTTGGTCGGCCCCATGCTGATGACGTCTTTGCTGCGGGTCTGGGATTGGAGGGCTGGCGACGGGTGGCTGGCGCAATCCGTGTTCGAGATGGCGAGATCGCTGGGAGGGTTTTATACTTTCCAGGTTCAGTAATCTTTCCTAACTCAACCCTTGGCCGGGGTCTCTGGCACCGGTGCCAGGCCCACATCTTAGGGTCTCACGGGTCGTCACCAGTCCGCAGCCTGGACGGGCAGGCCGGAGCCGCACCAGCCAATCAATATCTCCGCAGGATCCTAATATGTGGGGCTTGACCTGAGTACGTAATCCGCTCTCAGTTGAACCCTCCGTTGTTGGCCCGAGTCCGACTCCGAGGTGCGAAGAGACTGAGCTGTGAGATCTGCAACCACTGCCAAGGGGACGGAGTCTTTGGTCTTATTCTCTCTCTTGGTTTGGTTACACCGTACACGGCTCGGAGAGATTGAGAAAATTGCACTTTTTCCTTCCTTTCAAATTGGTTCGCACCTGTTTGTTCATCGGTTCATCCATGCTGCAGGAGCTTCGTTCGGGGCGTGCATGGACTTTAATTCCGTAGAGCTTCAAGCTGAAGGGACTATGCGTTGCTTGTTTTCTCCCCCTTTTTCTCGTCGCCCGAGGACGGGCTTGGCCTAAGGTTCCATTGTTACATGGCTCGGAGCCCCATCTGGCTGCACTGAGTGGCTCTAACAAGCTCGAGGAGCCGCAGCCCTTAGCCTGTCCTTGCGAGACATCTGGCGGGAATGAACTTTCGTATCAGTTGCTTTAGGTTTGATTTGGTGGGAATTGGTGCTTTCTCTAGAAGGGCCGACAGCCCAAACTTTCATCAAACGTTAGGTCGCAAAGACGCAAACCAGTTTCGGTATGGCACTCTTCAATCTCGCAGAGCCCAAAGGTGAAATGGAACCTGGAAGTCAAGAAACAGTGGGATTCCGTTAGGGGGCTGTCCGCCCCTTCCCCTTACGATCAGGGAAGCAAATTCATCAGGCAGATTCAAGTCGGGTGGAGGCAAGCGCAGACTAGAACACAGAAAAAATCTCTCCTGTCTTCTCAATTTAACTAAAGTTGGACCACATTGAGTGTTGTTCTCGTTCATTTTGCGGCTCTTGCCCATCACCTCACGCCTACATCGAGTAGGATCTTGCAACATCCATCTCAACTCGCCCCTTCATGATGGAGTACACCCGCCACTCGTCCCAGCCGGCAACGGTTGACCTCGTCCGAGCCGACCTCGCCGAAATGTGGACTGTCGATGAACTCGACTTCGAGAGTCCGAAGAGACCACCCTCGATTTCCGCGCTTAGCGACATGCTCGATCTTGAGTTTATTCCAACCCCCGGACATCGACCCTCAAAAACGGCGAGGAATGACCCGCTTCCTGATCTGCTCGGCGACATCCTCGAGCTATCACCCACCCAAAAACGGGGGCGAAACGATGGTGATGGAAGACGGGGCTCCGACAAGTCATCGAACTCGAGCAATGACGAGATCCATTACGGTGAGCAGCCACGCAACCTACCTAGCCAAGTTTAGGTGACTGTAAACCGGCTGTCTGACGCAGCAGCACTCCAGATACCCCATCAGAATCATACAGTCCTCCTCGAGGCACACAGAATAAGCCGAAGCCATCCGCACACTTCAAACAGCCTCCGGTCAGCACAACCAAACGTAGCCATGCCATACAAGAGGCCGAGACAGCCGAGGCGACAGGAAACTCTCTAGTCACAAAGTCCCGCCTCCAACGTCAGTCAAACCCCAAACCTGCCGCAAAGCCCACTGCACGCAAGCGCCCAGCAAAGGAACCCAAGCAGGTCAAGACCTCCACGCATATCAAGAAGAAGGCGACAAAGCCCGATGACGACCTGTTCGAGCTGAGCGATGTGACAGACACAGAGGAAGAGTCCAAGCCCAAGAAACGACAAGCCAAGAAACCAACGTCCAAGGAGTCTCAAGCATCTCCAGAACCAAAGGCTCCGGTTTTCGGTCAGGGCAGTGCCAAGAATGGTCTGGCTATGAGCCAAAAGCCCAAGCACACGCGAGATGCTAAAAAGCCCACTGGTCGTAAGATTCCTCGCGGGAAAGAGGCCGAGGGTGAGCCAACATTTTCAGACACAATCGCACATGGTGGTCAAGAGTTGGAGTTGCACATCGGCTCAGATCAGGGCGGGAACAAGAGCCCATCCTCCAAGGCCAAGGCAAAGCCCCTTGAACGCCCACAGCTGGCACCAGGACAACCTGTCCAAGAGACAGACCCCCCACAAGGACTCACCTCTCCACAGCTGCCAAAACCTTTGGCTGTGACACTGGGAGAGAACATGTCGGTCCTTCCCGCAGCCCTGAAACCGCTGGATGTTATCACTGTGTCCAGCGAAAGCGCAGAGGAAGACGATGCTCCCGCGGGATCGACCTCACCGCTGTTCATGCAGCAATGCCAACAACACTCCATAAGTGACGACGCAGACATCACAATAACGGCCGATTCGGTGACCAAAGTTTGCCAGAGCCTGCCAAAATCGTCTCTGGCAGATCACCACGTCTCGTTCGGCTTCACTCCCCCGCCGTCCTTGCAACCGCATGCTTTGACCAAACATACGTCGATGCGGCAGGCACCTGCTGCTGGCCATTCGTTGCCGTCGAGCTTGAGGGAGGCTTTTCTTTCTGACGAACAACCGACAATCTCGTCATCTCCGGTCCCTGACCCGAAATCTTCTTCACCAGAGGAAGGGCTACGGCCCGAGGAGATCTGGAAGCACGCCGTGGACGACAGCTCCCCGCCGGCGATTATGCATAGAATTGTGACTGTGAGTTTATTTCCAAGGGTTTGGTGACACACTGAGCTGCGCTAAGAGTGGCTATTCCTAGCTGTTGCATCGTTCCCTGAAGCCCAGGGAAGAGGTCGTCCGAGAAATCGCGGCAGACTACCAGGAGAATGCGTTACGCTTGCTTGACAATCTCAGCGCACGCCATGGCCAGGAAAAAGCTGTCATAATGGCCGCTCTGCGGAAGGCATCTCGAGAGGCATTCTCTCTCTTTGCTAGCGCAGGCGAGGAGATAGTGATCCTCGTCGATAAGCTCCGAGACATGCACACAGCTCACACGGCGGACAAACTCACCCGACCAGCCCTCGCCCAGAAACTCGACGCAGTCGCCGGGTTGTTCCAAACGAGACTGAACAACTACAAGCAGGAGGGCCTGCTCGGTGACGGTCATGAGACTGACTCGGATCGCGCTCTCGACGACCTTTCGGAGACGTATCGTGCCAAATTGCTTGGCGCCGTTCGACGACTAGACGACGCAGCCGAAGCTGCGGAAACGATGGACTCGGAAGTTGATGAGTTTGTCAAAAGGTGCCTTCAGGGCGATACCAAGAAGGCTTGGCGTGCCAAGGTCAAGAAGCAAGAAGAGCCGACTCGGGATGCTGATGATGCCTTGGAAGTGTTTTTGGACGGCATGATGAACACTTTGCAGGAGAATCACCACGGACGCGATATTAGCGAGGTCGGCAATGTGGTGAATGCTGTCTCTGACGACTCAGATATGGCCGGCATAGATGTCCTGAACTAGGCTCCGCGGCCTGTCACTCGCGAGGGTGGGATCATTGCTAGAAGAGCTTGAGGGATTTGCTGGAGTTGACAATCTCGAGGAACGAGTGGAGGAGATGTTCATGCCACTTCAGTGGAGCACGGTTTGTTCATCTTTCTACTAGCTAGATAGATTCTCTTGCTTTCAATGTGATTCACCGAGACGGAGTGACAACAGAGTCCTCTGGGCATCGATGGCTCCTTTATCTCTAGGTTCATACTAGTATGCTGCTTGTGTTATATGTCTTTTCCAGGTTCCCTTCCAGTTCATCGCTGTCTTGATTCCAGCGTTGCGAGTTCGAATGTCTACCTAGGTACCCACTCCTAGTTGTACATAGATAGAGAGGATGGAAGTGGCCACTAATTACTTCTCTACTTACATGTGCCCGAAGAGGGGGTGGTAGAAACGCTGGAACATGTGGGCTAAATCAACAGTCCTGAGTTTCTTGCTAGACATCACTTTTCTGTGTTTCCCTCCAGATTGCTCACACAAAGGAGACGGGTGAGGGTATTAATCTCCGGATAGGGAGCGGGAACGGCGGCCTAGTTTGCGTCTCCCGCGATAATCTAACAGCACTTTTCATCTCAACTACTTTGATGTAGGCAAACTACGTAGATTTTGTTCCCATGTATGTCTTCATTGGTCAGACCAGACGACGGCAACGAAGGCTCCAATGGCCGGAGGACAGGCCGTGTCCTGTGGCACCCACGCCACTGTCTCGGCCTCTCGGGTGCTGGACGCTGAATGCGTCCTCTGCTGTCTTGTGCAATCCCCGCAATTCCGAGCCGAGGTCAACTCGTCTTACCACGCCAGCCATCGTGACCGACAAACGGAAGTTACCGAGCAGCCTCAACACCTCGTCGTCGAGATGGTAGACAGCAAGCAGAGCACCCTATTCATGAAAGCATTTCGTGGCTTGAAGCTTGGTTGGGCACGGATGGGCTCGCGGGACATGCAACAGATGGTCACGACGAAAAGTGGGCAACTCTTAACCCAGTCACGGCCGGAATTTTGGCCTTGTGTGAGGTGACGTCTCGCTGTGACACTGCCCACTCACACACCATGAACTACCGGAGCGAAGCGTCTTGGCGCGGGCGCAGCCAATGCATTGCATCTTCGATGCCTTGAGCCGACACGCCAGGGGTGGTTGTGGGGAGCGCCTTGGTGACGTCTTTGTAATTTGCCATTGTCAACCGGTCAACCTCGTAACTTTGCACATAGGAAAGCAGGTAGAATTCTGACTATGATGCAGGGTTACTCGTATCGGCTCACTCCGCATTGTGTTGTTTTCTGTCTTGACTTTGGCGCTCCATCCATTCTTCCTCTTGTTGTTGCTTGACAAAATTCGTGATATCGGGGAAATTCCAGCGAGGCCGCAGTGCTGCGGGTGGGAGGGGTGCGCTAAGCACTGCGGGGCCCCCCAAATTCCGCGGCCTAGAAAGCCTCGCTTTTCCTCCCACGATTGCGCCCTGCCTTGTGCACGTCTTCTTCCCCGCAAGCCGTCCGATTGACCGTCGAACAGCAAACGCGCACCGGCGTCAAGCTGCTATCGGCTTTTGCACGGCTCTACGGCAGCATAAAGTCACCGCCCGCTCAACTTTGCGGTTGTCCAGAGCCCGTTTGCCCCTTGTCACACCCCGAGGCCTCGTCCGGCCCCGAAGAATCGAGTCCCGAACCTGTCCTAGTGCCTCCGTGCATTCCGAACAAGCAGTGTCTCTTCTCTTCCACGCGCTACCGACCCCATTTCCACTATCGACGGAGGCGACGAGCAGCCCGTCTCGACCCGTTTGTCCCTTAACCGCCGTCCGACCGATCCGACTCGACCCAACCCCACCTGCACGACCTGCAAGATGCGTTTCCGTCAGAGTATGGCCAGGCACTTTGGGGATACTGTAAGAAGACAGGTTTCCTCTCTCTTGTGATGGAGAGCCGCTGTCCAGATTTCGAACCTTTCCCAAAGTTTGGAGGCTGTTGGTCGGCCGCAGGGCATCCTGCGTGCGTCTGGAACAGTTGGGAAGCACACCGAATTGGGACGCAGGCTTGGGACTTGGGGAGGTTGTTGCCATCAAAAGGATTGCTACGCTTGTTTGGATGGTTTCTGCTTGCAAAAATACGGGATACTTTCGCCGGCTGTCTTGCGCAGAACGCATGCTGCAAGAGGCTCTTTGTTTGGAGTTGTGGACTGACCAAATCACCAGCTCGGCATGTCATCTCCAAAACCATACCTCTCCTGTAAGTCTGGCGCGCCTACATTTTGTACTCTTCTTGAGACTGACAGCTACTCTCTTTAGACTATGACATCCGCCGTATGTGACTGGAACACGTCTGCTTTGGCCCCTTTTGGATCTCGTGCTGACTTTTGCTGCTTAGTCGACACCGAAGATATCAAGGCACTCAAGAGTGACTGGCTCACAGATAGCGTATGTTTTTTGGCGCCCCTATTTCCTCCACAGAGACCCAGTGACTAACAGCGATGTAGGCCATTGCCTTTTGGGAAGAGTACGTTGGGCCGCATCCCACAGGTCTTTCGCGGGATTGACTGACATGCGCAGGTGGCTTGAACGGGAGGTGTTGCCCAAGTACCCGCAAGCACGGATTGTCCTTCTCCGTCCTGTTGTCTCGCATCTCTTGATGCAGACCACTGACCTCAAGAACGATGCCTCGGCTTTGCCCGACTTCCGCAAGGTGACCCATATCTTCCTACCCATCAGCGACAGCCGGGACCGCTGGAACGCCGACAGCGGCTCCCACTGGTCTCTCCTTCTGGTGTCGGCCATCGATCGGGTCGCCTTCCACTACGACTCGCTCGGCGGCTCCAACTTCTCGGCGGCTAAGAGGGCGGTGGACCGGCTGAGCTGGGTACTCAACGTACCCCTCCGCTTCCACCAGCTGGAGGATACACCGCAGCAAGAGAACAGCAAGGACTGTGGCGTTTTTGTGTGCATTCTGATGAGGCATCTTCTCATCAAGCGGCTGCTGAACGCCAACTCCAATGAGAAGGTGTCCATGTCCATGTCCGGGAAGATGATCGACAGCCGCGGCGGCCGGAAGGAGATGTTGCGGATTGTTGAGTCCCTTCGGAAGGAGGGCGAGAGGCGACGGAGCGCGAGTCCCTTCGCCGGCTCATCAAACGACCCCCCGCGGGTTGACTGATGCGTCGAGCTATGCGGCCTTTGGACCAAAGAATTGTGTTACGACTTGGATGGCGTTTACGGTGGGGTTTCGGGAGTATCGGGGCAAGATATTACAGGGTCATGAGTCGCAGGACTCGGACCCTCCTGGAGTTCATGACGGAAGGAGTTGAGAGGGCTGGTCGGAACTGAGTACCCCTTTGGTTTTTTTGTCTGTTTGTTTTGGCTTTTGGGTGTTTACAGGGATCAACTTACAGGTCAGACGGAGATTAGTTTGGTAACTCTCCGAGATAATACGGATGAGGAAGAGCGGTAGAATCATCGCGGGCTTGCGCTGTTCTTGGACCTACGCTTTCCTGCCTTCAAAAGCGCTACTCCGGTTGAGAGCTTCACCAATCCATCTTCAGGCCGCTTCACTCTCTGCGAAACGGTATTTGCTCAAGTGACGTGCCAACAAAACGGGTATTGAGATTCATGTCTTGCTCAAGAAAGCAGGATTTTGCTCCATCGTCGCGGAAATAAACCCCCTCAACGCCGCCCACCGGCTCGACGTTTGTGTTTGCGTCTGTCCTTCTTGCGCCACCGCTCGCTCCGTCTCCATCTTCTCCTGCCTCCCACCGCCACCACTTCCACTCCCCGCCGCCGCCGCCGCGTTCTTCACGCTGGCCAACTGCGCCAGACTCCGTCCAAACCGCTCCATCTCCCCCTTGACAAGCCTCTCCTTCCTCTTCAGCGCGCCGGGCCGCGACTTCAAGCTCTTGTGCCGCACCTTGCCCTGCCGTGCCTGCTCCGCGTCCATCACGTCCCCGCGCTCCTCGTCATCGTCGATCTCGGCCTGGATGTCATCTAGCGCGTCACCCAGGGACTCGAGCGTCGTGACGAGCTTCTTGCTGGGGCGCCGCCGCTTCAGCGTTTGGGATGAGCCGGCCTTGCGGGAGGACTTGGCCACGCGCGAGAGGAAGGCGGAGTGTTTGATGAGGCGCTTGTCTGATTTGGAGTCGATGAAGCTGTCGGAGACGACATTGTCTTCGCGGTGGAGCTTGCGTGGGAGGAGGGGGTCGGCCAGGCGGGCGCGGGCTTTTTGGCGGGCTGTGAGGCGCTTGGAGGGGGCGGTTGGGGCTGTTGGGGCCTGTGAAAGAGGGGTTTGTCAGCGAGATGTTGTTGGGAGTTGTGCACTGAAAAGCGCGTACCATTGTGTGTTTCTTGGTTGCAAAACGGGGTTTGGTATGGGTATCAATTGGGGTATGTTGGATGGGCTTTGGCGGGGAATCTGCAAGCTCTCGAGGTTCATGGATCGATGTGCTGCCATCAGGGTGATGGGCAGCAGAATCGGACTTTTTGGTGGGGCTCATGGTCACCGCCTTCCAGCTGGACCCACCAAGAGCAGCCAGGATCTTGATCTTGGTGGGGGGAAAAGGAGGGGCAATCAATTCCCATCTCAGCCCTACAGCAGCACCAGAGCGGCACATCCAAATCGGCCTTGCCTAGAAAGGGGAGAAGTGCCGAGTTCCACTGCATTGCACGATCGGATCTAGACGGCGCTGCAAACGTCTGATGTGAATGGCCCGGAGCAGCCGCCCCATCTCCGCACCGCAATTCTGAGAGCGAGGTGACAGCGAAGGCCGCGCAAGAGGGTTGGGGTTAGGGCTGCCCCTCGCTCTGCCTACAACGTGCGAGCATCTCAGCACCCTTTGGAGCGATAACTACCGAGACAAGAACTAACCTCTAATTCTTACGAGTCTCCCTGAGCTGTTGTGAAACCATGGGGGAAGATGCGAGGGACCCTAGGTCCACAGGAGGGTGCAATCGCCGTCTCACCGACGACGAGTTCGAGAGGTACTCGCGTCAGATGATTGTCCCGGGCATGGGGAGAGAAGGTGAGTCCTTCGTGGTGAAACCCAGCAAACTTTAAGCTGACGATCTCAGGGCAACTTCGCTTGATCAACGCCCGAGTGCTCATTATCGGAGCCGGTGGTCTCGGCTGTCCCGCCGCTCAGTACATCGCCGGTGCCGGAGTAGGGACCATCGGCATCGTCGACGGCGATGTCGTCGAGACCTCCAATCTTCACCGGCAGGTTGGCCATGCCACGTCTCGTATCGGCATGAAAAAGGTGGACAGTTTGATTCTGCACCTCAAGGGCCTGAACCCCCTTCCAACTTACACCCCCCATCCGTTCCACGTCACCTCACAGAACGCGGAAAACATCATCTCACAGTATGACCTCGTCATGGACTGCACGGATAACCCGGCAACGCGGTATCTGATATCGGATATCTGTGTTCTGCTGTGCAAGCCCCTCGTCTCCGCGGCATCGGTTCAAAAGTCAGGCCAGCTGATTGTGCTGAATTGCCCACCCACACCTCAGGGCTTAGTCGATGGCAAGCAGGCTCCATGTTACAGATGCTGCTTTCGAAAGCCACCACCACCCAGCTCAATGGTCTCCTGCGGCGAAGCAGGCATTATGGGCCCGGTGGTAGGCATGATGGGCGTGGCACAGGCCGGCGAAGCCATCAAGATCCTCGCTTCCGCACTTCATATCCCCCTGAACACCAACACCAGATCCCTTCCAGAACGAAACCTCCAGCAGCCCACTCTGCTGATATACACGTACGACCTCGACAGCGCTGTCGGCCCTTACTCCTTCCGCGCCCTCAAGATGGGCGGCCGCAAGAAGAACTGCTTCGCATGCGGAGAGGACTCGACGCTGACGCTGGAGGGGATCAAAGCCGGGGACCCCAATTACGAGCAGTTCTGCAGCGCTCCGACTGCTAATATCGTCCTCCCGCCCGAGGAGCGCATCACGGCGGCCGCGTACCACGCGGCCAAGGAGAGCGGCGCGCTACCGGCACATATCCTCATCGACACAAGAGAGAAGGAGCATTTCTCGTTTGGCAGTATCGAAGGGGCGGTCAATGTCCCATTTGGAAGGCTGCTGATGACCGCGGCGGCTATTAAACGGAATGGAACACCTGCCCACGAAATCCTGCCAGCGGGGCTTGGAGAAGCGGATGCACCCATCTTTGTGGTTTGCCGGAGGGGGCTCGACTCGCAGGAGACGGTGGAGAAGTTGAAAGAGCTTGGATTGGATAATGGAGGCGAGAGAAGGATTATGGACATTGCTGGGGGGATGATGGCGTGGAAGGCAGAGGTAGATCCGTCCTTTCCGTACATCTGAGACACGCAGCAACAGCACACCTGCTCAGGAGAGAGCGAGAGTGGCAAAAGAGAAAGACGGCATTTACGAAGGGGAGACTTTCGTTGGTCGTTTGGAGATGTCCTACTATGTTACAGCCGAGCAGCCCCTTAACTCCGAGAAGGTCAGGAAACGAGAAGGGCAGGAAAAACACCTTGAAGAGTGCAATAACAACCAATGCCAACTACCTAGATACCCGTGCATACTGGGCCGTCCCTTGGCTGTGCCCTCGCTTATCAACACATTGGGCGCCTGCCCGAACCTTTTTATAACCCCGTTTTCTTCTTGTTGAACGCCCTCTGGTCCCTCAGCCACTGGCGGTAGCCAGTCACGCTCGAGATCTTTTCGCCATAAAAGTCGGGCACTGAGCACCGGAACCAGTCAGCCACTCGGTACACACATGCCCGAGGTCAGGGAATAGGTTCGACTCACCAGGATTCCGCACCGAGCTCGCGCTCGGGTCAACACGATGCTTCTTGATGCGCGCAAAGAACTCGCTCTCCTTGATGGCCATGGGGCCCTTGTACTTGCTCTTGAGCGAGTTGAACACGGCGGTGCCGATGCTCGGCCCGACAAGCCAGCCCAACGCGGCGGAGCTCATGGTCATCAAGCCCAGCGTGATCAGCGGGTCCAGCGGGATCCGGCCGACTATGCTGTCCGCCAGGCCCGAGCTCAGCACCAACGCTCCCCCCGACCCCGACAAGAACGCTGCGGCCGCGCTGAACCCCGTCTGCCACCGCCGCCGCGCCTTGCGCAGCTGGAAGAAGGTGTTCCAGTCCAGCGTGACCTGCTCCGGGTGGGCTTTGGCGGCGGCCTTGGCGGCCGAGGCTGCTGCGTTGGCGTCGGCTTCGGCGTCCTGCGTGGTCGGCTGGGTGAGGTGTTGCCGGGTGGGTGTGGTGGAAGCGTTGCGGCGCGGTGGTTGGGCTCGGTACCGGATGATGAGGGAGGAGGGCGTTGGCTTGGTCGAGACGGCCCGGGCCTGTGGTTGCTTGGACGGCGGGGTGGTGGTGGTGATCGACAAGGGGGAAATAGTTAGGCCGGCCGAGTAGGGGCAGGCGGCACTGCGGAAGAGGGCCGGCTGGAGAACGCCGGCAGAGCGGCCGGCGCCCGCGCGAAGCATGGTGGTCGCTGTCGAGGCGATCATGGTTGCGGCAGTGCTTCGGTCTTGCGGTTTTGATGCTGTGGGGTGTGGTTCAGGTGAACGGTCGGTGAGGTTGATAGTAGCGGGTTCGCAGGCGGAATCGAACGCCAGGAAAAAACGTGGATGGAGAGGGGCTTGGATGCCTTCGTCGGGGGCGGCAACACTGGTGAGCAAAGCCAATTGCTCTTGCACAGTCCAGTTGCAGTCTTGGTTCCCAGTCGACAGAATGCTTGAGCCTTGCAAAGCTTGAGTGGAGACTGCATGCGAGCTTCGAGTTTTGGCCGCCTCAGGCCTCCACGATGTCGTCCCCACAGCAGGGGTGGTGCACCGATAAGCGATAGCGTCAGCGTTAAACTGTCCTCGCAAACATTGACAGCCACCTCGAATGCGAGAGCATTTTCCACCTACGGCGTTTTCTGTTTTTCAATCCCAACAAGGCACGAATCCATGCAGTCTCCTTTGTCGTTGAGTAACTGACATTGACAAGTCTGCTTGTTGTCTTGCTGCGCAAGATCAAGTCAAAGCCTCAGGCGCAGTGGATCGTAATGCGCTGCGAAGAACGAATCCTTGCTCGCTAGCGAACAATTTAATACGGCACACTAGAAGACTCTGTAAATAGAAGCATAAATATTTCAAAAAGTGTATTATAACTTAAACTTTAGAATTTTATATTATAGATTTAGCTTTATGTTTTATAATATTATTTTTATTTAGGTTTTATTATTATTATTTTGCTTTTATTTAACTTGAACTTCTTTTGTTTTAAATGTGTATATAAATCAAAAAGCTTAATGTGATGACCATTGGGCACCTATTTACCAGTCGAGACTGCCAAGCCTAATAATTACATAAGCAACAGCTTCCATTGCTTGTTGGCAAGCTACCCTGTACCCACTTCCACAACCTCAGTTGAGGCCAAACCTAACATTTGCGACGACGGCAGCGCGTTCACTTGCTGGCCTCGTGGCGCGCAATCCCGCTCTTGCGGTCCGATTCGCGTCCCAACTGCATGGCTTCTTTCTTTGACTTTTCCCATCTCATCATCTCTTCCGCTGGCGGCCGCTGAGACGCGCGGCGCATCACGGAGCGCGTCGCGCGCCTCGTCCCTTCCCCCCCACCACTGCTCCGCACCACGGCAACCGATCCTCCCAAGATGGCAACCAACACTCTCCCGCGAGGGTCCAAGACTGTCATCGAAATTCCCCTCCACTCCATCCGAAAATATGTCCCCGGCTCGGGGCCTCCTCCACCTCGAATCTCGCTAGCGCCTCCCCGCGACTCGACGGCCTACATTATCGATCAGTTCGTGCTTCCCACGGACAAGGATATGACCCCAACTTCCCGCCGGCTGATCCACTACCACATCGGTTTCACCGATCTGCCAGCAGCCAAACTCCTGGTGCCATGCCACAAAGTTCTCGAATATGTCTCGCCACGGGAACTCGAGGATTGGGAATACCAGAATCTGGAGCAGAAGGAGGAGGAAAGGGCACTTTTGTTGGCTGAGAAGCAACGGGCCAAGTCCGCCAAGAAGAAACCAGGTCGGCCGTCCAAAGTCGCCATGGGGGACGTTGGCAGGTCCGCACTGAGTGCTGCAGACGAGGCGCTGTTGCTTGTCCAGCATGCCGTTGCGTCCTTGTCCACACCTCAGAAGCGAAAAGTACGGCCGGTCCTGGATGAGGAGGAGGAGATTGGAGACTCAACGAACAACGAGTCAGATGACGCCGCTATCTACCGGCAACTACAAGGTGGTGTCGATTCCGGTGGCACAGAGGACTTCGAGGACGATCCCGAGCAAGACTCGGAACCTGTGGACCAGCTCGTTTTCCAGGACGACACATCCAGCGCGGAGACCCCCTCTCGACCTGGAAGTCTTGCCCCATCCGTACAAGATCCGCTGCTTGTCCACCCCCCCACGGCTCTTCCGGTAGCTTCAACTCCTCCCTCGCGCAACGCATCCACCCCGGGCAGGATACATCCCGCCTGGGCGCATGTCTTCGGCCAGCAGACCCAACCCCAGAACCTCCCGCAAGTGCAAAGCCAATACGGTTCTGCTCCGCACACTGCAACACCCTGGTCGCTCTTGGCCAAGGCAGCACAACAATCCAAACCCCCCTCAATCCCTGCCGCTGCACCGGGGTCTACGTTCAAAGCTGCAGGCCACTCGAATAGTCCTTCGTCTATCAGTACCATCCCTGCCGCTGGTTCAGAGTCACTCGCAGCCAAGCGAAAGGGACAACCCAATGGGAAGGGGTCATCACATGAAACGCAGAAAAAGAAGAAACAAAAGCTCAAGCAGGAAGCGGAACCTGCCGCTGATGAATGGGAGGTCAAGGAGCTCCTCGATGACCGATGGGTCATTGAGCAAGGGGTCAAGGCGCATATGTACCTCGTGCTCTGGGCAGGAGACTGGCCTGCAGATCAGAATCCCACTTGGGAGCCAGCCGAGAACGTCCAAGACCAAGGCTTAGTCAAGCGATATCAACACAAGAAGAAGGCCGGGTTGTTGAAGCCCGGACAGAAGACACAGAAAACGCTCCATCGGTACTTGGCAGGGGCTAAGTACTCCAGCGTTGCAGAGGCCTTCGAAGGCGGCATTGACGACCACTTGGGGTTCGCCGCCGACAGGGAGAGCGATGCCGAGCTGCCGGAAGAGACCTTCCGAGTAACTGAGACCGCGGGCGACGTCACGACCAATGGCTTGAAAGCGGCCCCAGTGTCAAGCTTTGGGTCTTTCGACAGCCTGCTAGCTCAGTACAACAGGAGCTTCCCGCGGAGTTGAACACGGAGAAAGCAACACGGGATTTTGATAAGCGCCTCTCGCCCGACTAACCATGCGGCAGCGGCATGTCTCTGTGTCAGGACTAGTATTCAAAAGTATTCAAGAGCGGACGGCGGACCCCTGACCATGTCGACAAGATGGGATGGGCTCAACGACGCCCAACCACATCGCGCCGTGGCACCCCATCTGCCAGCACTTCACCCTCCATGAACCCCCGCGTTTGCGACTTTGATGCAGAGAACGGTACTCCCAGTTCTCACGTTGTAACGGAGCGCGGTTGGCCGCCATGCGGGATGCCCTCAGGTAGCTCCACAGATCCTTGTCTCCGGGCTGGAGGACTCAAGAGGTGGAACAAGAGGACGAGACGCCACTGATGACACCCCACGGTGTTTCCTGCCAAGTAGCAACGGGAGGAGTTAATTCAACGAGTCGGACTCTCGCTATCTCTAAGCGGCTGTGTGTTCCAGGGCAAGAAGAATGTTTCAACCCCCCACGAAGACACCCGACACGATCAGGGATCAGGTTGCAAGGAGGTTGCGCCATGCAGCTGCTCATCGACAGATCGGGATCACCCGCTCCGGAAGAGGCGGAGCTCACGACGAGGCTGCTTTCTCTCCCACCACACCGCCAACATCACAAACGGGCGGAACCTTCCGGCTCGACGGGTGGCTGCAGCAGCGCTGCACGGGATGATCCACCGGCGTGGGGGCATGGACAAGGCTGTGCCAGTGTAACTTGCCCTTGACGTGGCATCAACCGGACCCGCGTCCCTTGGCTTTTGAAATGAGTCTTGTTTGCGAGTTTGTAGCCATCGGGCCGTAACAAACAGCGGTGAGCCGATGCCCCTGAAAACAGGATTTCCCTGCTCATGTGTAAGCCACAACGCCCATCTTGCCCATGTCCTTGCTGAAACCGGCATGCCTCCTGCAACGACGGCAGGTAGCTTCGTGGTGGTCGAACTCTGCTGCTGCGTGAGACAGTTTCCTGGGTGCCATCGCAGTCCAAGGCCAAATGAAGCTTGGAAATCCGTGTTGCGAACTTTCGCGAAGCAATCATTAGGGACTACCTGTCTGTCGTAGACACTTAAAAAGGCGCCTGAGGGACTTCCAAGAGCACATGCGCACTAATTCATCAGACGAATTCAAGGAAAGATCTTGGCCAAAAAAAAACAGATCTGCAACACACGGCGCGACGTGGGTTGATGAGACATGTAGTGGGTGCATTAGAAAATTGTAGTTTTCAAGAAATCTTATACTGTCACTTGCGGACACCATGCCTTTTGAGGAGAATCATTTCTCCCAAGGTTTGTCACATTTTCAAGTTGGCAAACGACTTCTGGGTTCTCTCCTCCCTTGTGGCTTGTAACTGTGGTGGGCATCTTGTAGGTTCTTCACTCAGAGTCGGCAAGTTTGATACAAATTGTCAAAGCATCGCATAATTAGTCATAAATTTGTGTGCCCTGCGGCTGCTTGCGCTCTGGTCTGTCTACGAATCCCACATGGCTTCTAAACCAACCGTCTATGAATTCAGGACATCCGGTTACCAGACCGGAGACGAAAGCCATGCTCAGCCCGTTAGCAAACCACGCTCCCCTCACTTCCCGCCAGCTGCCTCAGCAGCCAACCGTTTCTCAATCTCCAAGACACCGGCCATGCCTTCGCGTATCTCCCTCACGGCGGGGCCGTCCTCGTCCAACCGCGTGAACGGCAGCCTCGGCACGGCGCACGACGACTCGCTCTGGCCATGGAAGATGGGCATGGCCGCCTTGACGCCAACAAAACCGTAGCGTATCGCCAACCAGTCTCCCTTGGCAACCTCATGCTGCATCTCCCGCGCCTCTTCGACCCGCCCTTCCTCGTAGAGCTCCCCAATCCTCACACACGCCCTCGGCGCGAGGTTCGCAAACCCACTGATTGTCCCGTGCGCACCCACCACCAGGCCCTGCAGGATGAAATCCGCACTGCCGCCCCCAACGAAGAAATCTTCCTTCCCTCCCCTAGCCGCCGGCGCCCCCTCGACCACGCGCGCCAGCTTGCCCGTGTTCCCACACGTCAGCTTGACCCCCACAATCCTCGGATTCGCCGCCAACCGCAACAGCACGTCTGAGTCCAGATCCACCCCGTTCGCCGCGGCCGGGAAGTTGTACACCAGCACGGGCAGCGGGCTCTTGCGCGCCACCTCCTCAAAAAAACCCACGACGCCCTCCACATCCATCAGGCCGCGATAATACCCCGGCGGCAGCACCAGCACGTGGGTGGCGCCGGCCTCCTTGGCCTCGCGGCACAGCTCGACCGTCTCGCGCACCGACTGCGCCGAGCAGCCCGCCACGATGGGCACGGGCGTGTCGTGCGAGTCGGCGTCGTGCCGCACCGTGTCGGCGACCGCCTCGATGGCGGCGCGCCGCTCGCGCCGGGAGAGGTGCACGGCTTCGCCGTTGGAGCCGTGCACGACCAGGCCGGCCACGCCGGCCGCCAGGAGACGGGCGGTGTGGCGCTGTGTGGCGGGGATGTCGATGCTGTCGTCAGGGAGAGAGGTTGGGGTTGACGGGCGGAAGAAAGCCGGCATGGGGACGTAGACGCCGCGTGGGAGGGGGATGGTAGGCTGGTAGACGGCGCCCGACGGTGGGGAGGGGGGAAGGTTGTTGGATGGATCCATTGTGATGTCTGGGCGTTTGTTTGTTTGCTTTGGAAGCAGATGGAGATAGGGGCGAGTGAGTGCGGGGCGAGTTGAGTGTAAAGTGTGGTTGGTTTGCTTATGATGCTGGAAGTCTGGACTCAGGAGGCAGGTCCGGTGTCTGAATCTGGGAATAAGCAAGGTCCTCGGGGTATTTATGTCCGGACAGGCTTGACAAAGAAAAGCCACTCGGCACTGGGACAGGGTGGTAGAAGCCGGGGTGAAAGGCGGACTGATATGTGGCAGAAGATGACGGGATGAGTGGAAAGGGGGAAAGGAATGATAGGGGGGCAGCCAGAACGCCGCATCTTAAGAATAAGTCTTCAGCGGGAAAGGGGATCGGCGAACGAGTGACATGGAGGCCACGCCGGATGAGGCTCTTCCCTCGTCCCGGGTAACGACCGCCGGCCAGAGCCGGCGTTGCTCAGTTGCCCGCTTGGGCTCGCGTGGGGGGTCGAGATGAAAGAACGCAAGGCGGTCCCGGGGAAGACCCGGGAGGGCGCCCAAGGCGCGATGGAAACTGTGCGACAAGACTTGCGTGGCATGTCTCGGGCCAGTTGAGTGTCTTTGAGGGTGATCACGGGAGCGCCAGCCAGCCCCGCCGTGTGCCTCGGGGTACGGTGGCCGGCGAATGGACGGCAAGCATCCTCTCCGACTGTTTCACGTCCCGATCCAGGATGTGACCTGTCAACTTTAGCTGGGAAGCCGGTGGCAGCACAGACGCGTAGTTCGCTGCTCGAGCTAAGCGTTATTGGATCCGTCGGTCGGGAAAGGAACTCAACAAGGACACGAGCTCGTCCCCGGGGCCCGAGTCCAACGCAGCACGGCAGTTAAGACATGGAAATTGGGAATAACATTAACGGATCGGGAAGGCAGTCGGGCACACAGGCAGCCAGGCAAGCAACGAGGCAGCCAGGCAGCCAGGCACCGCGGAGAAAAAAGCTTGGAATGGGAAACTTGGGAAGTCGCACCGAAAGGGCGAGACAAAGCTGTGTCATTGGAAGATTCCATTTCGGGCTTGACCCCCACGCCAGGCGAAAACAGCTCAGATAGCGGGCACCCCTGTCTCGGATCGGTCGAAGCCCCCTATTCGCCTGGAGCTTCAGGGGCAAATTCCACTGGGGCTTCCGACCACTTCCAGCGGTCAGCCCACGCCCAATCGATGGCCGATCCTTCTGCCCTGCTGCGTTGCCCGAAAGGTGAGCAGCCTGGCTCGCCTGGCAGGCCCAACTCCACCCGGTTCCGGCAGTCTGGTTGGCAGTGGGGGCATAAAGCGACTCTGCCATTTCGCTGTTGACCGCCCACGTGCCAGAACGATCGGATCAGCAGAGGATTCCGCTGCTGGCCGCGTTGCTGCGGTTGGCAGTTGGCTCAACCTGGGCTCGCTGCGGCGTCGAAACGAGGCAACCTCTTCGACAAGGCAACCCGGGCGGCGCGTTGAGAGCGCGCCCAACCTTGTTTCCCGGCTTGCCCTTTCTGCAGATCGCTCCAAATTTCCTCCCGGAAATTGACGCGGGAACAGTGGGCGATCCCTTGCATCAAGCAACCCTCACGTGAGCCCCATTTGACGTTACTCAACTCTCCGGATCCGTGGGGGGTTTGGCTTCCCCAGGTTTTCTAACCTCTTGTGGTGACGCTATTGGCGTCTTCCCCAGTTTCAAGACAGGGTAATCCAGGTTTTCCTTCGCGTTCCCCATCACCTTCCCCATCGCCTCGCCCATCGCCTCTCCCACCGACTCTCCCACCGACTCTCTCATCGACCCCCGCATCTTGTCGTGCCTGGTAAAGGTTTCACGGGTCATTCCCGTGCGCTGGAAGCCATCGTCTCACTCGAGTTCCGGGCCAACCCCATTGGCCCCAAACGACCGTGTGACCACATGTTTGCACTTGCTTATCTTGCGGTCTCTGAAACGACTCGTTCACCAAGCCAATCTCAAGAAGTCTCCCCAGAATGTCGCGGTTGTCCACGGGACCCGAAAATTCATCTTGACCCCTGGCCAGCTGGGCTTCCGGCAAAGGCTGCGTTTTTGTCACGCCCCTTTTTCCCAGAACATATCCCGGTGCCTCGCCAAGCCGGTCTAGCACGACATTGGCAAACCCGCGAGGTTGGCTACATCCTCAGCACTGAGGCTGGCAATTTCAAACACCTGGGTCTGAATATCAAGGTACATAAATTTCATTTCACGGGAAAGTCCAACAGCCCCGTCTCGCTGGGGTTTCATGCCGAACCACAGCGTTGATCTTTGTTGATCTTCGTCGGCAAGACGCACATATCCAGGAGCCCAGAGAGCAGAAACCGCAGGCAGGCATGTTGACGGCGTTCAAGAATCACTGGGGTTTCCTCAGCATTTCTTGCTTCCTCACCTTCGTGTCAACTGGCGTTTTGTGAGACCAACAGACCAATAATTGTCGTCAAGTGGTGTGACCGCATTGTATGTACACCATGAAAGTGCAAAAGTTGTTGCCCCCACAAACAAGAGAAGTTTCTGCTCCTATCAGACGAGATTTCAGACTGGGTCATGATATCCTGAACAAGTTCGGTACCTGTGAAGCTAAGGGCAGGTATCTAAGTGGTGATGAGATTGTCAAGCGAACGAAACAGAACCTGATGGGCTGCTACCGTCTTAGGCAAACCATACGGCGGAGCTTTTGTTGTTTGGGTTCTGACTGGGACTCTGGCGTGACAATCAACTATTAGGGCCACAGCCACCTCACCTGGCAGTCGTGCGTCTTCAGCTCATGACCGTAAACAGCGTATAAGCCCGACTTGTGCCTGCTTCCTTTCTGATCGTTAAGCCCAGCGCAACTTTCATATTTTTCCAACCTGACCAGTCAACCATTCAAAAGACCTCCCCTTCCGTTCGGGCTTGTTTCACTGAAGACTTGGGCAACATGGCGGACTCTGACGAGGAAGGCCAAAATGTGAACCCGGTTCTGGCTTCACTCTCGCAGATCTCGAAGATGGTCAGGAATACTATCGAGGGAGAGAAGGAGCGGGGAAGAATGTTTGAGGCTGGGGCCCGCAAGGTGGCACCCATCTCTGCCGTCGCATATCTTAGCACAATCTACAACATCATCCAAGGTGGCTTAGATCGGGGAATCACCTGCAACGCCATTTATCGAGTTGTTCAAGCTGGTACATATGTTATGATCCCTCAACCAACTGAGCAGCAGAGAAAACTGATATTGATACGGCGAAAATGCAGCTCTCGAGAACGAAGAGTTCCCGGAATCATCCGAGGAAAGCCGCTACTGATCCCAGAGCCAAGGGGGATAAGGGCAAAACCAAAGTCCTCGCGAGTGTGACTGTCAGACGATGCTAGAAAAGAGGGATGTGCTCCGTCAGATGATGTGGAATCAGCTGCCGTTTTGATCATGGATGCTTCAGTGTCAAACTTCACGTTGGCTGGTGTGAGCAGGCACCGCTAGAAGGGTTGTGACAGCCAAAAATAGCAGACAAGCAAATAGGCTTTGGGGGAAACAGCTTGGAAGCTTCTCATATCACACGCTTTTCGAATGAGAAACGTGGTGCCCATGCACTTAACAAGACTGATCGGCAATTGAAATCTGACGTAGGGATGGAGGCAAAGCGGTGAATGACAGACTGCGAGGGGCCTTAGACATGCTCACCTAGAATCCCAAGAACTGCCATATTGACAAAGTGTTTTTGAAATGGATGAGCGCGGCATTTGGGATACAGGCAACTTTTGAAGCATTAATCAGGACTTGGTTTTCGAGGAATACCAGTTGTTTGTAAGGAAGCCTGTAAAGAAAAGGGAAGCACCTAAGACACACAGAACTGGCAGCTATTCAGTTTCCGCTCCGAAAATTGACAAGTCCTCTAGATCCGTTCTATTGTACAATTCCATGCCACTAGGTATCTTTGTAACCCATCAAAAGATCTCTCTATGCCTCCCCGCCACCCAAACGCCGCGAAACCCAACCTCCTCACCTTCACCTCACAGCTTTATCATACACAAGTCGTCACTAACAACCCAAACTCTGACAGACCCACTCCCACTGCACCCACCGCGGTTCCCTTGCCAACCCAACCTCCAAACACCGCGTAGGACTCGTCTCCTCCCACCCTTCCACACCGCCACCGCCACCAAATTCATAAGAATACGCCCCCAACAGCCTCACCCTCACCCCGTGCACCCTGCTTCGCTCCATCGCCCCATCCACAGGCAGCTCCACATCCAACAAACCCCGAAGCCGAAACGCCCGCCGAACCTGACACAGCAACCTCACCAGCCGCGCCAGACGCTCGTAATAACTCCCCGCGTCCTCGACATGGAATATGGGGGGCGGGAGGGTCGTGTACCATACTCCTTTCTCTCCTTCTTCGGCTGTGGAGTGGCCGCCGAGGAATACATGATCACCCTCCCCTGATGAGGAGGAGGGGGGTGGGCCGCTGGAGGTTGTGGCGGGTGGTTGGGGGAGAAAGATTTGGGAGAGGGAGGGGAGGGAGGCAGCGAGGGAGAGCAGAGCCGTTTCGGTCTCTACGGGGAGTTGGGTCGTCGCGGGGGCGGAGCTTGTTCCTTGTACGAGGGGGAGGAGGTCCAATCCGAGATGGTGGGTTCGGGAAAGGGAGTACAGTAGGGGCTGGTTGTGGGGATGGGTGAGTTGAAGGAGAAGAGGAGAGGTGGAGGTTTCGAGGAGGATGATGTCTCTTGAGAGGTTGCAGCGGAAGAGGCCGCCGTTTTGGAGAGGGAGGGTGTCTGGAAGGAGGGTGGAGAGAGGGTGGTGTGAGAGAGCTTGATGTCGAGCCTCGGAGCAAGTGGACAGGAGAGATCGTGTTGCGCGAGTTGAGTCGGCTAGGTGAGGGGTGGTGGCGAGTTCTAGCCTCGGTGTTTGTTGAGGGCTGTCCTTGGCGTTGTCGTCGTCATTCGGAGACGAGGCTGCGGCAAGGCGGATGCGATGGACCTTGCCGTGCTCGCACGCTGCGAGAATAGCTTGGCTCCATATTTGAAGACGGAGTTCGGCGGGGAGGTAGAGAAACAAGTGGAAGTTGTCGTGATGGATGGCGGCTGCAGCTGTCCGCTCGGCCGGAGCGTGCTTTTCCCATTCTCTCGATGTGGAGGGCAGGTCGCGGTACGGGTATGGCGAGTATGGCCTGCCGGTGGGTGATGAAGACGGTTCGGCCGCCAAGTCAAGTGGCGGTTGACGGTGCCACGTGGGTGTGACAGCGAGACGATGCCGCATGTTTCCCCCAACTCGGAAGCGGCACAGCAGTGTGTAAGTGGGTGTCTCAACGACGATCCGTTTGTTGGTATCACAAGCTACAATACAAACAAGTCTTCTGTCTGTCCAGATCTTGACTTTCGTCACTAGGCGGACAGCATTATGAGGCCTGCCCAGTGAACGCGGTGGCTTCCGGCCTCGCAACCTGCCCAACCAGCTGCGGGTTTGAGACAACCGGCGGTCCCGAAGTTGGCCGACGCGGTGGCCGGGTGGTGTGGGCCACGGCCGCGGCCGTCGCGCCGTGACAATCAGCCGTGAGCCGGGGCGGAGGAGTGATTATCCCGTGCAGAATGGTTTGTTGCCACCCGCGACGTGAAACAGCAACAGCCCATTCCCATCTGCCCGGCGAGCGCGCTAGTCAACGTTAGTTGGTCGTTGGCCCTGAACTAGCTTCGGAGGATCTGCGCTGGGGCCAGCCTGGGGCGCTACCCGATCTCGCTTGCCATTGCTTCTTCCTCCCGGCTTCCCCGCTCGAGATTGATACTGTGTTGCTGTCGTTTAACTTCGCCATTTTCGAAATTGGTCCGCATGGAACTTTGCAATCAGTTGCCTGCCGGCGGGACAGGCATGCATTGGGCGTGCACCTCATGGAGCGGTGGATCTAGCAGACCAACCCGGCAATCCGCGTCAGCTGGGATGCGAACGCTGGCGTTTGTTTGGTTCGATCGGGAGTGGAAATCGGTAATCTGGGGTTGGGCGATCAATCAGATTTCCTGGGTTTCTTGGCGAGATGCGCGGGATGTCTCATCAGTCCAACCTGCAGGATCCCGTAAGATGGCTGCCATGTTTGCACGAGGCGAGGCCAGCACGAGGCCGACACGGGACGGAGCACGCGGGCTGGCCTGGTCTGGCCAGAGCCGTTCGAGTGTGGCGGCCCTATTCAGGCCTGTCTTTTCACAATGGTGGCCACGGCCGGAGTACGCCGCGTGGAGCAATCTCCGGCGAAAGTGTTTTTGCGGAAGACGGGGATGGCCCGAAGCTGGTCGGGCTGGGCTGCAGGCTGCAGGCAGGCTGCAGGGAGAGCCAGCTTTCCAGCCAGCGCCTCGTCACCCCATCTTGACAAACCAACAGCCCGTGGATCTGGCGCGCAGGAGAAGCCGCCAAGCCCGGAACAGAACCCCCGCACCCCTGCGACGCTGAAGATCGCTGGGAAGCGCGGGGGTTACGTTGGTGTCATGGCCATGACAAATCAGGACCCAACATCCCAAAACACCAACACGCAGCCGCAACGTGCATCGCCATGAAGGTCGTCATCGCGGGATCCACCGGCCTTGTCGGCAGTGCATTGGTGCGCCAGTCCATTGCCAGTGACAGCATTTCCCATGTCTATGCCCTGAGCCGAAAGCCGCTCCCGGAGGCTGTTGCAAAGAGCCCCAAGGTCTCAGTCATCCTCCACGACGACTACTCCAGCTACCCAGACGAGCTGCTGGACCAGCTCGCCGGAGTTGAGGGCTGCTTCTGGTGGGACTTTTATCTCTCTCCTCTGCGCTATATTCTGTACAAACACGGCTGCGACCGAGAGTGAACTGACAACGCGGGCAGGGCCATCGGCGGGAGGGCGACCCAGTTCCCCGATGTCGAGACGTACAAGAAGGTACAAGTCGATTACACCCTTGCCGCCGCCAGGTCGTTTCTCGAGAAACTCGTGCCGTCACTCCCCGAGGGCAGCCAGTTTCGCTTCGTGTTCTGCAGCGGCAAGTTTGCGGAATGGGACCAGAAGAAGGCCCTGCGCTTCATGGGCGACACCCGCCACGTCAAGGTGCGTTCCGGGCACTGTTAGCCTTCGCTCTCGCTGCATTCCTGGTATGACATTGCCAGCATGATTGACAGATGACGCTATCGTAGGGGCAAGTGGAACAGGGCCTATGTGAGATTGCGGATGCAGACACCAGCAAACGCTTCGTTGTCTACTGTGCCCGGCCCAGCGGCATCCTCCCTGCGGATGCCGGCATCGTCGCAAGGCTCTCGGGCAAGCTGTATGGTGCCATCGAGGTGGATCAGCTGGCAAAGGGCTTCGTCCGCATTCTGCTGGAGGGCCACAAGGAGCGAATCATTGAAAACAGCCAGTTGTTGGCCCTTTGATTGGCTATGGTGCTGCGTCGGCCTCATGTGTGTGTGGTGTGGCAGACGCGACCTGTGTAGAGCCCAATTGGGTGACTTCAGCTGCGTCGAGCCCTGTTGAAATGAGAGTAATGGCAGCCGCGTTTTCGTCGAGCCAAGTCGCGACATGCACTGGTGATATGAATGCCAACGGGTGCTGCCGTATCAACTGACTACCTCGGTGACTACAATTCCGCGGAAACAGCAAGGAGATTCGTTTTTAGTACTGACACCCCTTGCTCTCATCATGTATCTCCGGACCCGCCGGCTCCGCTCCGACCTACTCTACTGGCATATCAAAGAGCTGCTATGGAGATGAAGACAATGAAATCGCGAGGCCATGCCGCCATGAAAGCCCAACGATGAAAGGCATTGAGTCGGCGAGGTGTTGAGATGTTGATATTTGCGTCCGACGATCACGGTTGATTCTCGGGCCATGTCTGCGTCTGATTGTACGGTAGCTACCGACTTGGGATCCGGAACCAACAAGCTGGTAAGGCTACCACGTCCCAAGGACGTGGTCACCGGGCTAGCCAGTCATGCATGTGGAATCAGCCAGCCGTTTTTGCAAGTGTCGGCGGCTTTGGTTGGCTACCAGTGGCCAGTGTGACAGATTCCTGCGCCAGACCTTGCTGCATTTAGAAACAGACGTGTGCTAGTTTTCTGGTTCGGGACGCGGCTGCTTCCGAGATTTATGCGCGGGATGGGTCCGTTCTCATACGGCAACCCTCCAACTGAGGCCGACGAGGATACTGGATGCAACATGCTTGAAGGCCCGTGGGTTCCCACCGGGCTCAAAGACACTGGCTTGACCTGGAGACCGGCGGGGCAGCGTTTCCTGTGTGTGTGCTCCGTCCTGTGGTAATGGTACACAGCTCGGAGAACTCCACCATCTCCCGTTCGTCTTTCAATCCGCTGAAGCCAGGTGGAGAGAGGTAAGTATGGAGGGCCTGAGGCTCCTTGTGCGGATTGCAACTTACAACCAAGAAATCGGAAGCAGCCGCCCGAATTCATTGTCCTGGTGTCCGAAATGGGCATAACGTGTCATCTAGCGTTGAGGTCTGTCTCACCCTGTTGGTCCTCTTCCCTGTTTTTTTGCCGTTGTTTGTCTCAACCATCTCCCAGTCCAAGGCACCGGATCTGAGGCGTGTGCTGGCGTCGGCAGGGTTCCAAGGAGATCTGCGAGGGTGCTCATCTCGCGTGACTGCGAGGGTGAGCTGGCCAGGACCCAGGGGTGGCCTTCTCGCCCTCGGTGAGAGGGAGATGCAAGACTCACAGTGTGAGCCGGCGACCGGGGGGGGTTGCCATCGCGGGGTCCGGAGATGGTCTCCAGTGGCGCGACATTTCGTGGGTCGGCAGCGGCAGGCAAGGCCAGGCCAGACAGAGGGGGGCCTTGTCTAGCAATCTCTCGGGCCGAGAAACCAAGGCCCTGCCCAGACCGCGCCCAGCCCTGAAGCCCAGATGCCAGATGTCGGGACAGACAGTGACGGTCACGGGCGTGCCGGGTCTCCAGGACGTGACAAGACGAGGCTGGTTCCCACCTCCAGTCTGTGACCCCTCTGTGACGGTTCTGTGTGACGCTGTTGGTCCCCCTTTGGGGCAGCTGCATCGGGTTGCATCGCTGAGTGGCTCCCCAACCCCGGCCAATTGGGGGTTTGGAGCTGCTTCCGACATGCACTCGACGGGCCCAATCGCAGGCATCCCTCGTCCGAACCGGGCAAAACCCGCAGGGCCGGATCTGCAGGGACAGGGACCGCGGCTAGCCTGCTCTTGGCCGCGGGGGCTTGGCGGAGCCCTTGCAGGTCCCCGCGCGACCTGCCCTGGCGAGCCTGGCATGCCTGGCTCTCCTGGCCGCAGCGCGCTGCCCATTTTTCACTCACATTTTTGCGCGGGTCCCACATTTGCGCTCCTGAATTCCCAACACCCCCCGGCGCGAGCCTTCACTTCCTCCCGCCTGCACCAGCCGGCGCACCGAAAGACTTCCCCAAACGGGACAGCCCGTGGCACTGTGCGCACGGCAGCGCTGCCGCTTTCGCCCCCTTGACTGAGTTTTTTTCCTCAGTCGTTGCCGCCGGCAGAGCAGATTGCAGGCGGCTGGACCCGACTCCGCGGTGGCATCGGCGGGTGGTTTGTGCATCATTTCCCCCGTCTGGCCTCGCTCGGGTCAGCCTGTGTCGCGGGGCGCCCTGATTGGACACGTAGGGGAGACCCAACCCAACCCAGACAGTCACAGCGGACGGCGGACCCGGGGACCAGCGGCGGGCGGGCCAACGAGGAAAGCTGGCGGCTCGCTGGGTGCAACTTTGCGCTGGTGCGCTGGTGCCGGTGCTGGTGCGCGATGCGCGGGGGACGACAGCAGCCCTGGAGATCTGGGCTTGGCATCCCTGGCCCGCTGGCGGAGCAGGAAAGCCTCCGAGTCTCACTTCGTGTCTTCCTTTTTTTGTCTCTTCTGCATTATTGTGTACTTGGTATTGTGGTAATGGAGGCACTTGGTTATTAATACCCGCCGACTCCCCAATGTCTCGGATCCGGCTCCTGGGATGACCCCTCTTTCTCCGTCACTTCACCGGTTCTCCCTCACGTTATCTCTGCATCTCTGACATCTCTGCTGCATCTCTTCGTCTCTGCGATCCTGCGATCCTGCGGCCACTTAAAACCTCGCACCACCTCGCTCGCACATGGCTGCCAAGTCCTGACCCCACCTGCACGCCCGCTCTCGTCCAAGTCTCAGACACAATTCCAACCACACGCTGTGTCTCGCTTTTGTCCAACCCAAAACCACACACTCCCGACAACCCACCACACAGGACGCACCAGACACCACATACATACCACAACTCACCACTCACGACTCAACGCTCACCACCGCTCGCCAATCGCAACGCAACTCGACCCCCTCCACCATGCACTCGTCAGCAAGGCAGCCCGTCTCAAAAGGCCCCGACGGACTCGCAAACGACCTCTCCCTCCCCATGCCTCAACCACAGCAACAACCGCGGCAACAGCAGCCGGAGCAAGACCAGTGCCTCCAAAACCCACCGTCACCATCACCACCACCACCTCACGCGGCAGCGGTACCAGAAGAACCCCCATCAGCCATCTCCGCCGCCTCGCCCCACCTCATGCACTTCCCCCACTGCCGCCTCGAGATCACCACGATCTCCTCTCCCCGCGACGACGCCTCAGAACCAGCAGGCAAGATGGAACAGATCGCCCTCCCTGGCGCCCTCGTGCGCACCCTCCTCTCGCGCTTCGAAGAAGGCCACGCCCGCCCGGCGCAATTACCACGGCGGCAGCAAACCCACGCCGAGCCAGCAGCGTTACCAACCGCCGCCGCCGCCGAAAGCAGCTCGGAAAAGACGAGGCGGCGGCCCCGTTCCCGCCGTGCCGAGCAGCAGTTGACGATCCAGCGGCACTTTGACGACGCCGACGACTGGGTCTTTTCCCGCTGCCTGCTGGCCGATTTCACCGGCTTCCGGGAGGACGAGGCCGAGATCCTGTCGGCGCAGGGCCGGCTGTGCTGCTGGGCGAGCGTGGTGCTGCAGCCGCGCGGGGATTGTGAGGAGGACTCTTCCGAGGAGGCGGGCGAGGGCGCCTGGGAGCTGGGGTTTGTGGTGCAGCGGGTTGGGGTCAGGGATCCGGGGAGCGGGTGGTGTGAGTGTTTTTGATGAAATGGGATGCGGAGTTGTTAGGGTTTGGGAGCGGGTTCCTTTCTCTTGTTGTTTACGCTATTCTGGGGGTGGGCTTGGGTTCTACGGTTTGGTGTGGGCTTGTGGGCTGGGTTCGGCTTCAACTGGCGTTTTTTTTCTTGCCTTTATCACTCTCGGGTTGGGGTGTTGGGACAGGTTTTGGACCAGGCCGCCGGAGGCAGACTGGAAGGGATGGGAGGAGGGGAAAAGGGCGCGGGCATGGCATGGCGGTGGTTGTGCCAGGGTTCAGATTCATGGGGCGTTATTCCTTGGGTCGCTGGGATACCAAAGTGTGCGTTGTTCTGCTTCATCTTCCACTCGGCGGGTTCTTTACTCGGCGCTGTCTCAACAATGAGAGCATCACACACACTGCTCGCCCCTATTGGTCATACGAGGTCGCGGAGAATCCTCCGATGGCTTCACCCTTGGTTCTGTGGTGGCTCGGGTGGCTTTCCCCCTCGCCGTGGCGTTCGCCTGGTGATTGACTGATCCGCGAGCAAACCCGCCACGGGCAGACTGGATTGGCCAAGCCGGCCCCTGACCCAGGCACCGTGGTTGAGCCCGCGGGGAGCTCGGAGGACCCTGAATTGGGTAAAGCCCCAAATCCTGAGCCACTGACTGGGTCCTTTGCCTCCCTGGACGGCGACGGGTACCCTACCCCACAGCCCATCGAGCAGATCACCACACAGATTCCATCTTGTGCAACCCACGGAACCGGGAACTCATCTCGCAAACACCTCGAGATAAAGTGCGGCGCACGTGCGCGTCACAAGTTCCCCCTCAACCGTCCTGCTAAGCCCAATCTGTTGTTTGCCACATGCGCGACGGATCGGGTGTCTTCGCTTGGGCACCGCCATGGCCTGATCCTCCTCACTCCTGATCAGCATGACGGCAGCTGGTCCTGCTGCCCGTTCGTCTTCGGATTCTGTGCCGCGAGTGTCGATTGGTCGACGACCGGAGGGGGGCTGCCGATTAGGAACCGAGCAGCAGATAGAGCTGCGCCGCCTCCGTCACAGTGGTCTGATCTTCGGTTACACAGACTTCAGCTCCCTCCCCGACACCATGGGTCACCAGCAACCTTTGAGCCGTGTTGCCGGTCTCGGGATCCAGCGACTCGGTCCCGGGTCCGGGCCCTCTGCCGTTTCTGTTCCTCGGCTGATGTTGCCCGTGTAAGAAAATTGAGGCGCACGCCTCTCCGGTCTTGAACGGCCTCCCACGTGGCACACTGTCTCCTTACCCAAAGTTCCAAACGAGGGCTTTTTTGTTCTATCACACACGTGAGATCTATCAGTACAGTGCCGAACTATCGAACAATCAGCCGCAAACACACACGCGTCTCTAACTAGTTTATTCGCCTCCCAACCCAAACCCACGCTTTTTCCCACCAAAACACCGCACCCAACACAGTTTTCGGCACTCCCGACCTCCAGCCGGGCGGGACCTCACGCCGTCAGCCCCTCCAGCCAGAACCGACACCTCGCATTCGCCGCCGGGTCCCTGACCACGTCAAACCCGGTCCCACTGACGTCCACCACGCTCGCGTCGGCGCCATACACGGGCAGCTCCGCCGCCGCGCTGCCGCTCCCAGCCCCCTTCATCGCAAAGTCGACAAACCACCTCTGCATCTTCTCGGCGGCCTCCACCACCACCGGCCCGCCCAGCCCGCCATCCACCACGCCGTTGAAGAACGTGTACGCCACGTCCCCGGCGTGGATGCCCGGGAACACGCTCCACTGGTAGCCCCTTGTGGCGTTCCCGTACGCCAGCGCGACGCCAAAGGCGAAGCAGTCGACCAGTCCCTCGGCGATGGCCAGCTTGGTGCGGTCGACCTGGGTGGTGTAGGGCAGGGCGGTGCCGGAGAAGTCGTGCGGGTAGATGCTCTCGGCGAGCTCCTGGACCTTGGTGTCTGGCAGGGAGGGCATGAAGCCCTGCAGGTAGGCCTCGAAGTCGGGCTCGCTGGCGATGCGCGGGTCGGTGAAGAGCAGGCCTTCGTTGGAGTTGTGCGCCACGATGACCTCGACGCTCTTGTCGACGAGGCCCTGGGTGAGGGCGAGGCCTGGCTCCCTGGTGATGAGGACGGAGTCGACATTCGGGCCTGGGTGGGTGGTTAGTTTGATGAGCAAGGGGAGGTGTTGGGCTTGCTGCGATGGAGGAAAAGGTAATTACCGAAGACGGAGGAAGCAAAAGGGGCGGCGCCGACCATGGCGGTGTTGATGGCCTGGAGGTCCTCCGAGGGAAGTTGGCGGAGCTCGGCGTAAGAGGAGGTGTTGGAGACGGTCAGGAGGTCCTGCCACAGATGGGTGTAGAGGGCCACGTTTTGGACTGGCTTGATGGCGGGGCTTTGGATGATGGCGCGCTGGAAAGAGTTTCCTCCATCAACGCCGCCGAACGCCGTGAGATGGCTGACGATGCTGCCCGCGCCGGCGGACTCACCGATGACGGTGACGGCGTTGGGGTCGCCGCCAAAGCGTTGGATGTTGAGACGCACCCAGTCCATGGCCAGGCGCTGGTCGTAGAGCCCAGCGTTGGAGTTGACGTCGAACTGGAATGGCAGGCGAGGAGGGAATCCAAAGAGGCCCCTGACGACGGTCAGTCTTGCTTGTCGCGTACGAGGAAAGGGAGAGGCTTACAGGCGGTAGTTGATGGCGACAAAGATGACCCCTGCGTCGCCGTTCCTGCGGCTCTGCTGGATCAAGCCCGCCGGGTTCACCTCATCCTTGGACCCGGCCGTGTAGGCACCGCCGTGGATCCAGAGCAGGACGGGCACCCGCTTAGCCAAGGTTCCGGCCGCCTGGGCATCGAACACGGCCTTTGGGACGGTGACGTCGAGCAGCAGGCAGTCTTCGGACTGTGGCGTGGTGCTGGGTACCTGCGCACCCGCCGGAGGGGCGAGGCCCCCAGCGATCAGGGTCTCGATGACGAGCGGGAGCGAATACTGGAACCAGCCCTGGCCCGCCGATGGGCAGACGCGCGGAGAAAAGCCATTGTCGATGGTCCGGTTGACGGTCACGCGTGCGACGGGTAGAGCGAAGCGGAGGTCACCAACGGGAGGCTCGGCGTAGGGGATGTTTTTGAAGCTGTAGTACGCGCCGGTAGCCTTGAGGCAGAGGCCGATCGGGATCAGCAACCGGGATTCACGGGACTGGCTTGATGAGCACCCTTACATTCAGCTGGGCCCTGTGAGCGCTTGTCCCGAGATCGACGACTGGGAGACCGGACGGGGGTGTGGCACAAGCAGCGGCCGCCGCGACGAACAGCGAAACCGCGTTCAAAAACATGATAACGAGCGTGGGATAATGAGCGTGGAATAATGATAATGAGCGTGACGGGGTTTGCGGCCCGGGTGTGTTATTTTCCTCGGCCTCGTCCTCTGATGGACGCTGAGCTGAATAAGTATCGCAAGACTTGAAACGACATGGCCCGTCCACGGCCTTCGGCTGGTAAAGTCGGCATCTTGATGAAGTCAATTCTCGGGTCGTCCCAAAATCCCATGGTTCCTGGTTGCATCCAGAGTTGCACTATGGGCCAGGGTCCCCCGGCTCGTGGCATCGCTCCGCGACGCAGCCTGCGGCGTTCTAGTGCCGGCCAAGACCTTCCGAGCAGCTAGCTCCATCCTTCCGGATTAGCCGGGCTCGCAAATATCTCCTGGTGTGGGCGAGCCTCAATCTCATTGCACCGCGGCACTGCGGCGGCCAGGATTAGCCTTCTCGAACGGCTTCTAGCGCTGCTTATTATCTGCACCAGCACAGACAGGATCGCGCCGTTGAATTTGCGCTTGCCTGATGGCGAGATTGTCAAACGCCCAGGAATAGCCAGCCATGACCACAGTCGGGCAATCCGTGTCTATTACAAGTAGCACGCTTTGGCCGGAGCGGCCGTCTGGAGTCCAAGTCATTCATTTCGCCCTCTTCCAGCCTCATGAAGGATGCGGTCGCCCGTCTCGTCAGGGGAATAACTCGAGGTCCGGGCCCGGGACACCCTGCCGGAAGTCGCTGCCGGCCGCTCAATGCATTCCAGCTCACCAGGAGTCTGTGTCGTTGGATTTGAGAACCTAGCTTTGGGAATACCCTCGCCACGAAGGGTTTCAACGTCGTCAGGCAGATGCAGATGATGGCCAGGTTTACCTCGACGGAGCCTCAAACAGATACCCATCTGGTATGCGAAGTCGGATAGGTCTAGATTGGGAATGAACAACATGCGGATGATGGTCAAGGAGCAGGCGCTGCAATGGTCATCAGCAACTCGGTACCTATACTTGTCAACCTGAGGCAAGGCATGCGTAACTATGTTCACGCACAAGAAGTCGGGGGAGACGACAAGCATCAAACCGATCTGCGCCGGTTCCAAAGCCCAAGACTCATCAAGAAGGGAGTGGGTAGGAGCAAGATTATGGAGTCAGCGATGAGCGATAGGATCTCCCTTTGATTGCCTTGTCGCAGACAGCCGCGAAGAGAATGCAGTTGATGAAGGACGTGATGAGGACCCATACCTATGCAAAATGTTACTCAGGGTGACGATGACGGGGACGCACTGTTGCCAATGCGGGCCCAGCCCATCAAAAGGAATTCACCGGTAGAGCAACAGAATGGAGGTTTAACGCATGGTGTACCATGATTCCTGGGTGCGGGCGGGGCCTCGTCAGTTGGTTCTTGCGGGCCCGCTTCACAGAGCGTTCTTACCAAGTTGCTAACAAGCATTTCATCCTCTGTGGCCAACCAGACATGACGACCAAGAAAGGTAGGCACCTAGGTAGAGACAACTGAAGCCAACAGTCGAAGTATAGAGTTGCGAGATTGGAATCAAGGGCTGAACTCACGTCTGATGTATCGGACGGTGGCTGTGACAGAGAGAATCGAGTGAGCTTGGATCACAACTGAAGTCGGTGGGGACAGAGAGGGTAGCGGGTCGTCTCTCCAGGCTCCATACAAACGCCAGCAGAATGGTCCAGTTTCTGGGACCCGCGATCCCAAGGAAGAGCCGGCGACGCGTGTAAGATCAGGGGCTCACGGCCTCACGGCGATGATGCTCGGGGACAGCATCACCACCGCGACCACGATGACCGGGGCTTGCAAAGTCAGTTCATTGCGCGTGGCCATGGTGTTGTGAGCTGAGAAGCGTGGTTGTCCTGGGCACTGGCCAGCAGCTGCGGGCGGTGGGAAGCAGCATTAGGGGCGGGCGCATCGCCGTCAACGTTACAGTCGCCGTGGATCATGGATTGCTCCCGCTTGGCAAAGTTCAAGGTCTTTTTTTGCTTGTTCCCTTCTCTCCACTCTTCAGCCCCATCCGGGTCCAGCCACAGCGAGCAACCGAACAACCTGCCGCCGTATCCGCCAACCCCCTGCCAGCTGGGAGCGTATTCCTTGCCACCAAGACACCTACTCCTGCAGTGTCCTGCAGTTGGGACGGGTCGACGACGCTAACATGGACGCGAATGCATCTTGCAGCCAAAAAAAGAAAACACAAATGCAGTAGTTTGGTTTGGGATTCCTCAAGGCTTTCCGCCTGACGGCCCAGATCCCCGTTTCCTGGTGTCACCCGTCCATGTCTTCCGGCTAATATTGGCTGTCTGTCGTGTCTTACCTGGCGGTGCCGCCACGAGGCCGGATCAAAAGACATTGTATTCTGAGACGATTCAATGAACTTGAATTTGCGACCTGGCGCGACGATGAATTCGTTTTTCATACCCGCACCGTCTGTGGATGTGGGTGGAAGTCTGGAAGACAACCTACCTGAGGCGAGAAAACATGAGAGCCAAAATGATGGCATGCATCATGCAGGCAGCAGAGCCAGGGGTTAGGGGTGTTTTTACCTGTTGTTGTGGTCCAGCAGCCGTCCTCAAGTGCCGCGTGCTGAGCAGTTCAGAAAAACAAAGGATCCAAGTCTGGCCTACGCGCGGTAATTATACTTGAGTAGGTACCCACGGATTCTGCCAGTTACACAACTTCACTTTTGTGTGAGTGGCTGGCCGTTGGGGAAAACGATTCACAAACCCCGATGGCTATTATGAGAGGATCAAGCAGCAGATATTACATGTGAGTTGGTGTGGGAACTAAGCGCTGTCTGTTGATTATGGCGGGAAGCGGACAGCCTAATTCTTTGGACACCCGCAAACGTCACCGCTCGTTACGGGGTAAGCTTGTTAGATAATTAGGAGAGTCCCAGTATTAATTCATGGTCATCCTGCCTGCCGTCCTCCCCGGTCACGCAACTCCTCAAATATCCCGTGATATTGACACCATGCCTAGCCCAACCCATCTAATTGCCCAATTATTCCAGCACCCCAGCACCCCACGGCCACCTGCCCCAGCCCACATCTAAATCGAAATTCCCTCCGCCTCCCCCCTCCCAGCAAGCATTACCGCCTCCCTCTCCCGCCTCAACACCTCCACCTCCCTCCTGACCTTCTCATAGTCACTCTCCAGATACCGAATCACCTTTGCCGCCCGACTCAGCACATCCACCTTGCTCATCCTCCGCGCCCCTTTCTTCCCTCCTTTCCCATTCCCACCCACCATCACCTCCCCAGCAAGTCCATCACCGTTCCCTTCAGTCCCCCCGCCGGCGGGAAACGGATCACCATAGTTTCCCTCTCCCTCCTCGCCGTCAAGGATGATCCCCTCGGGCAGCACCTCCAGCAGCGCCTCGAACCGTGCGTGCAGCCGGTGCCGGTACTGCTGCTCCACCATGTTGTGGTTGGTGCGCGCGCGCCGGTGCTCGGGGGACTCGCCTGGTTTGGGGCCCGGGGTGGGGCGCTTGAAGCGGCGGGCGGCGGTGCGGAGGGTGGGACCGTTTGTGGGGGTGTTGTTGTTGCTGGTGTTGTCGCTGGTGGTGGTGGTTGGGGATGAGGCGAGGGCGGGGGGCGAGAGGCGGCTTGTTGGTGCTGCTGGCGTGGGGTTGGGGGTTGGTTTAGGGGATTTGGGATTTGTTTTTTTGCGGGGGTGGCGGTGGTGCTTCGTTGGTGGTGGCCGTGGTGGTGGTGAATTTGGTAAGGGGTGTGGAATGTTGCTTGTGCTGCTGTGTGAAGGGATTGCATGACTGAAGGCTGGCTCGAGGAAGGGCTCGCTAGGCAGGCTGGGAGCTGGCATGTGGCTGGCCCAGGGCGCACCGGTGAAGCCAGCGGGCACCGATGCTCCTTGTGGGAGGACGGGAACGACGGCATAAGTTTGGCCGATGTCCATGTAGGTGGTGCCGATGGTCCAGTCTGGAAGACCTGCCCCGAACGTGGGAGGTGTCGTTGTGCCAGCAGCGTAGAGCAAGGCGTCCCACTGGTTCAGCCCCCTGCCTCCATTCTCGCCGAGGACCGGGCTCGTGGGAGTTGTCGGCGCCCAGGGACCGTTGACGGACGAGGCATAATGCTTCGACCAGTCAGGTGGTGATGCCACGGGGGCTGTTGGTGCCGGACTGGGCAGTTCACATGGATTGCTATGCCTCCGATGCTGCGTATGGATGTAGAGTCCGCCAACGTGGGAGGGATAGTCCGGTTCCTGCGTGAATGACCACTGGACGGCATCACCGGTGGCAAGCGTTTGCGCGACGAGGTCAGGGCCCAGCATATAATCATGCAATCCGTCGAGTGCCTACGAACTTGTCAGCAATGCCTCCACGGTCCACGGCTCTCTAACCCGAGAAGACAAGGCCGATACGTGTTGGATCGGGGGCATGTTAGGCCCTGGGTGGAAGAAGCCTGGGCTGGAAAAGTCTGTCGTACCTGGGACGTTGATCCGCTGCCAGACCAGGCCTGATCGTGGTCCATGATAAGTCCTTACCGTGAAAACGGTGACGGTAATTTTGGGAACGTTGGGTTCTCGTTATCTGGAGTTGTGAAGAAGGGCGGATTGGATGTTGGAGTAACACTGGGAGAGGTAGACCACAGCCGACCCGACGCTCAGGAACCGAGAGCCCGAGCCCGGCCTAAAATGCTTGGGGATGCCCAGTGGGATGGGCATTGGTCACCGACTCTGTGGTTGCACTACTGGCGCAGGTTGTCTTCCCCGGTCATGACGTGTGGATGGCAGACAGCCCCTGCGGCCCTGCCCCCGGCAGGCCTTTGCGTAAGTGCAAGCCACTCGGTTGGAGAGCTTGCCCCCCGCCCTCCTCAACACGGGCGAGAGCCCGTTGAGGTTCGTTGCATTTTACCTGGGAGCAAACACGCCTTGGAGCGCAAAAGAATCCCCGGCTTCGAGTCGGAGACGGTGTTCTGCCATTGGCCGTCAAGCATCGGAAACGGATCCGCCAATGGCCCGTCCTTCACCCAACCTCAAGAGCCCCTCGTGTGAAAGAATACCACAGTCGCACCCATGGGGACCAGTGGAAACTCTCCCACCAATCCGAGCTTCGTCTCTTGTTTGCATGGGGCTGATGCGCCGGGTGGGATACCCATGACCCACAGCAAGCCGGCCCAGGGTCCTTGAGAGCGGTTCTGGCCTCGTCGGCCGGCGCCTGGGACAGTGCCAATGCAACAGGGGGGTGGTCGGAATTCCTCGGGGTGCCGAAGACCAAAGCCAACATCACCTAACGTCGGCCAGTGCCTTCCAGCCAGGCGCCAATCCTCCGGGACCAATCGAAGGCCCTGTCCAGGCTCCCCTGTGCCGCGGAAGTCGAGACCGTGGTCTCTGTCAGACTGTCCCCAACGACGGAGGGCGGGTGCGAACAATTGCAAGGCTGCAGGGTCCTCCGTGCGAGCAGTCAGTTTTTTTGTTGCGCATTCCGTGTTTGGATGCTGCAGCTTCCAGGCAGAGGGGAGGGATTTTGTCTTGGCTGCCTGGGCCCACCCCGTTCGGGGCAGGTAGCCGAGAGACTCCGCAGCACGCGCTCCCACCTGCCGTCCCAAAACGTGTGGGATTGCATGCGTGTCGTCCCAGGGTCCCACCCGGGCCAGACGACGCCAGGGTTCCAGCCCAGACATGGTGCCGGGGCAACCCTCTGCCAACAACGGGGTGCTGGGTGATGACGGCGGTTCCGGGAAGTGATCGTCGGTGCTGGGAAGGGATGGCAGCAGGCTGAGGGTCTGAGACGGAGGCCGGTGAGCCCTGTCAAACCGGCGGAGCCCCCCGGGTGCATCTGGAGTGGCTCGAGAGTGGACTCTCGCTCCAGACGGGACGGTGCGGCGAGCGACACCTGACAGGCTGGCTCGGCTGGCACAGGCTGTCCCACCACCCCTCCAACTCGGGGCAACTTTTGGCGCGGCGCTATCAGGGGACCAACGGCCGAGCGAGGTTGGCAATGTGGAGGGAGATCCTTATCCTCTCTGCGAGGAGCGCGTGTCTTGGGTCGCCCCGGGCATGAGACGCTTTGAAACGGCCAATCGCCGTGTCTGGATGTTTCACGCGGGGGATTGCAAGTCACACTTCGCACCTTCGGGACCTGCACAAGACTCAGGACCAGGCGTAAGGCTCGTGGACGAGGGGCCATTGCTGAGGTTGTGCCGTTTTCGAACTTCCAGCTTGTCTGGACGGCCGGGGCTGATAGCACAATCGAAGCCATAACTATCCAGCGCTCCCGTCGCCGCGATGCCACTCCACTGGGCCTTGGATATGAGGCACAACGAAAGCGACAGGAGGCCTCTGAGCCCTGCTGGCAGCCCGACATGGATTGTCTGGAGTGCGCAGGGCAGTCCACCGTGAACAGTCCCAGCCCGCCGGCGCTCATTCCGCGCTGAACTTCTTTGGCTCAGCTGCACGCCGTGGCTGCGAAGCTAATGCCGCTTACTCTGTGCTCTGAGCTTTGTGCTTTGTCACGGAACCAGTTCCATGCCCCGGATGCCCCGCCGGCGTCCTCCAAGGGTGGCAATGTTTGAGATCAAACTGGACCCCACCCCCCTCCCAGTCTGGATTTTGGATTTCCGAATCTCGGACCCCGGTTCCCGGCTTCGAAGCTGCCAACGTTGCTGCCAGCTCCAGCTCCAACTCCGGCAAACGCTTCGCATCTAGACTGGCGGATCAGGTGCCTTGCCGCCCTGGGTAATTGATGATTAATTTGCCCCGAGACAACTGAAGCAAGGGAGGCCCCTCCTCCGCCTGCTGTCCGTGGCTCAGACGACATCCCCACTGTGCTCCGGCCCTGTGTTTGAGGATGAGGTGGTCTGGGGTCTCGTCGATTGCCAAGAGCCTAAACACAAGCTCCCGAGACTAATTCAACGTCGGTTCTCTTCAGGTTTATCGTTGTTCTAGAACGTCTCAGTTTCATTTCCGACACTGGCCGATGGCAGTTGGTTGCGGCCATGGCGATGGTGATGGGGACATTCGTTTGTCGCACAAACAACCACAAACGTCACGGGTACTCGGCACAAACGAACTCCTCACGGGCTGGGCGGCCAGCCGCTAAGTGGCAAGCGAGCCGGAGGAACCCAACCCAGCAAATAGGCTACCGTCCCGATGCTGTGACTCGGTTGCACAGCAGCCGGGCCGCCATGCAATCGTCCCGAAATCGGGGCTCCCCAACTTTTTTACAACGACGAACCGGATTTGCTCGAGGACGAGGGCGGATTTCTCATTCTTCCCAGCCAGATATTGAGATATTTGATGCGAAGCTCTTCAAAGAAGGGGAGAAGAAAAGATATGCAAGCTTGGGTGGCATTGTGCTTCTCCGGGAGCTCCCGTTGCTCTTCCGCTCCAGCTGCCTTGCTGACCAGACGCCGCCGATCTCATTTCGGGTCAGCCCCCGCGTCCACCAACCAACACCATGACGCCCGGCCATGTCCACATCCAGCCAGGACAGCCATCATCACACCACAGGGCCAGAGGTCTTTCACGGTCATTCTCAGCATCGTGAGAGTGACGCGGCAGAAACCATGGATGCGGGCTGAAAGCGACGCCCTCCACCGCCACCACCTGGAAATGAGACCTGGCGATGATCCCAATACCTGGCCGGCCAGAAGCACCTTGTAGCTTGCTCCCTCGGCAGACACCATCCCAGTGGCCCCAGGATCTAGATCCTGGCTCTGGCCCCATCGAAGCGTTAGTGTCTAACCACCGTGTTACTCGGGCTTGCCCAGTTTGACCTGTGCATGTACGGGGCCGAGATAACGAGGGGCCGGTTTTGCCATTGCCCGCGCCCCCTCTCCAGAACCTTCGGCCGATGTTGGCTGTGATGGCGCCTGCAGATGCTTGGTCAACAAAAACGCCACGCCGCTCCCACCACAGTAGCGTGGAGAGCAGAGCCGGTCAAGGAGCGGGGTAAGTTGGGGTGAAACGGTCCGTCCACCCCGCTGGTCCAGCAGAGCCACCGACCTGAGTCCTCGAGTACCCTTACCGAAGGCCACCTAGGCTGTCTATGGCTGAAGAATCCCACCGCCACACATTCATCGAGAATTGGCAGTATTTCAGAGCTACGAAAGCCGAAGGGCACACTAAAGAGCGATGGGCCATGACATTGTCACAACAATCAACTACTACAACGATCCAGAAGATGGAAGTTCGCCGACACCTGTTTATGTCGGAACGTAGGTCTAGGACGAAGTACTCAAGGGAACATGCCGTCATGGAAAGCCGGAGATATAGTTATGGCTGACTGACACACTGCGCCACAGGACTCAGGTCACCAACGAACGATCCATGATCCCCGTCACCGTCACCGTTACAGACGTGTCGGGGCAAGAAGACAACTTCGGTCTCGACGACCACGGCTTCCAGTACCACAAGCACGTCAGTGTGGCCGAGGGATTCCCCGACGAACCGGCGATCCCAAAGAACTACTACCCCGAATGCGTACAGCTCCTCAAGGATGTGTAAGTCATTTCACTTACCCTTGATCAGCGCCGTTCCTGACTCGCGGCTTGGACCGTTTAGCACGGGCGCCGCCCAGGTCATCATCTTCGGTCACCGTGTCCGCCGTGGCCCAGCCCACTGGCACAATCTCGACCAAAACAACATCACCTCACGCGGCCCGCTCCATCGAGCCCACGTTGACCAGTCGTACGATGGGGCCGTCATCCGCCTCCGTGAGCAGTTTCAGGAGCCCGGCGAGGCTGAGAGAGTGATGACGCGCCGTTGGCAGATTATCAACGCAAGTTCGCCAGCTTCTTGATTTCACTTAGCCCGAGAAACATACTCGCGAGTTGCTGTGATTGAATTTCTGTTTCTGAACTCGGGTTGACAAATCGAATAAACAGATCTGGCGCCCCATAACCCCTATCCTGACCTCCCCGCTCGCGCTGGCCGACGCGACGACGGTCGCAGACTCGGACCTAGTCCCGGCATCTATCTTCGTCGCTAGAACGGGTAAGCGGCAGGAAACCTGGACGGTCAAGCCGAACCCGGGGCACCGCTGGTACTTTAAGTACAAACAGAACCCGGACGAGGTGGTACTCATCAAGTGCTTTGACAGCGACGAAACGGTTAGGGCGCGGAGGGCCGTTCACTGCGCTGTGGAGGATCCCGAGACAATGGGGCAGGGGAACCGGGAGAGTGTCGAGGTGAGGTGTTTGGTGTTTTATTAACACCGGCGCATAGTTGAGTCCGTGAAGTCACTGTCTCACGACCCACGCCACAACGTGGAGGAGCAGCAACTCGCAAGCGCAGGAAGGAGGGTGGCGGCAGAAGCAGACGAGGTATCTCTATTCCTTCACTAAGTCATCGCCATCCCTGTCTTACAGTGTTTCCCCACTTGAAACCCCGTGGCTTGAAAGTGGCACAGCTTCCCAGGTAGTCCCAGCAAGCACGCCTAGCAAAAGCTCAGCGTGCCGTTGTTGTTCCCAATCCTCTCATCCAGCTCAATGGAACTCCCACACCAGCGGCCGTCGCGGAGCAGCTCGCCCTCAAGCCTGCGCCCGCCATCCGTAACCCGCACATCCCTCGCCGACGCCCCAAAGTTACCACCGCCGCCGCCACCAGACCGCCCTGGAACCTGAATGACCTGGCCGGGGTAGATCATATCCGGGTTCTGGATGCCGTTATGCCGCGCAAGCTCCTCGAACGAGGCCCCGTGCCGGCGGGCAATCTCGCGGAGCGTGTCGCCGTGCTGCACCGTCACGGTGTTGCCGCCCCCGCCCTGGTGCCCCTGGGAGGCCCAGCGGAAGCTGCCCTGGTCGTTCTCGATCAGGCGGTTCAGGCTGATGCTGCTCTGCTGGTAGGACCCGTCGGTGCGCCGGCACGACGCGTGCAGCATGTACTCGCCGTGGGCGTCGAGGCGGACGTCGCGCGAGGAGCCGCTGAAGTTGCCGGCGTAGTTAACACCACGGGAGGACTCGTGGTGGTTGCCGCCACTGTATTGGGGGGGAGGGGCGTTGTGGTGGTTGTTGCCACCGAACCCGCCGAACCCGCCGTGGTGCTGCTGCTGGGCTTGCTGCTCCTCCCTGCGCTTACGCTCCTCTTCCTCGCGCTTCTTCCTCTCCTTCTCCTCGTCCCGGTTGTCCTTCCAGTCCGACACGCCGTCCTGCAGCTTGTGCCCTGCGACGGCGCCAGCGACGGCGCCAAGCACGGCTACGGCCGGTTAGCACGCGAGTTGATGGGGGTGTTAGCAGGGAGAGGAAACGTACTGCTCAGCTTGCTGTGACCTGTCTTGCCGCCAATCGCGTGGCCGCCAAAGGCACCGGCCATGCCGCCGCCCAGAGCTCCCAACACGCCACGCTCGCCGTCCTGGCCTTCTTGTTGTTGGAAGCCCTGGTTGGACTCTTGTTGGTATTGGCCATATCCTTGCTGTCGCTGCGGAGGGTATTGTTGCTCCTGCGGGGAGTATTGCTGCCCCTGGGGAGGGTATTGTTGTCCTTGCGGAGGGTACTGTTGCCCCTGCGGAGGGTACTGCTGCTGCTGTTGAGCGCCGGCATAGTAGGAGGCTGCCTCCCCCTGACCGTGGTGGTTGTTGTAGTTGTTGTTATTGTAGCTCATGGTGATGATGGCGATGCAAGTCAAGATGTCAAAGTAAGGGTCAAAGTGGAGTTCTCGTAACCTTCTTGTTCAACAAGGCCGAAACCATCTTGACCTGCAGGGTCGGGCCGGCTGTTTATATGCCGAGATGTTCGGAGTCTCGGCACGGGGTCATCTGGAGGACCCTGAACCCCTGAATCCTCCCGAGGCCGTCCGAACCATTCAACCCCTCGGCACCTCACGAATCCCTGAGAACCCTCTTGGCCGCCCAGGCTCGCTCGCCACAGCCAAGAGCCAGTCTCCATGCACACCGCCACGGCCGCAGTCCGGTTGAGCCGTGCGACCGTTTTCGAGCTCCACTCTCGTTCCACTTGAACGGGTCTAAGCCTTACCCTCACACAAGCTAACGTCCCTGATTACGTTTCGGTTCCTACGTGTGCAGCAGCTGAAAGGTGGCAATGACGTGGCCGCAACGGGGAACCCGTCTTGGCTTGATGGCGGCGCGAATAGATGAGGGGTTGGCAGACAAATCGACATTTTTGAGTTAAGCCTGTCACCCTGCTGCGCCCAACTCCAAATGACAATAGGATATTACATGAGCCATCCACCGCGGCAGCAACAAGACGAAGAACCGGAACCGACGTGAAAGCACAAAGAAAAGTGGCAGATGAGACGGGCAGACTGCCGACGCGCCGGCTCAGCCGATCCGGTACGCGTCGTACACAATCTCGGCGCCCCTCCGGCAGCCGCTGGCCATCCACATGCCCGTGTTTATCTCCTGGTAGCGTTCGTCGCCAGTCTCCAGTTCCAAGGTCACCCGGAGGCGGTACCGGTGGGCGGCGACGTTATCGGCGGCAACCGGGTCTTGTAGCCTCTCCATGACATCGCGTTCACCCGTCAGCCAACCCGTCATCTTGCAGATGATCAGGGCGGGGTGCTCGTCGCCGGTCTGCATGAGGTAGCGTGCGTCGATGCGGGTCGCCGTATCCTTGACCGTTGTTTGTGTGTCCTGCCCGCTCGGCTGCCGAGTTGTATATCAGCACAAGCCGCAAGGAAGGGACAGAGAACAGACGCGGTAGGAATACTCACCAGGAGGACCCCCTTGCCCCAGCTGCCAGCCCATTGTCCGCCAATGCACGAGATCCAACTCTGGCGGCCAGTTGTGCCCGAGCCCAAGTTCAACTTGGGCTTGACCCTGATGCTCATCCGGAAGTCGAGGTCGAAAGCGGGGGCGGGCAGCGCCAGCGAGCTGGCCACGTCGTCCTCGTCAAACTGGTGGCGGAGGTTGTTGGCAGGGATCTTATCCTTGAGAACAGCAAGGTAGCCGGGACATGCCATCAGATGCTCCCGTTGCCTTGACGTGTTCTTGGCACGCACTTGGTTGCAGTAGAGGCATCGAGCAGACAGGCATTTGTCGTCGTCTTTAGCGCGGAACTCGGTGAATGCGGCGTGGACTTCGCGCAGAGGAATTTCGGGGAGGTTGGAGCCCGGCGAAGGCTTCGTCTTCTGCTTCTTGGACGCGGGCGTCAGGTCGCTCCCCAGCGAAGGGCGCTCGTGGTTGGGCGATCCGTTGATGCGGGGGTTCGGCATGAAGCTCAGGTTCGTGTGGTCGGCAGCGATGTCATCGTGGGTGTACGACGGGACGGGCGGCACCGGCTGTGCATCGTTTGGCGCCGGGTGGGGTGCCGGGAGCGACGCCTGGTGCGGTGCCGGGTGTGGCGGGGGCGGAGGGAGAGGACCTGAAGGGCCGGCAGAGTGAGCTGGCGTTGCCGGGGCTGCGGCGACAGCTGCTGATGACGATGATGCTGACACCACGACGTCGGGATGGGCTTGGAGGTAGGGGCCGCATTGGAGGAGGTGCTGCTTCTGGCGGGTTGTGTTCTTTGCTCGGACGGTCTGGCAGTAGATGCATTGCACCGAAACGCATTTGTCTCCGTCTATAGAGGCGATCAAGATGATGGATGGATCGTGTCAGTCGATGCGCTGGCGCGATGGGGTAACGTACAGAGTACAGAAACGAAACTTGTCAAGTCAATACGGCGGGAGGAGACGAGGGCGTACGTACCGTTTGCTCGGAACTCCACATATGCCGAGTGGACATCCTGATCCACGTGTCTCGGCATGGCTTCGACGCGGCAGATGCCACCACGAGAACGAGATATTATTTGGAGATAGCGGCGTCGGCGACACTCTCGCTGTCCGTCACAGGCGACGATGTTTTTGGACGCGTCGGGTCGTAACTTCACGCCTGGAAATACCGTAATCAGGTGGGGCGGCTTCCGGTCACGTGAAGATAGCTGTTCAGCTGTTGTCCTTGTTCATGCCTCCTCCTGGTTTCGCCCAACTTGAACGGCGGTCCTTTCTACACGCTTTCTGCAACTCGCAGGGGGGAAAAGCCGGACTTTCAGGGTGAAAAACGGGAGCACGTTCAGGAAAACTCCCAACCTTTAACACCCAGGATTTGAGCGGCTAGCCGCGTCACTTAACACCACGATTTGTCTTGCGGTCAACCAGCCCTAACCCTACATCTAATTCGAAGCCATTGTTAGGCACCGAGGGAGGAATGCAGGAGAGGGTGCAAGAGCAACGGAGATGGCCTCACCGTACGACGAGAGTTTTTCAGTCGGGGTACACTTGGAGCACACTTGCTTCTATTTGGGGCACAGACTGGAGCTCCATGTGTCATTGCTCTGTCACCACCGCAACTTGGGCGCGGAAAGAGGCTCAAGACCTGACGTACCTGCACGGGTGGAAGAGTTAGGTTGCCAGCAGGCTGACCAGAAACATGCCTTCCCAGGCTCTCCGTGCTTTGATCCAACCTGGAAGTTCCCGTCATCTTGAAGAAGCCGAAAGTCGGCTCGCAGCGTGTGCAGCCAACGCCAGCACCCAACCTCAGCAACCTAAGCGCCCGCGTCCATTCATCAGTATCGCCATCATTATTCCAGCGTCTCTCGAGCGTTCACAGCCCTAGCAATCCGTAAGACCGCCTCGGACCCCCACACACCCATTGCCAACGATGGTGGTTTCCAGCGAGAGTGTCTTCCCCGAGGACACTCTTCCCGACAGCGTTCCTCCCGAATGCACCTCTCCCGGAAGTGCTTCTCTTGAACGTGCTTCTCCAGAGAGTGCTTCCCCTGAGAGTACTTCTCCCGAAAGTGCTGCTCCCAAGAGTGCTTCCCCCGAAGGCGCCCTTCCTGAGTGCGACTCTCCCGACTGCGCCTCTCCCGGGAGTGACTTTCCCGAGGATACCATTTCCGACATAGAACCACCAACAGACCTGAAGGTATGAAAACCCATCGATGCGAAATACACTAATATGGTCGTATAACTGTGACTGGGGCAGGGGAGGAGGCCAAAGCCAAGATACAGGACCTTTCTCAAGTTCAGGATTTCGGCGCTCAAGCTCCCGGTCCACGAACGCTACAAGCCATCGCAGCCCTCACCTCTCCGCACCATGGTCTCCACATTAGACCTCGGAGACACTGAACTCTCCGATACCGATAAACTTGCCGATTCGCTGTCTAGCAGTTCTGTTTCTTCGGCTAGTCCACCCGAGTCTCCTGACGGTGGTTTGTGGGAGTCATGTTTGTGCGAGTCATGGCCCTTGGGAAGCACCTGCGATTCATCCCCCGACAATCTGAACGACTCGGATTAGAAGAAGGCACGGCCGAGGAACGCGAAGGACTTTCGGTTTGAATTTTCCCCCGGAGTGCAGACTGGCAGCTAGGACTCGCATGGGACGGGTATCTTGGAGGGGCTCCTCGAGCGCGTATCTTCGGAGTTGGGTTGCAGCGTCAAATACCCAGTCATTGATATCAATCATGGATGATGGTCATGCTTCTGCAGTCAAATATGTTTCAGCAAATTCCAGCCAAAAAACCAGAGTTGTTTCATGCCAATCCAACCCCAAGCGCAAGCACATCGCACCCCCCAGGTCTATGCATGCCATGGTTGACGTCTTGCTGCCCGATCACTGAGATCGGACAATGGAATTCGCAGCCCAAAAGCTTTTTACAATAACTGGAGAAACTAGCAAGGTCTCTTGGAATTGTTCTCTGCGGGATCTCGAGAAATGGTTGACATGTACATAGCAACCTCAACCCCAACAAAGATTTGTCTCGTTCATGACAGATCCTCCCATTCCAGCTGGCCAGGTAAGCAAGGATTTGCCATGATATTATCTTCCTGTTTCCACCTCGGACCATGTTTAAAGATGCATCAAAAAGGAGCGAGTCATTGGCTACGCCGCTAATAAGCCCGTAGGACGCCGTTCCGGCCGACCGGGCTATGGAGACGTCAGACATGGCCCTGGAACACCTACTTAGTAAAGAGGACTTACCTAGCAAGGCTCCCTAGCTACTCCCATGTAGGCACCTCAAAGATAGTGGACCACTCCACAGGCACATGCGAGCGAGCCAGCAAGACTACAACGTGCGGAGGCGTTGTTGTTAGTGGGCCCCATCGGGCCATCATCCCATGATCCGCCTTCCAGGGACTTCCCTGTCCAGCTCAGCGACTCGCAAACCTTCGTTTGAAGATGCGATAGATGCATCCGAATACCGTCAGCTCGGTAACGAACCACACCTCAACTCGGGAACAAGGAAACAGCTGGAATTCTAACAGCCCGTTGCGCGTCTAAACTTGTAATAGGCGCAGCTCAGGGGCTTCGGGCAGCGCGCTCACACCGCCTCTCCACTACCCTCACATCGCGCGAGCAGCGCCCTCACAACAACATACTATGTAGGTATTAGCAAGATTGGTTCCTTGAAAAATCTGCGCCATGGTCCTGCGCTCGCCCATTTCGTTTTGCTGATAAGCTGGGATTCGGGTCGCGAGCTCAGCAAGCAGATTTTATTTCTGAAGGACGCGGAGAGCCTCGCGCTTTCATGGACGGCGAGAAGCCGAGCCCTCGGACCAACCAGAGATGCCGCCGCCCACTTATTCCTCGCGCCAACGCCGGGAAGCATTTTGGAAGCTCTTGGCAATCTGACGACGCCAAGATTGGTTGTTTTCACCCCTGACTCGGCCCCTCGATTGGACGGGTTGGGAGGACTGAAAGACTCCACCCGTCGCCACTTCTAGGGCGACCAAAGCTTGCTGGTGGATCGGGAGCCCCAGTTGTCCGGCCCGCGCATTGGTGAACGGCGCCTTACAGCGGCCACATCCCTGGACTCGTGGACGCCACGGGTCGCCAGCTTCGCGAATGTTTCGTTCGCGAGTGCGTGCTCGTGGCTAACCGTCGCCGCAGGGAAGGCTGCTACTCGTTCGTTCATTACCGAGTGTACCCGAGCAACGATGCAGAGGTACGATGGATATAAGGCTCGGCTGGCCCCCAGGTGGCCCTTGGAGAGAGGGTTTGCAGATCACACCAACCTATCTTTAATGTGGGATGTGGGACACCATCTTTCTGCATTTCTTCTTATATCCCACTCCCATAATCCTCTCGCTTCATCTTAGTTTTTTCCTTTCCGGAACCGGGAAGAAGTTTACCGGGTCAAAACCTGATCATATCACGCACCGCTCTTAGCCTTGCGACGACCTGAGCACGCCACACGCGGACTACATCAATCGCTGGTACCAGACTTGAGCGGGAAGATACTCGAGGAGGGATACGGAAAACGAGCCGCACCATCGAGAACACACAACTCAACATGGAGAAAGCGGCCAAGCCCCCACATGGGGAGACACGAGAGGATTACAAGCTAGTATCCTTCGTGGACGGGGATCCCGAGAACCCCAAGAACTACTCCAAGGCATTCAAGTGGTACATTACCATGGTCGTGTCCATCACTTGTTTCGTTGTAGCCTTCTGCTCCAGTGTTATCACCGCGGACGTACCGGGTGTGTCCGAAACCTTCAACGTCAGCCACGAGGCTGCTCTTGTGCCCATCTCTGTGTTTGTCGTTGGCTTCGGCGTCGGTGAGTTTTGAGGCCCCCGTGCTTGATGGAGCCCAACCATTCTAATGCTCAGCCAGGTCCCATGATCTTCGCGCCTCTTTCCGAGGTATACGGGAGGCGCGTTATCTAGTAAGTAACCGCCGCCCAGCCGTGACCCCAAATCGAGAGCCGAACGACTTGATCGCTGACCGCTGGATCTGTAGTGGCTCAACTCTCCTGGTCGCTGTCGTCTTCATCATTCCCTGTGCGGTTTCCAAGAACATCGGCACCCTCATTGTGTGCAGAGCCATAGACGGCATTGCTTTCTCGGCGCCCATGACCCTGGTCGGCGGTACTTTAGCCGATATGTGGCGTAACGAGGAGCGCGGTGTTCCCATGGCTGCCTTTTCTGCTGCCCCCTTTATTGGCCCTGCCAGTACGTCTTGATCATCGCCATCGGCCCATTGCGTATACCCCACTTACTGACTCGTTCGCAGTTGGTCCTCTCGTTGGCGGTTTCCTCTCCGACGCTGCTGGCTGGCGCTGGCTGTACTGGATCCAGCTCATCCTCGCCTTTATTGCTTGGGTTCTTATCACTTTCACCGTTCCAGAGACGTACGCCCCGACGATCCTGGCTCGCCGCGCTGCGAAGCTCAGGAAGCAAACCGGCGACACGGCTTATGTCACCGAGGCCGAGCTCGACCATCGACCATTCTCCCAGCGTATCGGCGTCTTCCTCATCCGCCCCATCCAGCTGCTTTGCAGGGAGCTCATCGTCCTCCTCCTCAGCTTGTACCTGTCAATCCTCTACGGCCTGCTGTACATGTTCTTCGTCGCCTACCCCATCGTCTTCGAGCTCGGCAAGGGCTACTCGTCGGGAACCACGGGTCTCATGTTCATCCCGGTCGCCGTGGGCGTCCTTGGCTCGGCTGTGTGCGCCCCGTTCGTCAACAAGCATTACCTCAAGGTCTCAGCCAAGTACAACGGCAAGCCGCCTGCCGAGATCCGCCTGATCCCCATGATGATCAGCTGCTGGTTCGTGCCCATCGGCCTCTTCATCTTCGCCTGGACCTCGTATGAGCGTCTGACTTGGGTCGGTCCCTGCCTGGCGGGATTCCCAGTGGGCTTCGGCTTCATCTTTCTCTACAACTCGGCCAACAACTACCTGGTCGACTCGTACCAACACCAGGCCGCGTCTGCCCTCGCAGCCAAGACGTGCATTCGCTCCTTCTGGGGCGCTGGCGTCGTTCTCTTCACCGAGCAGATGTATGATCGGTTGGGTGATCAGTGGGCATCGTCCTTGCTGGCCTTTCTCAGTTTGGCCTGCTGCGGCATCCCGTTCCTGTTCTGGAAGTATGGCGCCGCCATCCGCAAGCGAAGCAAGTACGCGTACGGCGGGGATGACGAGGAGCAGACCGCCTCGGGCTCGGACATCGAGACGGCGAATGCCAAGCCCGATGTTGACCCCTACGCGCCGCTGCATACCGATGTCGATGACTTGGTTAGGGCGAGGAGCTACGTTTCTAACCCGTAAGGGCTTGAGTTTGACTCAACACTGGCTTGCCTTGACAGTGCGGGTATCCAAAAGTGTTGACGTCAGGTTTCCATGGCGAGACCCATCTCGTTAGAGTCGTGCCACATCTGATCGGGGGTTGACGACGCATATATTTCTCTTTTTTCGCAGACGGGCCGTTCGGGGGTGTTGGGATTGGTGTTCACGGGCTGATTTCGCTGCATTACACAGGAGTATCGGGCTGGGTGGCTGGTTTCCTTCTTGTACTTGAGATACCAGATAATACATGGAAAATTAACTTCTATTCATGTCTTTTGCCAGATTACGTGGCGGCAGCTCAAGAGGCTCAATTCCTCCTGGTAATCCACAAGCAGCGAGGGCTCTTGGAGTTGGAGATGCCAGCCCTTCTTCACCAGAAACGAAAGAAACCTGTGTACCATTGCTCCCTATCATTCGCAAACACCTCCCTTGCCAGAGCATTCTCCCAGCAGAGACAGCCAGTCGGGACGACTCCGTCCATCTCCTCTCGCCCCACGCCAAGGTGCGGGGTTTGCAGAGTGCAGACTGCTACCAAGTCAATAATCCCAGGGTCGTTCGTTGGCGCAGGACTAGTCACTCTTGACACTCCCAAGATCTGTGAGTGTGGGAAGAGGAAACCGTGTTGAAAGGTGCAAAACTAATGCCTTCATGTCAGGACACTGGTATATTTGAGAAGGCATGTTATTTAGCACACGTTGACAACTTCCTTGGCTGAGATTTGGTCAGTGTTTCTTGGACATGGTGTGCTTACAACCCCTGGCTCCCAAGACATGACACTAACCAGGAGCGAATCCCCCGAACAGGTGGACGGTGTTGGCCGACAGGGAGGGCATTCGAGCCACGAAACACAACCTTCCGGCAGCTAATACATGTTCGGGAGAGCTCGGGGTTAAAAGAGGGCCGAGACCAGGCTTGAGTGCGGCCGCCTTCTCTGCCATTGATCTGTGAGACTGGGTGTCTTGAGTGAGCTAAAGCAAGGCCCTACTTTGAGTACAACCGCAGCACTTTCTTCTCATCACAATGAGGTTCTCCGCGCAAGCCTTGAGGTCATCTCTCCCCCTCCTGCTCGCCTCACCCCTCCCGACCCTCGCCCTCTCCACTCCCACCACCATCTTCACTCTTCCTGGACCCCTTCTTCCCGGATCCTGGTTTGAAAACCTCGCCGTCCGCCCCAACGGCAAGATCCTCGCGACTCGCGGCGACGCCCCGGAGATCTGGCAAATCGACCCCTCCACAGGCCATGGCGCCCTCCTGGTCTCCGTGGCCGGCGCCTTCAACCTAACAGGCATCGCCGAAGTCACTCCGCACCGCCGCCCGCAAACCCCTACCCAGTCCTGTCCCGAAACCTACGTCTTCGGCAGCTCTCACATCCCTGCCCCCTTGCAAGTCACCCCAGGCAGCGCCAAAGTCTGGACCCTCCAATTCCACCCCAACCCCACCACCCCGCCGACCGTCACCCTTCTCAAGGCCATGCCCGCCGCAGGCTTTATCAACGGCATCATGCCCTGGGGCCGCGGCCGCGTGCTCCTCAGCGACACGACCGCTGAGGCCGTCTACCTCATGGACGTCGCGACCGGGGCCTACACGACGCCGCTGACGGGGCTAACGGGCGTTAACGGCATCAAGGCGGCGCGCGGGTGGGTATACCGCGCGGACCACGCGTCGCTGACGCTCAGCCGGATCCCGGTTGACCGCGACGCCGTGGCCACGGGCCCCGCGCAGGTGCTTGCGACGGGGCAGCTGATTGACGATTTTGCGGTTGCGGTGGGGCCGTCGGGGGCCGGGAAGGCGTATGTTGCAGGGATGTATGACAACGATGTGGTGGAGGTGACGTTTGGGGCCGGAGGTGGGCTGGGGGTCAAGAGGGTTGTTGCGGCGAACTTGAGTGGGACGGGGTACGGGCTTTGCACGGTTGTTGCTTTTGGGAGGAGGACGGCGGATAAGAAGTTACTGTATGCTACTGTTGGGCAGGGAGGGGGCAATGCGGCAATTGTGAGGTTGGATCCGGCTGCGTAGAGGCGGAGAAGGTCTAAACGGGGAGGACTAGACTTGCGGCCGTAGGCCTAATGGCTTGGGAAGTGCTAAACTGAGAGACATGAGCGGAGTGCCTAGAGACAGTTCTTGAATACATATTCGTCATTTGGATTTTTCTTTCATATTTCCTAATGCCACTTTGCATGATGGACAGCCGCTGAGGCGTACCTAGCGTTCAGGTGCAATTGCTGCAGTGGCTTAACTTACACCGTTGCTGCTCTGAGCCAGTCAATCCACCACTGTACACCACACAAATTCAAGACTCACACATGGGTAGAAACGTCATTTTTGACTCAGCCCTGCTTTCCTCGACGACAATTCTAAACTGGGATCCTGCTGAAGGGAAAAGGGGCGATGAGACCGGCGTAGTCTGGCGAAGTTGACGTTGCCACAACCTATGATGGCATGATAATCAACAAAGGTAGCTATCAGCATATTAAGTTGCTACAACAAGATGTCACCTGGTTGGGATCAGCACAAGGATAAACCAGGGTGGCATTGCTATTTGTGTCGTTGCAGTGGGCGCAGTTCCTACGGTACGCTGGCATGGCAGTGATGGCACTTGGATCCGGGGAAGCAACTACCAGATACCGTGCCTCCGCATGCCATTACACCGCGTCTTGCCATGCATCTACACTGCATGTTTTGTTCCATTGGGAAAAGTTGGACTGGTGGGCGCGCGGGAGGTGGACGTTCCAATTATCCGGAACCTGTTGGGTGGGAGAGGCATCATGTATCTCTCAGAGATCAAGGTGAAGGCGGAGAACAGGGATACTGCCCAGCCACAAAGACATAACAGAAAGACGTTTGAAACTATAAAAAAAGCAAAATATACAGGGTGTCAATCCAAGCCTTTTCCACATCTCTAGTTTGTTTTGGAGCGTATTCTCTGAGTCAAGGAGACCGCATCCCTTACACACCACCGTCGTCACCTAGCCCGCACCCTCTAGCACTTCCTCCACACGAGGTCCCACTCCTCGGTGTTGGCCTCGAAGTAGGCCTTCCCATCACCGGACAGGGCGCCGCGGAAGTTGATGTTCAGGATGCCCGTGTAGCCGGTGTCGCCCGTGCACGGCGACCACACCCGGTCGGCGTCAGCCTTGCCGACCAGGGTGATGGCGTCGTTGAAGGTGTCGCTATCACTGTTGGTGATGGTGCCGGTGAAAGAATCCTGTGCGCTCGCTGTCAGTAACTCGATCCCAGGATGTCGCTTGGAAAGGCGCCAACTCACGGTGCGGGCCGCATCCTGGCTGTAGTAGATGGTTGTGTAGTGGGTCAACGAGGTGCCAGGAGCCAGGACAAGGTGCCCCTTGACGACGTTGCGGTTGACGGCCACCTGCCACCCGGGGCTGGTGCCAGACGCTTGAATGTGGACCTGGCAGTTTACTGTTTGGTTGCCCGGAAGCGACGCGGCGAAGGTGGAGAATGTGAGGGTTGGGTCGTTGAAGGTGCCCGAGAACTTGGCGTTGTTGGCGCACCCGCTGCCCGAGTAGGTGACGCTGGTGACCTTGGGCGCATTAGCGGGGGCGGCCGCGTCGGCGGTAACGACCGACGTCGCTGCGAGGAAGAAGGCGAAGTGCGTGAGGAAGCCCATTGTTGCTGTTCTTGTAGGAGGAGGGTGTGAGACTCGTGGGTTGAGGGTTTATGTGGCGGAGGGAAGCTGAGATACAAAACTGTCTGTTGTTGTCTGGTTGTGTTGATGGTCTAGAGAGTCTAAGGGGTGGTGTGCATCATGATGGGATTGTCTCGAGCGGATCGCCTCCCCTTCTTTATACACCCCAGAATTCCCGGCACACCTTGGGACACCTGGACGGTCCCCAAGGCGAGCATGGTGGTCGAGATGCTTCGCGATGGCACTTCTCTCCTCGCCACCCATGTTTTCGGGCGAATGCTCATGATCGTCGAAAGGTCTGGTTGCGGAGCTTTGCAATTTATCCATATTGCAGCCCGCGAAATCCGGGTGCCAGGATTGGCATGAACCAGTTCTTGAACCAGACTGTAAATTAATAGCCAAAAATAGGCTCGAGAAACCTCTGGCTCTTGTACGCCAAGACAACCTGGGGACTGGGCCCGATGCTTCGACAGGAGGCGAAAAGCCGGAGCTTGCACCACTAGTGGACGAGGTCAACCTGGATTCCCCAGGGCCGTTGGCGGACAGATGCGGCATTCAATCTCGGGGTATATTGTCAAGAGCACGTCCCACGACGCCTCCGTCACACCACATGCTGTGCTCCGTGCTCCCGCCCACCGTTAACCGTTAGTCTGGCCTCCCCCAGGGTAGCGTCGTGCCTGACAGGGGCCCCTTTTGGGGAGCGACGAGCGCCACCTGGCGGCACATGGACTGAAAAGACGGGTGCGGAGCTCATTTCCGTCGAATTATTGTCTGGGTGCGACATCGTCAAGGTGTCTGGCCTTTTCAGCAGCCTTCCGGCCCCGGTAGAGCTGCCAGGGGCTGCCACTCCAAGATCGGTCCGACCGCTGATTCGTCTCTGCCTTCGAAGCTTAACCATCTTCCCAGGGGAAGTTGTCCATTTGTGGACAACGTTTATCCATTCTGCTGGGAGTGTCGCGCTTCCGTTGACGCAACGTATGATTGCATGCGACAAGTTGATAGACGTCGACAGTAATGCTCCTATTTATGGCAATTTCTTAATATCCATCCTCGTCGCTCATCGTGCTGCAGGCAGGAACCGAATGCTAGGCGAACGAGGGCCGGCCGAGGCACGGCGATATTGTCGTCGGGTGCTCTATGGCGTGGCTTTTACGGTTGACCTTAGTCAAGCCCATGGGAATGGAATTGGCGTTGAAGAACCAAGCCCGCCTGCCGTGCCCGCGGCAATTCCGTCCTTCCATCGACCGGCAGTTTCTCGGAGGGTATTTGATGATTTCATGCAAATAGACATCGTCGATGAACTGGCAGCTGTGGGACGGCTTGAACCGACATCACCATGACGCGGCTCGGGCAGTCGGCGATCTTTTCTGAGATGCCATTGAGGATGCTCTCGGGTCGAAGCTGTTGCTGTCGACACTCCAATCCGTTATTCGGCCGTGGTGTCGTCAACCGCTGCTGGCCGAAAGTGTGTCGACACAGTGCCGTCCATTGGGCTCGTCCAAGAGGTGGAGGCGAGTTCAGGAGGAGCACAAGACGCCTCAAGCTCTGCATTCTCAAGGATCTTGTCAGCTAGGTGAATGGCCGATGTGAATCCCGTGCCTGCTAGCCAGACTAGAGTCAATGTTGGTGAAAACGTCAGAGATCACAATCCTGACCTTGGACGCTGGCACCGATATTTCCAGACGCGACTCGGGAAGATTCATCGTCAACTTCGAGGTTCTCGTATTCCGCAGGCGTCCGAGTCGTTGACGAAACAAAATCGTCGAGCTTTGTCGAAGTTGACAATTCTCGCACGGCATCAACCACTTGAATCTAAACGTTGCAAACACGAGTCGCGATAGAAGTACGGATTGCTCGGGAATTGACGCAGAAGTCAAAAGAAGAGAGCTTCAAGCTGACAGTCGTAATGCAATAGCGTCGAGCAACAGCTCAACAACAAGAAGCAAAATTGATCTGCGTTGAGTTTTGGAGCAAGCACTAACGGAAGGGCGTGGTAGTTTGGGGTAGGAAATCAGGTACCTAGCCCTCATGTGAGTGCAGGTAGGAGCCTGAGCCTCTCAAGATGCCAGTGCGGCTGTGTGAAGTGGATTGTCTTAGTGTCTGGCCACATCAGAATTCTACCCTTTGGTTCCACCATTTGGTGAGAAAAGAAGGGAAAAACAGAATGAAAGAAAAAAGCCAAGATTCCCGAGAAACTGGCTCACCCGGATCCGGGGAGCACAAGAGCGAGATGCGTCGCTGCTTGTGTCACGGTGGTAGCCCTCGTGGAGGCCGTGCCGCGAGAGTGATGCAAAACCGGGGATTTCTTTGCCGTTGCTTGTCGGCCTTCCCATGGCACCCTCATCCCGATGGGAGCCTTGGCGTCGCGACGGGTCTCGGGAGGAATCCCTGACGGCCCGTCTCACTGATGCATAAGACCGTAAACAAACATAGCATGTTGCTTGGATGGGAGAGTCTGTTGTGACACGAAAATACTGGCTGGCCTTGAGAATTGCTGTTGAGTGGCCGGAACTTGCTTGAATCCCAGAGGTGTGTACGGAGGACTGGAAGCACAGAAGGTGAAGTTGTTTACTTCAGCGGGCGCAGGTGTCAGGACAACCGGAGGGGATGTAAAATGGGGTTAGGGTTGGCACTGTGGTTGAACCGCTTGCGGATGCACGGCTTGCACGACTCCAGATTCCGTCCAAATGTCCATGAATCATGGACCATGATAACCCATCAAATCCTGAAGAACCCCTTTTCCACTGCCCAGATAATATACTAGCAAGAATGGTATCATAGCCCACCCATTTCCCAGGACTTGCGTCGTCGCCCCAAACCCCAAACGCCTGTAAGTGCAGCAAGTGGTAAAGACCGTGACCAGACCCCGCCCCCTTTCCCCCCCTTTTCGAAAAAGACCACAGCAAGAACCCAGGGTATCAGGCAGAAAGAAAAAACCAAAGAAAAGCCAAAAACAAGCCAAAAAAGGAGACAACACCACCATCCAAAAAGCTCCCGGGTGTTCATTTCCCTCCCCCCCCCTTTTCCGCCTTACTCCCAACCCCCTCCGTCAACTCCAGCCCCTCGCCAACCTGACCAACGGCACCATCCACACCCTGCGTCTTCCCGGCCTGATATGGCACCAAATGCCCACCCCACCTCAAATGCGCCCGCGGCGGCGCCCTCAGGGCCCCCTGCACGATGCCGCCCCCGCCACCGCCGGCCAGCGGCGTCTCGTCCTCCCCCTCGGTGGTGCTCGCCGCGCCGCCGGTGCCGCCGTCGGTGGTCGACTGCACGCTGTGCGTGCGCGTGCGCTGCGCCTCCAGATCCAGGTCGTGGTCCATGTCGCTGTCGAGGTAGGTGTCGCCCGAGCAGGGGGCGATCAGCGCGTGGTAGTAGCGCGACTTGTCCAGCGCGTCGGTGGTGTGCTCGTTGAGGTGTGGGAGGCTGCCGCCGCTGGCGCTGGCGCTGGCGCGGTTCTGCTTGGCCGTGGTGATGGTGCTGGTGCGGGTCGAGGTCGCGGCGCTGCTGGGGCGGTGGCTGGGGAGGTGGTGGGTTGGCGAGAGCGGGGAGACGGGGAAGGAGTGACGGGGGTTGGTGGCGGCGAGGGAGTGGGCTGGGGTGATCCACTGCAGCGCGGGCTCGCGGTGGCCTTTGCTTGGGGAGAGGAGGCGCGGGAAGACGCGCTGGATGAGCGGCTTGAGGGTCATGATGCAGGCGCACGAGATGGCCGCGTTGACTTCGACTGTTGTCCAGTAGATCATGTTGGCACTGGTGTAGCTGCCGTCATAGGAGGTGTCTTCTGTGAGCTCGACGAGGGTGACGAGGCGGACGATGGAGATGATGCAGACGCTGAGAAGAGGGAGGGGGTCAGGTGGGGGTTGCTATCAAGGTGGGGGTTTGATTGCTTACAAGAAGCCAAGAGCGAAGACGCCGATGATGGCATATTTCTGCCTTCTGGGAAGATTGAGAGAGGAAAGAACTGGCATCTACGGGTAATAGAAGTTAATCGGCGGTTCTCTTGGGGATGGGTGAGAGGATCTGCGGCGTACCGGGAGGGCCATGACGACCAGGTCACTCGCGATGTGGAGAGCGGCGTTGGCCCACCACAGGTTCACGGGTTGGCAGTACACCGGCCCCTTTAGGAACAGCGACCAGTCCCAGAAGGCCGCCAATGGCATGCACGCGGTGCAGACCGAGACCACGAGCCATATCCCAATGGCGACAATCAGAATGAGGACGATCTGGATCGCCCGCTTGATCCAGCTGTAGGTGAAGATGCGCTTATACAACAGGAGGATCGATATCCTTGTGAGGGTGAGGCTAAGGTTATAGAACAAGATCCCGTACCATGCCGCCTGTAGTGGGATCGAGTGAGCAAGGGGGCCTGTTAAACGAGGGGCCATCCGCAGCAACAAGAGCTCACCCGTTCAAAGGCTGGGAACACAGAAGGGTCGACCTGCCATGAGTGAAGCCCTGCGCCGCGTGCCATTTCTAAGCCCAAGTCAGTTTCGTCGTCGCGACGGGGAATTTCCAGCTGTCAGCGGCGGCCAGGACGTACGCTCAAACGAACTGCCTGCAAGACCCGCGGCGCAAAGCTGGCAAAAATGTTAACAAAGTCCATCACCAAACAAGAAAGACACCAGACAGGTTGCTTACCAGAGCCGGTAATATGCACCAGTCGGACGCGCTCAGCACATGATTGACACGGCCCCTGATGTAAAACCGCATGGCGACAAAGGTCGAGGCGATGAGGAGCGTCAAGACAGTGCAAGCGGCAATATCGGGCTGCAGAGATCGCCCGGCATTAGGGGGAGGCCAGACGAAGGTCGAGTTGCCCGAGGTGGTCGCGTTTGACCACGTCGTGTTGGACTCCATCTTTCAGAAGCTGCATGCGGCCAACTCCTCACCCGGCGCGGTGAGGCCGGCACTCGAGACCAGCGCTGTGTGTCCACGGTGGAGGGTTATCGAGGGATGTGTCGTCGTCAACGTCCAGAATGCGAACCTTGAAACGAATCTCGGAGTCCGGGAGGACGAGGCGCCAGGGGTTGCCTGGAAGAATATAACGCTGCCGGCCCTTCCCCGCAAACTCCGTCAAGACAATCCTTCATCTCCCGCGAGCGGGTCGAATACACGGTACCGTTGATCTGCACACAATTGGCGGCCCCCGCAGTGCTCCAGAGTTGCAACCCGGGGGAGATTTCTGGGGTAGGGAGCATTGGCTCGCTGCTGTTGGAGCCGTCGAGTGTTCTGGCCCCTCTCGGACCCAAGTTCTGGTATGTCTTGCATAAAAGAGAGAGAGGAGCTCGACATCCGGAACCAACATGTGCGGACGCGGGTGTCGACCACAGGGTAGCCGAACTCACAAACCGTTGCCGCCTGGGCACGTTCACAGGGCGCAATTCGGCGTTGCAGTCGGAGCTTCGGGCGATTTGTCCCTGGAGCCAGACTGCTTTCAGAGCGGAAATGCGGGGAGAAACGAGATGGCTGGAGGGCTAGACAGGCCGTCACGCCTATAAGACGGAACATAACAGGCCCCGGATTGGCCAGGGGCTGGGTGAGAAGTTTGGTTCAGCCACTCCAACAGCCGGCTGCATTATTTCCTGGGCTCCGCCCAACCGGGCGTGGCGAAACAGTGGTTCGTACGGGCGGAAATCCATGTGAACACTGGCAAAACAACCTGGATTCGGAAGGTGGGCGGTGCATGCATTGGTGGTCGAGGGGTTGACGGTGAAGTTGGCCAAGGAGGGTGCTGGCTGATCAACGGCACACTCACCGCTTGCGGCCTGGCTGCTGTCATTCGGAGACCGGCAAGCAAAGCTGATGAGCGAGCAGGGCGTCGGCGACGCACGGAACTCCAAATGCCCGAAGCCAAGCGAGTAAAATACTACTCCCACATCTGGCTCGCCCCCGTTGGGCCAGCGCTAAGCCCCATGGGGACACTGGCATCCCTTCCGAGACCACCTGTCTTTGGCATGGTCCAGCCAGGAGCCAGTGATTTCAGCCGCCCGTCCAGACGTGGCAAATCTGAGATTGATTGCATGTAACCCCATCCCAGAGGGCCTCCCGGCAGTTGTGTGCAGGCGAGAGGGGAAGAGGCTCACAATTAGTATAACTTTCACGTGTCCCGTCCACTGCGCATCTGCGGAACTTGAATTCGGCATGTTTGCTCCCTGACTGTAATGGGCTTGGCTGTTTTCAACCCGAAGTGTCTATCCGTCGCATTTATTCGAATTTGTCCAGTTGGTTGGCGTATGAGCCCTGGGAATGAGCCTGGGCCAGGAATGCGACCGATTCGGGAGATTCACGGAGAGTCAAGTTGTGGAAATCAAGTATATACTAGAAGGAGGAGCTGCGCTCTCCGCGCAACGCTCCGAATAATAAGAAGAATATGTACAACGAATCAAGCGGTCGTAGCAGCGTACAGCGGTCACTATCTTTCTCCCCCACGTACTCGGAGAACTGGTAGCACCTCGGCTTCCAAGGCTCTTTACCAAGTTTGCCAGCTCCCAAGCCCAGCTTCTCGCGCCGCGCTTAGACAGTATACTGCTTGAGGAGCGAGTTGTAGTAGGTGTAGCCCGTGCCGGAAGGAGGCTCGCTAAACGAAAGAAATCAAAGTCAGTCACTGTTTCACGGACTTTCACCATGATAGGAGGACACGTACTAGCTGTAGATGTAGTTGCCCCACCACGGGCCGCCAGCCCACCAGAGGGCACCAGTCCACACATCGGAGTTGGCCTTCAGGTGGTCAAGGAGGCCAGTGACGGCGGTCTTGCAGGCCGAGTTGGCGCCACCGGCGAACTCGCCGATGATGCCGACCTTGCCGTTGGCGCGGAGCCAGTTGGTAGCAGCGGTGACGCGCTCAGCACCAATGGTGGTGCTGACGCAGGCATCGCTGGTGCCAGATCCATCGGAGTCGAGGTACTGGTGCATCTCGTACACGATCTTGTTCTGGGGGTCGGTCAGGGCAGCCAGGTTGGTGTTGACGGAGGTCCAAGTCCAGGCACCCGAGTACGAGTTACCCTCGACAAAGATGTACTGCGAGGTGGCGCCCGCGCCACGGATGGCGTTGATGGCAGCCTGGTTAAGGTTGAGGACGAGCGTCTGGTCCATATCGTGGTACTCGTTGTTGGTGTCGAAGATGACACGCGAGTTGGACGCGAACTGGCCGGCGAGCTTGGTCCAGAAGCTGCCGAAGGCAGTCGTGTCGGTGATGATGTTGCCGTAGTAGCGGCCAAAGTTGTGGGGGTCCAGGATGGCGTACGCGCCAGCGTTGGTCACGAAGTTGACCGTCTCGGTCAAGTTCTTGAGGTAGGCGGCGTCAAGGGACGCCGTCAGCTGGTTAGGAGCAAGGCGCTCCATAGCGAAGGCCACGCGGAAAATGTTGAAGCCGTCATTGACGTGGGTCTATCATTTCAGTGTTAGTGAACGGTTCGTAGTTTTGGGCACCTTTCCTTCATCGTTCTGCCGTACCTGGATCGACGACGTCGACGGGAAGGTGAACTCCTTGCCCCAGGTGCCGGGGTATGTGCCCTGACCGAACTCGGCACAGGACTGGTTGATGCCGAGCCACTTGAGCTTCTTGGCAGCCGAGGTGCTGGTCGCAGCGGCGGACGAGGACGTGGTAGTCGACGTCTTCAGGGTGGTCGAGGAGGTCGTGGTAGACGTCTTCAGGGTGGTAGAGGTCGTGGTAGACGTCTTTGTCGAAGAGGTCGTAGTCGAGGTCGTCTTTGCAGTCGACGTCGTCTTGGCAGTCGTTGTGTCGGCGCCGGGCAGGCACTGGCTATACCAGTCGTTCTGGTACACGCAGTGGCTGCCGGAGACACAGGTCGTCGCGCCCGTCCAGCCAATGCCACCGCATTGTCCCCAAGTGCCGCTCTGGGCAACGGCTCCGGTGGCGAAGATACCGGCGATCACGGAAGACTTCATGTTGACGACGAGTTCGAAGGGATGAGTGGCTTCGATCGACGCAGAACAAGAGGCATGGGGGAGCACTCGGCAGGCGCCCAGAGCCCCTTTATACGTGCGGGCGACCGCTCGACGTTGCCGAAGCTGACGCCACCATGCCGTGGGGCAGCAAGATGCGGGCCAGTTCCTCCATGATGCGGCTCAAGCTTCCCGGTACTGGGTCCCTCCCACTCGCCCGCGCCGACCGCTGATTCGTACGGCCCAGCAGTGAGGTCAGGGGCTCTGCCGGCCAAGCATCCTTAATTCCGGGGAAGCGTGCGTGGATATGTGGGGAAGGGTGACATTGTGGACGCTTGACTGCCCTGAAAGCGGCGTCGAGAGGGTTCTGTATGGACCACCTGGGTGGAGATGCCGGCGCCGAGCTGCCCAGATCGGCTAAGAGAGGGCGGCGGGGACCCGGCCGGATTCCAGAATCGTACTGGGCCCGATTGCCCGGGCCGGAGAAGGGTGATGTCCCCTGCAAGTGGGAATGAGGTGATGAATTCAAGGGGCGCCGCTACGCGTTGGGTTGGCGGACCGAAAACGGGCAGCCGCCAGGAGACGGATGGAGACGATCCGTGTACCGGGATTTGGCATGAAGCTCCGTCCGCCAAGGATCGCGCGCCTGGCTGAACGGCATTCGACCCTGGCGTTTCACGATCGATCCCTCAGCATTAGCGCCTTGATTAAAAAGATCTGGTTCTCAGCCTCTGCTAACCGACCGGTCCGCAACGCTTACACAGTAGCACTCGCAGCCGCGCGCAATGAGATTGCAACGGTATCGATCGATCAAAGATCAAGCTACCAGGTTGCCTTGCGAGGCACCTGGGATCAATAGTAAAGGTTTACGGGCGGGCGGAGCTTCTCTCGCTCGAATCTTCCAGAAACAGTGCCGCCCTTGTTTTCTGTTCTTGTGTGGCCGGAGGAGCTGCGCCGAATCCATGTCATGCGTCGGGGTTGCCGGCAGGTCATGCCACTCTCTCCGGGTGCTAAGGTCGGTGGCGACCGGTGACGCGACTGTCAGGATGAGTGTCAACACCGCGAAAAAAAACTGGCCGTTTGAATTTGGGCACACAACTCCAATGCGGACCGGGGGAGCTGACTCCATGTGCTGAGTTCTGGGAACGCCGACCGACAACACCTTGCGCATGTATCCTCAAACTGCTTCGCTTGCCTTCTTCAAGGAATTCAGGTAAGATGCAGGGGATTCTTCGTGGTGTTGTTTCTCAGGAAGAAGCCAAGCGCAAGTTGCTGCGCGACCGTCGTTCCGCATTGTCATATCATTTCGGACCGGGGGCGGTTGACCGTGGTTTGAATCGAGGGTGGAGTTGCAGCAAGATACCTGTTGCGCCTTGACCGGCTGACAGGCCAGAACAGAGAACATGATGACACCAACCAGAGGGATGACACCAGTGGATCAGGCTCTGAAGGGACGCTTGTCCAATGGAGGTCGGCTGAGGCTTGATTCAATCTCGGGGGAGGCAAGACACACAAAAAGGAAAGAACGGGCGCAAAGAAGAAGAAAGGGAACAGGAGAAGGGAAAAGGCGACGCGACGGAAGGGGAAAGTCCAAGTGAGAAGAGCGAGACGGGGAGAAACGGGAATGCCGTCAGAGTTGAAGTTGGCAATCGAGGCAATGAATCCGCGATGCCCCTCGGCATGTCCCGAGGTGTGGATAGATCTGTGAGGTACCAAAGGGACGGCGCGGGCTGGTGCCTGTTCCTGATCTAAACTTGTCTCGGGCTTCGGGTTCGCCACTCGCAAGCATTGTGCATCTGCACACGTGGCGCACGTGGTTTCGGGTACGAAAGGGTCCCAGGGCAGGAGCGGCAGGCTCACGAGCTGAAGCGCAGCTGAGGAGGAATTATGGGAATTTTGCAGGTTCTAGAACGAGCCTTGAAATTCTGCATCGGGCTCTGCCAATCGGGCTTCGGGATGCCGACAGGCCCAAGAGCGTCAAGCCGGCGTAAGCGGACAGCTGAGAGGGCCCTGGTGCCATTTTGCTGCTGGGGGCCGCAGGAGGCCGGGCGAGACCCTTTGGGCCCCGCCAACGACCAATCACACGGGCCCGGAGCGGTCACCGCTGTCTGCACCTGAACCTGGGAGTGCTGCAGCCATGCAGGAACTTTTGGATTATCGCTTTCGCAGCCATGGAAATGGTGAAATGGTGAACTGGTTTGCGGTTAAGGTGGCGGGCGAGAATGCCATCTCCGGCAATGGCAAAGATAAACAACATAAAATGACTCGGGTCCCGAGGGACTGGGACTTGGTGGGACCATGATGTCGTTCCAATTGCACTCGGTCCTCGGATCATCCTCCAGCACTGCGTCATTGGCAGGGATCACACTCATACCACCACCTTGTTTTCGATAACAACCGCCGCCCAGCTTGTCGCATCACGAAAGCCCTCCAACCTCAAGAGCCCACCCAAACTCCATCTTCTTGCCATCAAGCGCTCCATTATCCTCTTCCTCGACAAGTTGCCGACGAAAAAGTTGCCCGCATCATGCACACCCCTATGTCCGATCGTGAAGGGGCATTTCTGGATGGCGAGGTAAGTAGGCCTGGGATACTGCCAGCCGAGCTGCGCAACAGGACTTGAGTCTAATTTCACACGGTGCATAGATGTCTCTTCATTCAAATTACCCCCAAAGTGGTGGCTGGGATGATACAGCCGGGCTCAGCCGCGCTGGCAACGCTCGCAGAACGCCCAATGGTTGGCACGGAGGGATGCTCTCACCATCGAGCTACGATACCCCCTCGATTTTCGATGAGCCATTGAGCGGAACAGTTTGGCCAGACTACGGGATCGCTCCTGTGGGCGGCATGTGGGACCTACCCACGCTCGGCTCCCCGGGACTCGACACCTCCTCGTGGCCTGCGTCTCCGTGGGGAGGCATACTCTCCAACAACACCTGGAGCCCGGCCGACCAGCCGCTGCCCTCTCCGCTGTCCGAAGTGGCCTCCTATGATTTCAGCCCGAGCCCGCTGGCAGAACTAGAAGACGGGTCATCCTTTTCGCAAACGAACCCATCAGCCGCTCCCAGGCCAAGCGCGCAGCCCCTGACCCCCTATTCACCCGCCACCACGACCGGCAACTCAACCCCCATTCTCAAACCAACAGACGCAAACAAGAAAAGCGCCACCGCCCGCCCACCACGGCGACTCTCATCATCATCAACAAAACGCCCGCCCACCCCGTCAACAACCCCCAACCCCTCCCGCCCACGAACCCTCAAACGCCACCGCACCGACCCCCCGCCCTCCACCTCCCACAGCCGGACCAGCAGCACCACCACAGTCTACAACAGCAACACGACGCTTGGCGGCGTTCTCCCGGCCAACGTCGACCCGCGCGTCGCGGCCGAGCGCATCCGCCGCGAGGCCTGGGACCGGTGCAGGGCCGAGGCGTCCGAGATGGCGCAGCGCCGAATGCTGCTGCTGGACCACGAGCAGGGCGCGCTGGAGAGGGAGACTGAGCGGTTGCAGGCGAGTCTGGGGAGGATGAGGATGAGGCAGGGGGTTGCGCCTGATGTGAGGGGGAGAGGGGGGAGGGCTGGCGGGAGATGGTGATTGATTGGGAAGAGGGTGGGAGGGTTGAATTTTGGAGGCGGTGGAATGAATTATGACTATTTATGAATTATGAATTACGGCTACCTATGTACAGAGTCGGATTCTGAGGTTTAGCCTTGTATTTTTCTCCTGAGTGGTGGTGAATTAGCAGTCATTCATCGATGCAAGTGCTTGCTCCTCCAGGCTTGTAACTGATCCTGCAAATGTCAGTTTTCTGCATCCATTTCCATCACTACCTTAGTCTCAGGTGCTTACCTCGGGCATGTACAGAACGCAGTGCAGAATACTCACGGTTAGATTGGTAGTCGACAGATTCTCGGGCTGCTCGCGACCCCTCACAAGCCAGAGCTCACAAGCTCACACCCTCCATCCCACACGAGACGAACCTGCTGCAACAAGCAAGCCTGCCATAAATACCTGGCAC
>OUNM010724865.1_pt1 | contig 74256 bp, 64 predicted proteins | sample 1769961 | NCBI WGS metagenome assembly OUNM01 (sample SAMEA3914820, study PRJEB12502) | metagenome | biome: forest; material: soil | place: USA | collected 2012-03-12 | depth 0.3 m
AACAATTTAAAGTCGGGGCGTAGCGCAGCCTGGTAGCGCGTCTGCTTCGGGAGCAGAAGGCCGGAGGTTCGAATCCTCTCGCCCCGACCATTAAAAAAGGCCACCCTTCGGGGTGGCTTTTTTCATGGTCGGGGCGAGAGGATCTTAAACCGGGAGAGGTTCGAAATGAGCGATGGCGCCAGCCATCGCGAATTCGGCGGAGCACAGCGGAGCCTATCCTCTCGCCCCGCGGTACACCTTCCCATGACATTACAGCCACACTCGGCTGGCCACATGATTGGCCACACAATCCTATTGTCTTCACCCTGGCCGATTTTCGCGATAATCACATCGTCATGCCGAAACTCATAGACCTCAGCCACATCATCGACGCCGGGATGACGACCTATAAGGGCCTGCCGGGGCCGCACATCTGCGATTTCCTGTCGCGTGAAGCGTCGCGTGGCCTTTACGCAGAGGGGACCGAGTTCCAGATCGGGCGCATCGACATGGTCGGAAATACCGGCACCTACCTCGACTGCCCGTTTCATCGCTTCGCCAGCGGCGCCAGCCTGGCCGACGTCGCCATCGATGCCGTGGCCGATCTTGACGCCATCGTGGTCAGGCAACCGTTCGAGCATGGCCTGGCGGTCGACGCCGAGGCCTTCGCAGGCCTTCCCGTGGCCGGAAAGGCTGTCCTGGTGCATACGGGCTGGGATCGTCATTGGCGCACGCAGGCCTATATCAGTCACCATCCCTTCCTGACCGAGGCGGCGGCAACCGTCCTGAAAGAGGCCGGCGCGCGCCTGGTCGGTATCGATTCCCACAATATCGACGATACAAGGGGGCGTAGCCGCCCGGTGCACACGGTATTGCTGGGCGCGGGAATTCTGATCTGCGAGCACATGACCAATTTGGCGGCTCTGCCCGACGAGGGTTTCTACTTTTCGGCGGTGCCTCCGAAGATCGCCGGCTTCGGCACCTTTCCGGTTAGGGCGTTTGCCCGGTGCGAAGCCCATTGACCTGACTTTTCCTTTGGTAGTAACAAGCGGTGACGCTTAAGGGATTCCATGATGTTCGCGCGCATTTTCAAGCCGGCCAAGACGGCCATGCAATCCGGCCGGGCCAAGACCCACGACTGGGTGCTGGAGTTCGAACCGCGCTCGGCGCGCACGCCGGATCCGTTGATGGGCTGGATTTCCTCGGCCGACACCGACGCCCAGGTGCGCCTGACGTTCGAGACGCTGGAACAGGCCCAGGCCTTTGCCGAGCATCACGGCATCCCGTACCGCCTGATCGCACCGGAAGCCCCGCCGAAGATCATCAAGGCCTATGCCGACAACTTCGCCTATAACCGCAGACAGAGCTGGACTCACTAGCTTCGTCCGAGCCTCATGTTTTCCAGAACAATCGGGGCACGAGGCTTAGGACTCAAGGCTCCGTAGCTCAACTGGATAGAGCATCCGCCTTCTAAGCGGACGGTTACAGGTTCGAGCCCTGTCGGAGTCGCCAGCCCGCTTACGCGGCGCCGGTTGCGACTGGCGTATCCAGTGTCTCCTGACCCCATTCCGCCCACGATCCGTCATAAAGTTTTGACGCGTGCCCGGTCTCGGCCAGGGCCAGACTGATGATCGCCGCGGTCACGCCTGAGCCGCAGGTGGTGATCACCGGCGCCCCGGCCGTGACGCCTTTTTCAGCAAAGATCGCCTTTAAGGCTTCGACCGGCTTTAAGGCACCACCACTGATCAGTTCGCCGAAGGGCAGGGAGTGCGCCCCCGGCATGTGGCCTGAGCGCAGGCCGGCGCGGGGTTCGGGGGCCGAGCCTTCAAAACGCGCCGCCGAGCGCGCGTCGAGCACGACGGTTCCTGCTTGAAGAGCTTCGGACAAGCCCTTCAAATCCATGATTATATCGGCCTGGATGTGCGCGTGATAGAGGGCGGCCGTGACGGCCGGCGCCTCATCGGTCACTGGCAACCCTGCCGCTGTCCACGCCGGGAGACCGCCGCGCAGCACCCAGACGTTTTGATGGCCCATCAGCCGAAACGTCCACCATAACCGCGCGGCCGAAAACAGGCCCTGTTGATCGTAGACAACCACGGCATCGCTCTCTCGAATACCCATGCCGCCAACCGCGGCAGCAAAGGCGTTGGGCGACGGCGCCATGTGCGGCAAAAGCGTCGAATGGTCGCTGACGGCCTCGATGTCGAAGAAAACGGCGCCCGGAATGTGCGCCTTGGCATAGGACGCTCTCATGTCGCTGCCGTCGAGCGCCCAACTGCCGTCAACCACCTTGACGGTGCCGGCGTCGATCAGGGCTTTCAGTTCCTGCGGGTCAATCTGCGTCGTCGTCATGGTCGTCGCTCCGGTGGTTGCGCATATCCTTGAAGGCGTCGAGCGCGCGCTGGCGGGCCATGTCATGCGCGACGATCGGCGACTGGGGATATGTCGTATTCTCTACCCCTTTGCCAGCCGAATCAAACAGATCGTCCTGGTTTCTTCTGTGCGCCGTTTTGCCGGTGGGGTGTGTATAACCCGGTATGAATTTAGTACGATAGGCGCCGTCGGGGTCGAATTTCTCAGCCTGGGTGATCGGATTGAAGATACGGAAAAACGGCGCGGCATCAGCGCCTGACCCGGCCACCCATTGCCACTGCGCCGTATTGTTGGCCGGATCGGCGTCGACCAGGCAGTCCCAGAACCATTGTTCGCCCCGGCGCCAGTCGATCAGGAGGTGCTTGACTAAAAACGAAGCCGCGACCATGCGCACGCGGTTATGCATCCACCCGGTTTGCCAGAGCTGGCGCATGCCGGCGTCGACCAGGGGATAGCCGGTTTCGCCCCGCGTCCAGGCGCGAAAGCCCTTGTCGTCGTCACGCCAGGGGAAGTCATCGAACTCACGGCGGAAATTGATGTGGTCGAGGCGCGGCTGCTGATGCAGCAGATTGTAGGAAAAGTCGCGCCAGATCAGCTCGTTGCGAAACTTGGCGGCGCCGGCTCGCAGGCGATGATCGTGACGAGCGGCGGCGTGGATGTCTTGCAGCACGCGCTGCGGACTGATCTCGCCGAAACGCAGATGCGGCGACAGGCGCGAAGTGGCGTCAAGGTCCGGCCGGTCGCGGCCATTGGCGTAGTCGGAGAGGCCATGATCAATGAAATGACGCAGGGCGGCCTGGGCCGCGTACTCGCCCGGCGTGAAGACGTCGAAGCCCAGAGCCCAGTCTTTATCGGAGCGCGTATGCGTGTCCGACAGCTGCAAATCCTTGATATCCAGCGACTTTGGCCAATGCGCCGGTCGCGGCCAGGCGTGTGTCGAATGGGCAGGCATTTTATCCACAGTCGCAAAACCGGCATCGACCATGGCCCGAGCAAAGGGCGTAAACACTTTGAACGAAGTATCCGACTTTGTTTTCAAGCGGTTAGGTTCGGCTAGCAGCGTCGCGTTGTGACGTTCAAGCGCGATATGTTGATCGACCAGGTGCGCAAACAATTCACAGTCGAAATCCTCAATGACTGGGTCAAAAGTTTTCGAACAATGGATTGTTTTTACACCATATTCGCGCGCCAGATGGCTAAGGGTGACGGTGGCGCCTCCCTTGAGCATGATCAATCTTGATTCGCGGCGCCGCAAATCCTCATCCAAAGCTTGAAGGGATCGCTGCAACCACCATCTGGAAGCGGCGCCCAAAGGCCGCGTGCCCAAGGCTTCGTCCCAGATGAAGACCGGCAAAATCGGCGCACCGCTTTGCAACGCCTCGGCGACGCCCGGATGGTCGTGAAGCCTGAGATCGCTGCGAAACCACAGAATGACCGGTGAAGGGGCCAGTGTAGAAGTATGGGATGTCATCGGAAAACTTTACGTGTGCGGAAGAGAAAAACCTTGCCTGATCAAGGCGTATTCGGCACAAAGACGCCATCATGAATAGCCCCGTGCCCGGCCTGAGCTGCTGCATCATTACGAAGAACGAAGCGCTTCGGATCGGTGACTGTATCCGCGCGGTGCAAGGCCTGGCCGATGACGTCGTGGTGGTCGATTCCGGATCGACCGACGACACCATGGCCATTGCCGAATCACTGGGCGCGCGCGTCATCCATCATGACTGGCCGGGTTACGGTCCGCAAAAGCGTTATGCCGAAGACTGCGCTCAATTCGACTGGATCCTCAATCTCGACGCCGACGAGATGATGACCCCGGAACTGGCGCGCGAGATCAGGGCCTTGGTAACCGCCGGCCCGGCGCTGAACGCCTACAAATTCCACATCCGCAACGTCTACCCCAATCAGTCGAAGCCGCGGTTGTGGGCCGATTTTCACAACTATGTTCGCCTCTATGACCGCCGTTTCGTACGTTTTCGCGAAAGCGCTGTCCACGACACGGTCGACACCAAGGACGAGAAGGTCGGCCAGCTCAAGGGCTCGGTCATCCATTTTTCGGCGCAGTCCTATGAGCATATCCGCCAAAAGCTCGACAACTATTCGACGCTTCAGGCCAAGGTGTTGAAAAAGCCGGCCTGGACGCTGTGGGCGCGGGTGCCGTTCGAATATCCGCTGGTGTTTACGCGCTATTTCGTCTTCCGCCGCCACTTCACCGGCGGCTGGGACGGGCTTTACACCGCACACCTGGCAGCCGATGCGCGGGTCAAGCGCCTGTTCAAAATCCTCAGTGCCCAGAAGGCCGCTAAACGGGGCGAGGCCGTCGATGTCCGACCGTAAGCCGTCCTTCATGCAGGACCTGGCCTGGCGTCTGGAGGCGTTTGGCTACGACGTCGTCGTCGGTCTGATCCGCCTGTTGCCGGTCGACGTCGCCTCCGACATTGGCGCTGCGGCCTTCAAGGCGATCGGGCCGATGACTTCGTTGCGCAAGCTGGTCAAACGCAATCTCGACCTGGCCTTTCCCGACAAGGACGAGGCCTGGAAGACGCAGGTGACGACCGCGCAATGGGATAATCTCGGCCGCACCTTTGCCGAACTGACGATGATGGACAAGATCAGCGTCGCCAATGGCCGCGTCGTCGTCGAAAACATGCAGAGGCTGCGCGATATCAAGGCGTCGGGCCGGCCGGTCGTCTTCATTTCCGGCCATTTCGCCAATTTCGAGATCATGCCGTCGGCGATCCTGGAAGCCGGGATCGAGTGCCAGATCACCTATCGCGCCATCAATAACCCCTATATCGACCAGCGTGTGCGCACGGCGCGGGCGCGGTATGGCGTCAAGCTGTTCGCGCCCAAGGGTGGCGACGGCGCCAAGGAAATCCTGATCGGCATGAACAAGGGCGAATCCGCCGCTTTGATGAACGATCAGAAGTTCAATCGCGGCGTGGCAACCCCGTTCTTCGGACGCATCGTCGAAACCGCGCCCGGGCCGACCAAGTTCGCGCAGAAGTTCGGCACGGTGTTGCAGCCGATGAGCGTCGAACGGCTCGGCAAGGCGCGTTTCCGGGTCGTGGCGCACGATCCGATCGAGGTCGACAAGACCGGCAAACGGTCTGAAGATATCGATACAACGGTTTGTAAGATCAGCAAATTTATCGAAGACGTAGTGCGTGACCGACCGGACGAATGGTTCTGGGTGCACAAGCGCTGGCCCAATGAGGCCTATCAGTCGCTGAAGACGGCCGAAGCGGCCGAATAGGTACAAAAGGTCACAAATTGTGACGGCGTATGGGCTTGCAACCGGGTGGGACCCAGATAGCTTGGCGGCATGACGAGGACCGACCCATGAAGGCGTGGCTGACGCGCATGGCGCGCCACCGTATGGCTGTGGCCGTGGGGCTGACGGCGGCTGTGGTGATCGCTCTCGCCACGACCTATCTGCAGAATGATCTGCACCGCGACCATCTCGATCCCAAGACACCGTTTCAAATCTATGTGCCGCCGCCGGCGCCGGACTATGCCAAGTCCGACTCGTGGGACCTCAATCCGCAACTGGCCGGCTATTTCGCCGATCCGCGCAAGGTGGACGTGTTCTTCATCCATGGCACCAGCTTCGATGGCGGCAGCCGGTGGCTGGGCGGGATCGACGCCAATGCGGCCGAGCAGGAGGTGATGAGCGTTCAGTTGCCCAACTATGCCGCGCCGTTCGCGGTGACCGGCAATATCTATGCACCGCGCTATCGCCAAGCGAGTTTGTACACCCAACTGACCTTGCGCGAAGATGCGGTCGAGGCCCGGGCCTTTGCCTATCGCGACGTCGAGGTGGCGTTTCAGAAGTTCCTCAAGACGCGGCGGGGCGGCAAGGGTTTCGTCATTGTCGGGGTCGAGCAGGGGGGCTTGCTGGCCGAGCGGCTGGTGCGGGATATCGTGGCGCCGGACACGGCTTTGCGCGGGCAATTGGTGGCGGCCTACATGCTGGAGACCCTGGTGCCGGCGTCGCAGTTTTCTGCACCGGCACCGGTATCGGCCTGTCTGAGCCGGACGCAGACGGGGTGCGTGGTGGCCTATCTCAGCGTCGACAATGGCCGGTTGGACAAGGCTTTGCAGGGGGCGCAGAAGGCGGTCTATTGGGACGCGACGGGGGGATTGTCGCCGTTCTCGGGTCAGACGGCGGTGTGCGTCAATCCGGTGCTCGGGATGGTCAGTGACCAGGCGGTCGATGCGCGGCATGCGCAAGGGGCGACCAATGCGACGGGGCTGGAGTGGGGGACGGAGCCGGCGATGATCGCGCGCAAGGTGGCGAGCCATTGTTCGGACGGATTCTTGTATGTCGACGGGCCGAAATCGCCGTCGTTCCGCGAGACGGGGACGTGGGAGGATCGGCACAAGGTGGTGCCGTACAATCTGTTCTATGGGGATTTGGAGGCGGATCTGGCGGCGCGGTGGCAGGCGTATGCGGCATTGAGCTGAGATATTTCGGGGTGTGGGGTCCGTGACCCCACATCTTTTCTGACTTCCGTCTCGCCCATCCGCCCCTAAAGGGCGGTGGCCGAGACGGAAATAAGGAAGGCTTGGGGCCACAGGCCCCAAACCCCGACGTTTTCAGGTCAATCCTGCTTATCCGCCGCATCCGGCCGCCAATCGAACAGCTGCCGCAGAACCTCCACCGCCCGGCGCCGCCCCTCCGGCAACCCCTCCCCATGCTGCAGAATATACCCCGCATCGCGCGCCGCCAGCGCGATCAGATCGATATGCCGCACCGGATCGACGAAGCGATAATCCGGAAACCCCGACTGCTTGGCGCCCAACACATCGCCTTCACCGCGCAGCTTCCAGTCCATCTCCGCGATCCGGAACCCATCTTCTGTATCGCGCAACAGCTCCAACCGCGCCTGTGCCGTCTTCGACAACGGTGTGTCGTACAACAGAATGCACGCGCTCTTGTCACGCCCGCGCCCAACCCGCCCGCGCAGCTGATGCAACTGCGCCAGCCCGAACCGCTCCGCCTGCTCGATGATGATGATCGAGGCCGTCGGCACGTCGATGCCGACCTCAACCACGGTCGTGGCGCACAAGATCCGCAACTCACCGGCGGCAAAACGGCTGACCACCGCGTCCTTGTCCTCGCCCGACATCCGCCCGTGCACCAGGCCGATCTCCATCCCCAAGGCCTCGCCCAACTCGCGATGCCGTGCCTCAACCGCGATCAGATCAGACTCCGCCGTCTCCTCGACCAGCGGGCAGATCCAATAGGCCTGCGCACCGCTGTCGACCGCACTGCGCAGCCGCTGAAACACATCCAATAACCGCGCCCGTGGCAGCACCGCCGTGTGGATCGGCTGCCGCCCGGCCGGCTTTTCGTCGAGCACGCTGAGATCGGCCTCGCCATACTGCGTCAGTGCCAGAGTCCGTGGGATCGGCGTCGCCGACATCGACAGGTAATGCACGGCCTCGCCCTTGGAGAACAGCTTCTGCCGCTGGCCGACGCCGAAGCGATGCTGCTCATCGATCACCGCCAATTGCAGGCCATGAAAATCGACGCCTTCCTGGAATACCGCATGGGTGCCAAACACCACCTGGACCTCGCCCGAGGCCACTGCCGCGCGCTTTTTGGTGCGAATCGTGCCCTTGTCGCGACCGGTCATGATCTGTGAGGAAATGCCGACAGCCTCCAGTAAAGGCTTGGATTTTTCATAATGCTGCCGCGCCAGGATTTCCGTCGGCGCCATCATCACGCTCTGCTGACCATCCTCGGCCAGGTCGATCATCGCCAGCAGCGCCACCAGCGTCTTGCCGGCGCCGACATCGCCTTGAATCAGCCGATTCATGCGGTGCCCCGACCGCAAGTCGCGGCGAATATCCTCCAGCGCGCGCACCTGAGCGCCGGTCAAACCGAAGGGCAGGGTTTCCAGCGCCTGATCGGCCCAATCCTGACGATCGACGATGCGCGCCGGCTGCGCCTGACGATGCGATTTCCGCGCCTTCAGTGCCAATTGGTGCGCCAGCGCCTCATCGTAAGCCAAGCGCTGGCGAAAGCGGCTGTCCGGCGTCAGGTCGAGCTCGCTCAGAGGCGTATGCACGGCCTCCAGCGCCTCACGAAAGCCAGGCCAGCCGTGTTTGTCGACCAAAGCCTGATCGTTCCATTCCGGGAGCGCGGGCAGGACGGCCAGGGCACTCGCCATCAGCTTGCGCAACTGCCGCGATGACAGATCGAGCGTCGCCGGATAGACCGGCTCGACCACGGGAATGTCGTCGGCCTTGTCTGGCGTCAGCAGGTAATCCGGATGCGGCATCTGCAAATGGCTGCCGAACGTTTCGATCTTGCCGCTGATGATACGCTCGGCGCCGATCGGATGCTGGACGTCGAACCCGCGCAGGCGATGGAAATAGACGAGGGTCAGCCGGTCGAAATCGTCGCCGACCTCGACGCGATAAGGGCCGTTCGGCGGCGACCGGGGATAGCCCAGCACGCGCACGTGCACCGTCTGCACCTCACCGATGCGCACTTGGTCGAGCGTCACCACGGGCCTGCGGATCATCCCTGTCGGCAGGAAGAAGGCAAGGTCGCGCACCACGGGCCCGACGTGCTGGGCCAGGGTCGGCGCGATCTTCGGCCCGACGCCCTTGATGGTGGCGACGCCCGCAAAATAGGGAAACAGGATTTCTGGACGCATCGGGCCTATATAGGGCTTATCAAGCCGGAAAAATGCTTTATGAGAAGGCCGAATTTACTGACCGGAGCCCGCTCATGACGACGGAAGACAACCGCGCCGCGCGTTTGAAAAAGCTGTCGTTTCGCGCCTGGCGCCGGGGTTTCAAGGAAGCCGATATCATCCTCGGCAACTTCGCCGACGATTACCTCGATTCGCTCAGCGATGCCGAACTCGACTCGTTCGAAATCCTGCTGGAAGTCCCCGACCAGGACCTTTACGGCTGGATCATCGAGCGCGAACCGGCGCCTGCAGAGTACAATCATGAAATTATGAGAAAACTCAACGCGTTTTACAAGATTGCTTACACGAAATTATGAATGCCCTTACCGACATAGCCAAGTCTGACCGCGCCCTGATCCTGTCCGGCTGCCCGGAAGGGTTCGATGTCATGGTCGCCGCCGACCTGGCGCGTCAGGACGGTGTCAGCGTCTTCGTGGCGCGGGATTTCGCGCGCCTGAATGCGGTCGTGGATCAGCTCAAATTCTTCGCCCCGGACCTCGAAACTCTCGTCTTTCCGGCCTGGGACTGTCTGCCTTACGACCGCATGAGCCCGACGCCGGGCATCGTCGCCCAGCGCATGTACGCCCTGTCCAAATTGGCGCAATGGCGGGCGCAAAAGCCCGCCAAACCGGTGCTGATCATGACGACCGCCAATGCCGTGGCGCAAAAGGTACCGCCGCTGAAGGCCATCGACGAAGGCCATCTGTCGCTCAAGCCCGGCCTGTCGATGGAAATGTCCGAGCTTGAGACCTATTTCCTCAAGCACGGCTATACGCGCGTGTCGACCGTGTCCGAACGCGGCGAATTCGCCGTCCGCGGCGGCATTCTCGACGTCTTTTCGCCGAGCATCGACGAGCCGGTGCGCCTGGACTTCTTCGGTGAGACTCTGGAATCGATCCGCAGCTTCGATCCGGAAACCCAGCGCTCGCTGAAGCAGATCAACACGCTCGATTTCACCGCCGTATCGGAGATCCGTCTCGACGCGGAAAGCATCTCAAGATTTCGCGAGAACTATCTGAAATCGTTTGGTGCACCGGGCGAAGACCCGATCTATGCGGCGCTGTCCGCCGGCATCCGCCGCCAGGGGATCGAGCACCTGCTGCCGTTGTTCTATGAGCGGCTTGATTCGCTCTTCGACTACCTCGCCGACGACACCCTGGTTATGCTCGACGCCCTGGCCGAGAATGCGGTGGCCGAACGTCAGGCCATGGTGCGCGACGCCTATCAGCTCCGCGCCGACGCCGCCGACAAGAAGGACAGCGGCTATTACCGCGCCTTGCCGCCCGAGCAAATGTACCTCGAAGACGGTGAATGGACGCGCGCCCTCAATCGCCAGCGTTTGCGTCGATTCGAGCCGTTTGAGCGCGAAGGCAAGGACGTCGTCGATCTCGGGGCACGTCCGGGCCGCAACTTCTCCCAGGAACGTCTGCTCGACTCGACCAATCTCTTCGCCGCGGTCACCGACCACGCCCAGGCCCTGGCCAAGCAGGGCAAGCGCGTTATCTTCGCCTCGTGGACCGACGGTTCGTCCGAGCGTCTCGGCATCATGCTGGGCGACCACGGGATGGACAAGCTGCGTCTGGCCGCCAGTTGGGCCGATGCCCAGGCCTATGGCGTCGCCGGCACCAAGGTCAAGCCGATCCAGCGCGCTGTGCTACCGCTCGATACTGGCTTTGAGACCCAGTCGCTGGCCGTCATTTCCGAAACCGACATCCTCGGCGACCGTCTGGCGCGGCCGCGCAAACGCCGCCGGGCGCAGAACTTCCTGGCCGAGGCGTCCGCCCTGTCGCAGGGCGACCTGGTCGTGCATATCGAACACGGCATCGGCCGTTATGTCGGCCTGAAGACGCTTGCCGTCAACGATGCGCCGCACGACTGCCTCGAACTCGACTATGCCGGCGAGGCCAAGCTCTACCTGCCGGTCGAAAATATCGACCTTTTGACGCGCTACGGCGCCGATAGCGACAGCGCGCAACTCGACCGGCTGGGCTCAGCGTCGTGGCAGGCGCGCAAGGCCAAAGCAAAAGAACGCCTGCGCGTCATGGCCGACGGCCTGATCCAGCTGGCCGCGGCGCGGGCCCTGCGCGAAGGCACGGCGATCGATCCGCCGTCGGGGCTGTACGACGAATTCTGCGCCCAGTTCCCGTACGACGAGACCGACGATCAGCTCAACGCCATCGCCGACGTACTCGAGGATCTGGCCAAGGGTCATCCGATGGACCGCCTGATCTGCGGTGACGTCGGTTTCGGCAAAACCGAAGTCGCGTTACGCGCCGCCTTCGTCGTTGCCATGTCGGGCCAGCAGGTCGCCGTCGTCTGCCCGACGACGCTGTTGGCACGCCAGCATTTCAAGACCTTCACCCAACGCTTCCAGGGCTGGCCTGTGCGGGTGCGCCAGCTATCGCGCCTGGTCGGCCGCAAGGACGCCGAGGACACGCGTCAGGGCCTGAAAAATGGCGAAATCGAGATCGTCATCGGCACCCACGCGCTGCTGGCCGAACAGATCGGCTTCAAGGATCTTGGCCTCGTCATCGTCGATGAGGAGCAGCATTTCGGCGTCAAGCACAAGGAAAAGCTTAAGACCTTCCGCGCCGACGTCCACATGCTGGCCCTGTCGGCGACGCCGATCCCGCGCACCCTGCAAATGGCGCTGTCGGGCATCCGCGACATGTCGATCATCGCCACGCCGCCGGTCGATCGCATCGCCGTGCGCACCTATGTTCTGCCCTACGACCCGGTCGCCCTGCGCGAGGCCCTGCTGCGCGAAAAGTACCGCGGCGGTCAGGCCTATTACGTCGTGCCGCGTCTGAGCGATTTGCCGGATGTGGCTGATTTTCTTCGCAATCAGGTACCAGAGGTCAAGTTCATCACCGGCCACGGCCAGCTGTCGCCGACCCAGTTGGAAGACGTCATGAGCGCCTTCTATGACGGCCAATACGACGTGCTGTTGTCGACGACCATCGTCGAATCCGGCCTCGACGTGCCGACCGCCAACACCCTGATCGTCCACCGCGCCGACATGTTCGGCCTGGCGCAGCTTTACCAGATCCGCGGCCGCGTCGGCCGGTCCAAGGCGCGCGCCTTTGCCTATCTCACGACGCCGCAGCACAAGACGCTGAGCGTCGCTTCGGAAAAGCGGCTGAAAGTGCTGCAATCGCTGGATAATCTCGGCGCCGGCTTCCAGCTGGCCAGCCACGACCTCGACATACGCGGCGGCGGCAATCTGCTCGGCCACGAACAGTCGGGCCATATCCGTGAGATCGGCGTCGAGCTCTATCAGCAGATGCTCGAAGACGCGGTGGCCGAACTGCGCGCCAAGTCGTCCGAGAGCCTGACCGACAGCCGCTCGTGGTCGCCCCAGATCAATGCCGGCGCGGCGGTCATGATCCCGGAAGCCTATATCCCCGACCTCAATATCCGCCTGGCGCTGTATCGCCGCGTCTCCGAGGCCGAAAAGCTGGCCGATCGCGAAGCCCTGGCGTCGGAACTGATCGACCGCTTCGGGCCGATCCCGGAAGAGGCCGAGCAGCTGCTGAAAGTCGTCGGAATCAAGGGCTTGTGCCGGGAAGCTAATGTCTCAAAGCTCGATATCGGGCCCAAGGGTGCGGTTCTGACCTTCCGCAACGACCACTTCGCCAATCCGTTGGGCCTTGTGAAATACACCCAGTCGCGCCCCGACTGGCGCCTGCGTCCGGACCAGAAGCTGGTGGTCGCCGGCGAATGGTCAGATGCCACTCAGCGCCTGAATGCCGCCGAGCGCATCACCCGCGAACTGGCGCGATTAGCGGCCAGCAACTAGATCTCCAATTGCGAATCCTTTGTAAACAAGGGGTTTTAGGGTGATTTTAAAGCCCCTGTGTTAGTCTCATCGTTGCGGGTTCTACCCGCACCGGAAGAGTGTGGACGCACACTCGTCACAAAGGCGCATAAACCGCGTTGCTATCGCTGTCGCCATCGTCGGGGACGATCCTCGCCCTGCAGAGCCTCAACGCTTTGCAGGGGCAGGCTTTGACGTCCCAGGCGCATATGGCGACGGGCAAGGCCGTGGCCTCGGCCAGCGACAATGGGGCCGCCTACATCATCGCCACCAATCTCAGCCGGCAACGCGCCGATACCGACACTTCCGCGACGGCGCTACGCCGCGGCCAGTCGGTGCTCGATGTCGCCACCGCCGCCGCACAATCGATCGAGGACATCCTGCAGCAGATGAAGGCCAAGGCCTTGTCGCTGACCGATACCTCGCTCGACACGGCGTCGCGCACGGCGTTTCAAACCGAGCTGACGGCGCTGTCGAAAGAGGTCGACGATGCCGCCAACCAGGCCGATTTCAACGGCATCAACCTGCTGGCCTCGTCGCAGCAACCGACGCAGTCGCTCGGCACCCCCGTCGGCGCCCTGACCGGATCGGGATCGGCCTCGATCACCGTCGGCGGCGCGGCCGGGCAACTCGACCTGCAACTGCACGTCACCAATGCCCAGAGCCTGTCGGTGAACATCGACTGGGGCGACGGCAACAGCTATTCGACGTCGAGTAACACACCGGGATCACCGCAATCCTATTCGACGGTGATTTCGCACAGCTATGGCGGCTCGCTGAATTCGCGGACGGCGTCGCTGAATATCTCAACCTCCGGCACCGGCTCGCCCGTCGGTTTCCAGGTGCCGACCGCCAGTTTCACCCCCAATGACAGCAGCCTGATCCCGGTCTCCAGCAATGGCGACACGCTCGAACTGGCGCACCATGTGCTCAGCGCCTCGGCACTGGGCATCGACACCATCGGCCAGATGAGCGGCGCCGACGCCAATGCCGCCGTCGACACGGCGATCTCGGCGACCGTGCAGGCGCTCGACTATTTCGGCAGCCGCTCGTCCCTGGTTGACAACCTGGTCAGCCAGAACAGTAAACGCTCTGACGCCCTGACGGCGGCCGTTTCCAATATGACCGATGCCGATCTCGGCAAGGAAGCGGCGCAGGACAAGGCGCTGCAGACCAAGCAGGCCCTGGCGGTGCAGGCGCTGAGCATCGGCAATTCCCAATCGGGTCTGCTATTACAGCTCTTCCGGCATTAGAAGCTGAGATTTCATCGCGCCTCAGCTTAGAATTCGCGCCTATTCTATTGAATATACAAACTTTTTAGACGGCTTCGCGGTCGGGATTGCCAATGCCTTCGGCGGCGCGGATCAGGGCGGCGGCGGCGGGTTCGCCTTCACGCAGCTGGGCGGCGCCGACGTCGAATTCGACGACGAAGGGCGGCTTGCCGTTGCCGGAATCGAACGCCGTACAGCCGATAACCGCACTGATGCGCTCACCGACGGCGCGCGCCGCCGCCATGGTGGTGGCGGGCAGGGCGAGCGCGAAGACGTCATTCGACAGCCGGCCGGCGCTGTCCTCGGCGCGGATCAGGCGGGCGATCATCGAGCCGATCTGCGGCACGGCGCGGTCGAGCGCCTTGCGGCCGCGGGCGCTGGCGATTTCCGGCGTTTCGGCGATCTTCAGCACGCAGATGCTCAAGACGCGCTGACGCACGGCGGCGGCCTGGGACAGCCGCGCCAGGTGGGCGGCGAACAGGTCGCGGCCGAACAGGCCCGTGGTCGCGTCCATCTCGGCGCGGCCGCGCATCTGCTCGAGCGTGCGGCGAATGGTCAGTTGACGGCGATGGCTGCGCGCCAAACGCTCCAGCCGGTCGGAGATTTCGCGTACCGGCGCCTTGGGATTGGCGATATCGGTGACGCCGCGCAGATAGGCATCGCCGAGGTCGAGCTCGGCCTCCTGTTGCAGGCGCAGCAGCACCGGCGTGTGATAGAGCCGGGTATTGCGGCGCATGCCCGAGGCGATGGCCATCTGCTCGGACGGCTGGGCGCCGCCCCATAGCAGCACCGAGTCGAAGGTGCGGTCGTGCAGGTAATCGAAGGCCGAATAGCTCGATAGCGCAGCCACAACATCGACGCCGTGGGCTTTCAGCTCGTGGGTGAGGGCGAGGAAATCCGGATCGGGCGAGCCGATCGACAACACGCCCAGAGGCGTGTCAATTTTATCCGGGTTATCAACTGTTTCCGGCGATATATTAAACGTCGTGCAGCGCGTATCGAACTCTTCCTCGGCGACGCATTCGCGCACCAGATGCTCGATCATCAGCACGATTTGCTGCGGGTGGGCGTCGTGGGTGAAGACCATGTCCCAGCCTTCGGGGACGCGGTAATCGTCGGTCTCGCGCATCAGGATGATAGGCACGCGGCGCGGCCAGGCGGCGTGACGCAGGCGCGCGGCGATATCGGGCCAGAGCTCGACCGAGGTATCGGAGACCATCACCGCTTCGATGGGAATGTCGCCCAAAGCGGCTTCGGCCGCATCGGCCTCGACGGCGCCGATGGTGCGCAGGCCCAGGCGATCGATGCTGTCGCTCAGCCGGCGCAGCCAGGCATCGTCGCGGCTTAACAGCAACAGGCGCGCGTGCGGAATCAAACCCAAGCCTCCCCGACGGAATCGCCGGTTACTGTGAACTGGCAAGCGTAAAGATAAATGTAACACATCGTGCCCGCCTAGGGGCGGACAATTTCGAAGCGCCAGCCTGTGCCAAAGCTCTCCGTCGACTGCAACAGGTAATTGTTCTGGCTGCAGAAATGGGGCACGTCGATCTGCGCCATCGGATCGTCGGCGATCAGCACGACCACCGCGCCGGACGCGGTGTGGCGCATCTGCTTTTGCAGCTTCAGCGTTGGCACCGGGCAGTGGTGGCCACGCGCATCGATGACGGCAAAAGGCGCGGACGGATCGGACATGGCCCTCCTTGGCACAAAATGTCTCTCGCTGCACCTGCGAAATAGTCAAATCCGTCAGTGAGATAACGGCGGTTCCCGAAATCGCAACGCCAAGGTGTCAAATCGGTGACTTTTCCCCGTGCGCGTGAACCCCTATTTCGCCGTCAACGAACAGGCTGTAGTGGGGCATTTCATCCGGCGCGTTTCGCGGATCATGTCGCTTGCGGCCTCTCTTCATTTAGGAGGCGACATGTTCATGTCCCCTGTAGATCAGACGCCCGGCCGGCCTGTTGGCGGCGAGCGTCGCATAGCCCGGCGCGTATCTGCCGTCCCCGCCAGCGATGGCGCGGGGGTGCGGCTGAACCGCGTCATCGGCACGGCTGAGATCAGCGAGGTCGATCCCTTCCTGATGCTCGACGAATTGCGCACCGCCGACCCGGCCGCCTATGCCGGCGGCTTTCCCGAACACCCGCATCGCGGCTTCGAGACCGTCACCTATATGCTGGCCGGCCATCTGCGCCACCGCGACAGCCACGGCCACGAAGGCCTGCTGCAGGCCGGCGACGCCCAATGGATGACCGCGGGCCGCGGCATCGTCCATTCGGAGACCCCGGAGCAGAACGAAGGCCTGCTGCACGGTTTTCAGCTGTGGCTTAATTTGCCGGCGGCGGAAAAGATGCTCGAACCCGTATGGCGCGACATCCCCGCCATCGACATTCCGGCGGTGATCTTCAAGGCCGCTGAGGTCAGGGTTCTGGCCGGCCGTTATCATGGCCTGAAGGGCCCGATCGCCTCACCGACGACGCAGCCGTTCATCGCCGATGTGCTGCTGAAGCCCGAAGCCGAGGTGACGCTGCCGATCCCGGAGGATCATCAGGGCTTCGTCTACGTCTTCGAAGGCGGCATCGCCATAGGTCAGGCCCTGATCAATCCGGGTCAGGCGGGCGTGCTCGATATGGGCGGCGCCAATGTGACGCTGACCGCCGGCGCCACGCCGGGGCGGGCCCTGGTGGTCACCGGACGGCCTTTGAATGAGCCGGTCGTGCGTCATGGCGCCTTCGTCATGAATACCGAGGATGAAATCCGCCAGGCTTTCACCGACTACCAGGCCGGATTGTTCTGACCGGCTGACATTTTTAGAGTTCCCGGCGCGCGCAAGCTCCCCCCAGATGCCGCGCCGGATGAGGGCCGCGCCGTTTCCTCCCCTGGACGGCGCGGCCCATTTCTTTTCAATGGCTTGCGTTGGAACCCTAAACCGCCAGCGAATGAAATCCCAGCGTGGATTTTTGACGCCATCATGTTTATCCAAAAAGTGGCAATCCACTTTTTGGCATGAGGCCTCAGGCCGTTTTCACGGCCGACAGATGCTGGGCGTGGGCCTTGATCATCGCCTGGGTCGAGGTGTCGGCATCAAACACGCTGTACCAGCCCTGCGGTTCGTGCGGCGGGTCACCGACGTAGTTGGTTTCGCCGCGCAGCATGTGATAATCGGCGTGCAGGGCGCGGCCGGAGCCGCCCCAGGCCCAGAAGTTCGAGCCGGCGACCGGTCCGCCGCTGGCCATGGCGTCTTCGACGGCGCCATAGATGAAGCCGTAGAATTTGTCCTTATAGGTCGTCGGCGTCCCCGGCGCATAGGCGACGTCGTCGCGCGGGAAGCCGAACTCCTCGAACACCAAGGGCTTGTTGAGCGTTTGCGCGATGGCGATCGAGCGGCCGATATAGTCTTTCACCTTGGCCGCACCTGCGTCGAAGGTCCCTGGAATATCCTTGGGGTCGATCCAGCTCCAGTTCTGCGGCCAGATGTGGGCGGTGACGTAGTCGATGTTCTTGTGGGCGCGCAGCACGATGTCCTCGCGCATATTGGCGCCCATCAGGCCCTCATGCCCCAATGAAATCAGGTGGTTCTTGTCGAGCGACCGGATCAGTTCGCAGGTGGCGTCGATCCAGCCGTAATAGGCCTCGGTATTGGCGGCGACCGAGGCATCGCTGCCGCCCGGCCGCGGCTCGTTGCACAACTGCCAGGCCATGATCGTCGGATCGTCGGCGTAAAGCGTGCCATTGATCGAATTGCGCCGCCCGATCAGCATGCGCACGTAATTCCAGTAGAGCGTTTTGGCGGCGTCGGCGCCGTAGAACTGCGACGAGAAGTCGGCAAAGGCCGGCCACGGATGCGCCGGATCGTTGGCGTCGATATAGTGACCACCATTGGTCCAGTACTGGTAGGTGACCATGCCGCCCGACCATTCCCAGAAATTGGTCAGGTACAGCACGCCGGTCATGTCGCGCTTGTGCATTTCGGCCAGCAGGAAGTCGAGGCCGCCGAGCAAGGCGGTATTATAGTCACCGGGCTTGTTGGTGATCGCCGGATCGAGCGAATTCTTCAGCGGCGATAACTCGCCCGAAGCCAGGACGCGCAGATTGCGGATGCCCAGGCCATGCAGGGTGTCGAGTTCCTTGATTAGCCGCTTGCGATCGCCGAAAGCGGCGTCGGCGCCGAGATAGGCGCCGTACCAGATATTGGCGCCGGCATAGCGATAGGGGGCGCCATCCTTATGGAAGTGCAGGCCGTCGACGCCGACAAAGCCCTTTGCGGCGGCTTTCGCCTTACCAGGCTTGCGCGGCTTGGCTTCGGCCAGCGGTGATAGCGCTGTCAATGCGGCGGTGGCCACGCCCGCGGCCAGCAAGGCGCGGCGGGACGGTGTGTCGCGTTTATCCATGGTGTCCTCCCAGATCTTTTGTTGGGAACAGTCTAACCGGCCTTGGCGAGGCGGCAACAGCAAAGACAAAATCTCATACACTTCGATGAGTCATACCGGCCATACTTGGCGAATCTATTGCATCAAAATATGATGACAAGCTTATGATATTTATCTGCTTAAATACGAATTCAGAAGCGATTTGAGATGCGCTTTCAGCTCATCGTCGATAGCGGCCAGCGGCACGCGATTGGCAGCGGCATAGAGCTTCCACAGCACCGATAATGGCGCATCGCCGGGGAATCGCGCCTTCAGCTTCTTATAGGTATCGATCGCCCCGGCTTTCGCCAACTGCGGATGTGAGGTGACGCCGATGGTGCGCAACTTGGGCAGCAAAGACCGGCCGAGGCCTTGAAAATCCTCGCTCGCCGTGCCGGTCTTGGTTTTAGCCGGCTTGTCCGGCGTCGCCCGCGCCAGTTGGAAGGCGCGCTGCGCCCACTCAGCCAGGCGGTCAGCGTCCTCCACGACCTCGTCCGGCACCTTCCACCACTTATCGATGACCATCAGGTGCGGCACGCCGGATTTCATCCGGGTGAACGAAAAGGCCTTCGAGCCCAGGGCGACGTAATCGGCGCGACCGGCGGCGTCGACCTTGAAAAAGACGTCGTCGCCTTCGATCAGGGCGAAGAAAGCGCCGTCGCGCCACGCCCCCATGCCGCCGAACATGCGCTTGATGTCGAACGGCGCCCAGTGGGCCAACTGATCGGCAAGCAGCCGGGCCGCCGGGTGATTTCGCGCGCTGTCAGCCATGCCACTTTTCCAATGAAATGAATGGGGTAGGGTGCAACATCTGATGAAATCCAGACCTCACACCGGCACAACCGTTGTGCCCTTTTTGAGCAGGGCAAAGCCGTTCATGCGCTTGAACGGGCGCAACCGTTCTTCGGAAGCCAGCGGCATCAGTAATTGCCCGAGCCATCCCGCCGGCAGGCCGCGGCCAATCTTCACGCCTTCCTCACCGGTATAGCGCATGGCCTCGATCTCCCAACCGGCGCGGGCAAAAAAGGCCGGCCAGTCGTTCGCTTCAGGCCCGGGCGCAAAGCGGAACGGCGCATTGCGCGCCAGCCGCTTGCGGATCGAGCTACGCGCGCTGGTGCGCAGGAAGAAGGGCGAAAAGTAATCTGTGATCCAGTGGCGAATATTGTCCTGCGCCTCCAGATCGCGCGCCAGGGCGGCCACGTCGTCATTGGTCAGATAGGGAATGACGCCTTCGGTCAGCACGACGAGATTACGTCCGACGCCATTCAACTCCTTCAGCAGATCGATCCGCGCCGTGGCATCGGACAAATCGCAAATGACGCGCCGCAGTTGGCACACCGGCGCATCGTTCTTCAGGACGTCGTTCTTGTAGTCGATGACATTGGCGAAATCGACCTCGATCCACTGAAAATCCTTCGGCAGATCAAGGCGGTAAGGGCGGGTATCTAAACCGGCGCCGAGATTGATAAAACCGTCGCAGCCGGCCTGGATCTGCTCGGCAATATAGCGATCGATAATCCAGGTGCGCAGCGCCATCGACCACGCCATGGCGCGCTCGATGCCCATATGCCTGGCCAGTTTGGCGCCGCGATCGCCGACCAGCTTGATCGACAACGGATCGTGGAACAGGGCGTCCGGGCGCTGGGTCTCGATCCAGCGATAATAGGCAACCCAGAAGGCGGTATCGGAGACGTGTTCGATCAGTTCGGCCATGCGCACCTCGCGGACTCACCTATAGCGCAAGCCCGATAAATGAACGAGGTGAAAGCGCATTCAGGCCGATTTGCGAAGATTGAGCAGGTGATAGAGGACCAGCGCCACCAGCACCGACAGGGCGATGCCGCCCAACGCAAAGGGCCCGAGATTGACGCTCATATTGCCGGCGCCGATGACGGTGACGGCGCCGACCACGGTCATGTTCTTGGCGTCGGTGAAATCGACCTTGTTGTCGACCCAGATGCGCCCGGCGGTGGCGGTAATCAGGCCGAAGACGACGATCGACAATCCGCCGATCATCGGCCCGGGAATGGTCTCGATCAGCGCGCCGAATTTGGGCGACAGGCCCAGCAGCACGGCGAAGATCCCGGCGGCGACAAAGGTCAGGGACGAGAAGTTTTTGGTGATCGCCATGACGCCCATATTCTCGGCATAGGTGGTCACCCCGGTGCCGCCGGCGGCGCCCGACAGCATGGTCGCGGTGGCGTCGGCCAGGAAGGCACGGCCAAGCATGGGATCGAGATCGCGACCGGTCATGGCGGCGATGCCACGAATGTGGCCGAGATTTTCCGCCACCAGGATGATGGCCACCGGCGCGATCAGCAGCATGGCGCGCGGCTCGAAAACCGGCGTGGCGAAGTGCGGCAGGCCGATCCACGCCGCCGATATTACACCCGAAAAATCAATCGGCTTGTCATAGTTCTTGATGTTGCACAGGGCGTAATAGGCACCATAAGCCACGCCGCCGCCGATGAGGATCGGCAGCCGCGCCAGAAACTTCGGCAGGAAGACCGCGCTTAAGGCGACGCAGAGCACGGTAAACAGGGCAAAACCGATATCGAAGGCACTCTTGCCGGCGTCATTGACCGCGACAGGCGCCAGGTTGAGCCCGATCGCCGCGACCACAGCCCCCGTCAATACCGGGGGCATCAGCTTTTCGATCCAGCGGTGACCGGCGATCATGACGATCAGCGCGATCGCGCCATAGACGGCGCCGGCGGCGACGATCCCGCCCAGCGCCAGGGCGATGTGCAGGTTGGGGCCGCTGCCGCCATAACCCGTGGCGGCGATGACCGGTGCGATGAAGGAGAAGCTCGAGCCGAGATAGCTCGGCACCTTGCCGCGCACGATCAGAAAGAAGAGCAGGGTGGCGATCCCGGAGAAGAACACCGTGGTGTTGGGATCGAAGCCGATGAGCAGCGGACACAATACCGTGCCGCCGAACATGGCGACGACGTGCTGCGCCCCGGCAATGGCGGTCTTGACCGGCGGCAGACGGTCTTCGGGATAGATAAGGCCTGCGTTTCGTTCCATGACTTGCCCCGGCACATGAACTGAAACGTTTCACTGTGTCACGAAACGCGAATTCGGCAAGCGCTATTTCGCACTGCACAATGTCGGCGCCGCCCACAGGGCATCGCGCATGTCATCAGCCAGTTTGAGGGTCAGCTCGCTCGCCGGCAAGGGCTGTGACAGGCGCGCCGCCTGGCCCGCCCACAGATTGGTGAAATCGTCGCGGCCTTGCGCTTCGGCCTGGGCCCGCAACGGCGCCAGGGCCCGCCCCGCCATGGGGAAGGCCGGTGCGAGGTCACTCATCGGGCCGATCTCATGCATCAGGCGGTTGACGATGCCCCGCGCCGGGCGGCCGCTGAACAGATTGGTCAGAGCGGTATTGTCGTCGGCGGCACGCCTCAGGGCTTCCGCGTGGCGCGGATTGAGCGTGGCCTCGGGGCAAAACAGGTAGGCGGTGCCCAGTTGCGCCGCCTGCGCCCCCAGCATCAGCGCCGCGGCGATCCCCCGGCCGTCGCCGATGCCACCGGCGGCGATGACCGGCACGCGGAGGGCGTCGACGATCTGCGGCAGCAGGGCGAACAACCCCACCTGTGTTGAGATATCGTCACTGAGGAACAGACCGCGATGGCCACCGGCCTCGGCGCCCTGGGCGATGACGGCGTCGGCGCCGTGCTGCTCCAGCCAGACGGCTTCGGCGACTGTCGTGGCCGAGGACAGCACCACCGCGCCGGTCGCCTTGACGCGCTTGAGCAGGGCGGGCACCGGCAGGCCGAAGTGAAAGCTGACCACCGGCGGGCGCAGCGCCTCGACCAGCAGACACGTCGCGTCATCAAACGGCGCGCGCAGGGCGAAAGGCGCTGACGCCTGCGGATCGAGTCCGGCCTCGGCATAGTAGGGCGCCAAAAGCTGACGCCACGCCTGTTCGCGGGCGGCATCATCCACTTGAGGTGTGTGGCAAAAGAAATTGAGATTGAACGGGTTTTCGGTCTCACCACGGATATGCGCCACGGCCTTTTCGATGGCCTCGGCCGACAGGGTGGCGCAGGCCAGCGACCCCAGTCCGCCGGCCTTGGAAACCGCGGCACACAGCTGCGGCGAATCCGCGCCTGCCATCGGCGCCTGGATGATCGGCAATTCGACACCAAGCGTATCGAGAAGACTACTCATGACTGAAGTTTCCGCCGCAAATCTTCGGGGTGGAACGGCTTGGCGATATAGTCGTCCATGCCGGCGCCGAGACAACGCTCGCGATCGCCGGACAGGGCGTGCGCCGTCATGCCGACGATGCGCAGCGCCCGCCCGCCAGTCTGGCTTTCCCACAGCCGGATGTGCCGCGTCGCGTCGAGCCCGTTCATGCCGTGCATCTGGACGTCCATCAACACAGCCGCATAGGCGGTTTCCCGCACCTTTTCAATCGCTTCCAGGCCATTCCTGGCAACGTCCCAACGATAGCCGAACTCGTCGAGAAAGGCGCCGGCGACCAGAATATTGGGCTCGTAATCCTCGACCAGCAGAACCTGCGGCTTGACCGGAGGCGCCGCGTTCGCCGGTTCGGCCACGGCGTCGCCATCGGCCGCCTCGGCTACCTCGATGGCGCTGTCGAGCGGCAGCATGACCTCGAACACCGATCCCTGGCCTTCGCGGCTGTCGACCGTGATGGTGCCGCCCATGGCGTCGACCAGGGTCTTGGTGATCGCCAGGCCCAGGCCCGTGCCGCCATATTTGCGGTTGATCGAAGTGTCGGCCTGGACGAACTTGTGAAAAATGCCGTCAAGCTTGTCGGCGGCGATGCCGATGCCGGTATCGGTGACGCGAATGCGCACGCCGTCGCGACCGTCGACGCTGTGGGGGGCAACCGTAACCTCGACCGAGCCCGTGGCGGTGAACTTGACCGCGTTGCTGGCCAGGTTGACGATGATCTGACGCAGCCGGGTGGGATCGCCGACGTGAATGCGCCCGGCAATCGCCGAGCCGTCGGTCGAAAAGCGCAGCCGTTTGTCGCGCACCTGCACCGCCATCATCGCCGTCACCTCCTGCAGCAGGCGTTCGAGCGAAAACGGAATGTGTTCCAGCTCGACGGCACGCGCTTCGATCTTGGTGATGTCGAGCAGGTCGTTGATCAGCGCCATCAGCGACTCGGCACTGGTGCGCAGGGTGCGGATGAACTCGGTCTGGCGCTCGCTCAGCGGCTTGGACCCGGCCAGCAGCGCCGACAGGCCGATAATGGCGTTCATCGGCGTGCGGATCTCGTGCGACATGTTGGCCAGGAACTCGGTCTTGGCGATATTGGCGGCTTCCGACGCGTTGCGCGCCTCCAGCAGCGCTTCCTGCGCCCGGCGCGCCTCGGTCATGTCGCGGGTGACGACGATGAAGCCGCGCAGGGTGCCGGCCTCGTCGGTCATCGCCGCCAGCGTGCCGTTGATGAAGAACAGCTCGCCGGACTTGCGCCGGTGCCAGCGTTCGGCGCTGGCGCGGCCGGTGACAGCCACTTCGGCCAGCGAGTCGCGCAGCGAGTAGGGGCCGCGATCGGCCTCGGCCTGCATGAAATCGGCGAAACGGCCGACCACTTCGTCCGGCGCATAACCGTAGATGCGCTGGGCGCCTGAATTCCACAGCACGACGCAGCCGTCGGCATCGAGCGTGACTATGGCGTAGTCGACGGCACTTTCCAGCACCAGGTTGAGGTAATCCTGGCTGTCCTTCAACCCGATGGCCGCCGCCTTGCGCTCGGTGATGTCCTGGACGATGCCGATCATGCGCCGCCGGCCTGTCGCCGCATCCGACTGAAAGGCGCCACGGCGATAGACCCAGCGAACAGAGCCGTCGCCGCGGCGAATGCGGTATTCGGTCTCCAGCGCCGTCGTGCCCGCTCTACGGTCGGCGAGTCCCGACTGCAAATACCGGTCCTCCTCCAGGATGCGCGCCGTCACCTCGCGCGCCCCGACGGTCGGGGTCACCGGCAGGTCGAAGATGCGGCAGAATTCCGGCGACACGCTGAGCAATTCGGCCTCGGCATCGATGGAGAAGACACCGATACCGCCGGCCTGCTGCGCCAGGGTCAGTTGCTCCATGGTCTCGCGCAGCGCCGCTTCGGACTGCTTGCGCTCGGTGATGTCCTGGACGATGCCCAGCAAGTGGGTCGGCCGGCCTTCGGCGTCGCGCAGGAACTCGGCACGGCGATAGATCCAGCGTACGGCGCCGTCATCGGCGCGGCGGATGCGGTACTCGACCTCCGACGGCGTCGTACCGTCACCGCGATCGGCGGTCGTCGATCGCGCCTCATGGTCTTCGGTCAGCACCTGTTCCTGAGCGATCATCAGCGACAGGGTCGTCGTCACCGGCCGTCCGAAAATAGCGCAGAAGGTTTCCGACACCTGCACCTGGTCGCTGCCCGAAGCGATGGAGAAAACGCCGACACCACCGGCCGTCTGCGCCAGGCGAAGCTGCTCGTAGGCCTGGCTGAGCGCGGCATCGGCGACGTCCTGGACCCGCGTCAGGGCAGCATCGGCTTCCAGACGCTCACTGATGTCGAGGAAGGTGCAGATGGCGCCCTTAACGCGGCCGTCCTCCAGGATCGGCTGGGCGCGATACTCGACCGGCAGTTTTGAGCCGTCGCGGCGAGGAAAATGATCGAAAATCACCTGCTGGCCAACGCCGCTCCGTGCCGCTACCAGCACCGGCCAGTCGCCATCGACCGCCATCAGCCGGCGGATATCGCGGCCCATCATGTCGTCGGAGGTCTCATAACCCAACAACCGGACGCAGGCGGCGTTGCACAGCGTCACCCGCCCATCGGCATCGATGGAAAAGAAACCTTCCAGCGTCGAGTCGAGCAGCAGCCGCAAGAAGGCGGTCTGTTCGGATGGGCTAAGCTTGGTCAGAGGCATTCACGGTCCCGCCACACCTGGGTGCAGCGATGTGGTGCGCCGTATTCCGTCCGTGTCAAGACGGAAGCTGTAAAGAAGCGATGGGAATTTTAGCTTGCGACGTCGACGTTGTCGCCATCGATGACTTCGGTGTCGATGCCGGCGCGCAGGAACCCGCGCAGATCGGCATCGTCGCGCGCCGCGGCGGTAATGATATGCTCGATATCGGCGCGCGCCTTGAACTGATCGATGTCGCCGCGCTGAAACAGCGTCAGAATGCCATCGATATGGTGGTTCAGCGCCTTCAGGTCGTCTTCGCTGAGATCAAGGGCCATGGTGCGTTCTCCTGTCATCCGCTGGCCAGCATGATCAGGCGCGCATAAGGGGACAATATAGACCTTCGCCCAAAGGCTTTCATCGTGTCCGGGCCGACATCTTATGTCCGGATGGCAAGCGTCATCGCCTTTTTCGCCCGAATATCGACAAAGTTCCCGCGCCATTAGACAGATAACGCGCCCCGTCACGTAGAATGGGGCCGCGCTACCGGGAGCGCGCCTGTTTTTTGTTGTGTTACCAGAGTTTGCGATCGCCCCCGCCCATGGATTTGACCCTTCCCAATACGCTGAAACGCCTGTTCGTCACCGAGGTCTATTGCGTCGACCTGGCGCAATCGCCGGCGCTCGATGCAATCATCACGCAACTCGACGACACCTGCCGCGCCATGGCTCGCGACGATCGCGCCGGCCAGGCCTGGTCGCAGCAAAACCGTTATGTCGGCTATACCTCTTACGGCACCGTCCGCGACCTGGCTCAGGCGGCGCCGGTGTTCGGCGATCTGCGCACGGTGATCGACGCCCACGTCGCCACCTATGCCCGTCAGCTTGAGCTCGACATGGGCGGGCGGACGCTCAAGATGAGCGAGGCCTGGGTCAATATGCTCGACCCGATGGGCGGCCATTCCGGCCACTTCCACCCGCATTGCGCCGTCTCCGGCACCTTCTATGTCGCCACGCCTCCGGGCTCGGGCGGGCTGTTGTTCGAGGATCCGCGCCTGCCGCTGATGATGCACGCCCCCCGCCGCAGCGCGCGCGCCCGGCCGGACCGTCAGATCCAGGCCTCGGTCATGCCGACGCGCGGCACGCTTTTGCTATGGGAAAGCTGGCTGCGCCACGAAGTTCCGGTCAATATGGGCAATGAGCCGCGGATATCGATCAGCTTCAACTATGCCTGAGGCGGCCAAAAAGCTTTGACAGTCGGCCTTGACAGCGGGCGCGCCTTCCAAACCTTATGGGCGGGAAGGAGATTGCCGATGTCCCGTCAGATCGTCTTTACGCCCGATGCCGCCAAGCCGCCGGCGACCTACAGCCAGGCCGTCAAGGCCGCGGGGCTGGTCTTCGTCTCGGGCACCGCGCCGCACGATCCGGTCACCGGCGCCATCGTCGGCGACACCGTGCAGGAACAGACACGCCAGTGCCTGACCAATATCGCGGCGATCCTGGCGGCGGCGGGCAGCTCGCTCGACAAGGCGGTCAGCTTTACCGTCGTCCTGGCCGACGAGGCCGATTTCGCCGGCATGAACGAAGAGTGGCTGAAATGGTTCCCGTCCGACCCGCCGGCGCGCCAGGGGGCGAAACTGCCGGTCAAGGTGCCGGGGCTGAAGGTGTCGATCGCCGCGATTGCCGAGGGGTAAGCGATCCGGCTAGTTGGGATTGGCGGACAAGGTGGGATTCGAACCCACGGTAGGCTTCCACCTACGGCGGTTTTCAAGACCGCTGCCTTAAACCACTCGGCCACCTGTCCTTGAGCTTCGCGAGGGAAGGGCGCTTGTAGCCTGTGTCCCGGCAACTGCCAAGCGTTCGATTGGGATTTTTTCAGCCGCGTCGCACCTTACTTCGTCGGCTCGAAATTCGCCCAGCCATTGGCCTTGTATTTGTCAGCGGGGAAGAATTGCGCTGCGCCGGAATCGAGATCGCCGGCCTGCGGAATACGATATTCGCCCCAGTTGGCGACCTGGGGCGACGACGCCGCGCTAGCCCGCCATTGTCCCGTATACTGGTTGTTGCTGTAGCTGTCCGAGGCGATATCGATATCGTCGTACTGCAGCTTGCCCGAGCGATCGACAAACCACTGCGTCGTCATCGTGCCGGTGAAGCGGCCGCCATCGGCGCTCTGCAGCTCGTAGTCGCTCGCCGCCGTGCCTTCGGCCTTGACCTTGCCTTTCATTTCGTCGTCGACGCCATAATTGAGCTGTTTCAACCGGCTGACCTTGGCGATCGTTAGCTTGCCGGTGAACGGCGTCTGCGTCCCGCGCGTCAGCGTGTAGCCGGTAATGTCGTAAACCTTGTGGTCCTGCGCCTCGCGAGTGACCGACAGAAAAACGATATTCAGGCGCTGATAATCGGAGCCGATAAAGCCGAGGAGGGGGCTTTGCGGCCGCAACGCGATGGAAAAGTCGGGATCGGCCAGGGGCGAAACGGACGCGGTCTTTGGCGCCGGTGCCTTCGGCGTATCCTCTTTAACGACCGGGTTGGCCAGCAGGCCAAACGCGAGTGCCAGATAGGTCATAGTGCCCCCCAAGGTTGGCGCAGCCTAACATGCCGGTCACGGACATGTCAGTGCCCTTATGGGCCAGACGTGGTAGAAATCTTAACCAAGATTTTTCATATTTGTCCTAACCTCAGTATTGCGTATCGACACGTGTCCCGACGGAAAAGCCGCCCGATGACCGCGCCAAAAGGCTCATCCTCCAGATCAGTTCCCGGGCTTATTAGCCTGATATCCCTGACAGTATTGGGCGCGTGTTCCAGCGTGCATCCGCACTATGACGTCTCAACCGACGATCAGGGCGGGGCCGAGGTGGCGTCGCAGTCGCATTATAAATCCGGCACCATGAAGCCCTACGTCGTCCACGGCCGCACCTACGTGCCCGAAGTGCCGACAACCGGCTTTGTCGAGGAAGGCCTGGCCTCGTGGTACGGCTATGAAAGCCCGTCGCATACCACGGCCGACGGCGAAATCTTCGACACCGACCAGATTTCGGCCGCCCACAAAACCTTCCCTCTGCCCAGCATCGCCGAGGTCACCAATCTCGACACCGGCAAGACCATCCGCGTCCGTGTCAACGATCGCGGCCCCTTCGTCGACGGCCGCGTCATGGACCTGTCGCGCGGGGCGGCCAAGGCTTTGGGCGTCTATGCCAAGGGTACGGCCCACGTCCGCGTCACCTGGCTCGGGCCCGCCGATCCGGTGTCGTCGACCCAAACCTACGTCGCGCGCAACGATACGCCGCCTCCGGTCGCCGTCCAGCAACCGTCCGACGACGATCTGAGCTACATCGTGCAGGTCGGCGCCTTTTCGCAAAAGGACAATGCCGACAGCGCGTCGGACCGGCTCGACGGCGCCCACGTCGATCATCGCGGCGACCTCTACGTCGTCTATTTGGGGCCGTTCCGTGGCGCCAGCGCCGCCGAAACCCGGCGTCAGTCGGCCATCGATGCCGGCTTTTCGGGCGCGATTCTGCGTAAGTACGAATAGACTGGAAACCGCCTGAAAACGCGGCTATTGCGGGCGCATGGACCCGATATCGCCACATCGCGGACGCTTCATCGCCTTTGAAGGCGGCGAGGGGGCGGGCAAGTCGACCCAGGTCAAGGCCCTGGTCGCGCGCCTGCGCGAACGCGGGCTGGAGGTCGTGCAGACGCGCGAACCCGGCGGCTCACCCGGCGCCGAAGCCCTGCGCAACCTGCTGGTTCAGGGCGACGCCGGCCGCTGGTCGGCCATTTCCGAACTTCTGATGATGTACGCGGCGCGGTCCGATCACCTGGAAAAGGTCATCCGGCCGGCGCTTGCGCGCGGCGCCTGGGTGGTGTGCGACCGCTTCGCCGACTCCTCGCGCGCCTACCAGGGTGCCGGTGGCGGCGTGGCCCCGGCCTTTATCGAGCAGGTCGACGCCGCCGTGGTCGCTGATACGCAACCGGATCTGGTGCTGATCCTCGACATGCCGGTCGAAGCTGGCCTGGCGCGCGCCGTTGCCCGCGGTGATCAGGAAAACCGCTTCGAGTCCAAGGGTCTGGCCTTTCATGAGCGCCTGCGCCAAGGCTTCCTCGACCGCGCCGCCGCGGTCCCTGGCCGTTACCAGGTGATCGACGCGGCGCGCGGCATCGACGCCATCGCCGCCGATATCCGCGACGCGGTCGACGCCGCCTTCGCCGAGTTGCGAGGCAGCTGATGGCCACGGACGACGACAGCACCGTTGCCCATCCGCGCGACAGTTTCGCCTTCGAACACGGCGAAGCCATGGATCTGGCCCTGTTCAACGCCTACGAAAAGGGCAAGCTGCACCACGCCTGGCTGCTGACCGGACCGCAGGGGCTCGGCAAGGCGTCGTTCGCCTATCGCTGCGCGCGGTTCCTGCTGGGCCACAAGCGCGACCAGGTCTATGGCCCGCTTGGCATGGCGCCCGACGACGCCGATGTCCGGCTGGTCTCGGCGCAGTCGCACCCCGATCTGCTGGTGCTGGAACGCGAGGTCGAAGGCGGCCGGCTGAAGAAAAGCATCTCGGTCGAGGCGGTGCGCGAGATCGGCCTCTTCTTTTCCAAGGCGCCGTCGCGATCGGCCTATCGGGTGTGCATCATAGACTCGGTCGACGACCTAAATCTCAATTCCGCCAATGCCTTGTTGAAGATTCTTGAAGAACCGCCGACCAAGGGCGTGATCTTCCTGATCTCGCATTCGCCGGGGCGTTTGCTGCCGACGATCCGCTCGCGCTGCCGCCGTTTGAGCTTCGTACCGTGGACCGATGCCCAGGTCGAAGCCTTTGCCCGCGCGCGGTTGCCGGACGTCGGCGACGAGGATCTCGGCCGGCTTGTGCGCCTGGCACGCGGGGCGCCGGGGCGGACCCTGACGCTGATGAGCGAAGGCGCGCTGGAAATCGACGCCTTTGCCGGACGGCTGCTGGAACGGCCGGCGCCACCGCGCCCGGAACTGGCGGCGACCGCGGCGACTTTCAAGGCCAATAGCGCCAAGATCGATGGCGCCAAACGCTTTGCCACCTTTATCGATTGCCTGGGCGAACGGTTGCGTGAACGTGCGCTGAGTGCGCAGACGCCGCAGCAGGGCCAGAAGCTGTCGGAACTGTGGTCGCGAGTCAGCGGCTCGGTTGGCGAAGTCGAAGCCGTCAATCTCGACCGCAATGACTATTTTTGGTCTCTTTTCAACGATATAAACGAAGTTATTTAAAGCGAATTTCGACGCATGCCTGAACCGCGTTTCATCGATTCCCACGTCAATCTGCACGCCCCGCAATTCGACGAAGACCGCGACGCGGTGATTGAGCGGGCGCGCTTAGCCGGCGTCGATCTGATGCTCAATATCTGCGACCGGGTGTCGAATTTCGACGCCGTCTATGCCGTCGCGGGAGCAAACGCCGACATCTGGGCCACCGTCGGCACCCATCCCCACGAAGCCCGCGAAAATCCCGATCTGCGCGTTGCCGACCTGCTGACCCTGGCGCAAAGGCCCAAGGTCGTCGGCATCGGCGAATGCGGTCTCGATTTCCACTACGATTACAGCCCGCGCGACGTCCAGGCCGCGGTCTTCCGCACCCACGTCACCGCCGCCCGCGACAGCGGCCTGCCTCTGGTCGTCCATACCCGCGAAGCCGACGCCGAGATGGCGCAAATCCTTGAGGAAGAGCACCAGAAGGCGCCGTTCGCCTTCCTGCTGCACTGCTATACGTCGGGCGCGGAGCTGGCGCGCAAGGGGGCGGAGCTGGGCGGCTATTTCTCGGTTTCGGGCATTGCCAGCTTCAAGGCCGCCCAGGACGTGCGCGACATCATCAAGGACATGCCGGCCGATCGCATTATCATCGAGACCGATTGCCCGTATCTGGCGCCGATCCCGATGCGCGGCCGCCGCAACGAGCCGGCCTTCGTGCCCTATGTCTATGACAAGCTGGCCGAAATTCGCGGCTGGAGCGTCGAGGACACGCGCCAACGCACGCACGACGCCTTTTTCAAGCTGTTCGACCGTATCCCGAGGCCGGCATGAGCCAGAGCCTGCGCGTCGTCATCCTGGGATCCGGCTGTTCGACCGGCGTACCGCGTTCGGACGGCTATTGGGGGGCGTGCGACCCGCAAAATCCGAAAAATAAGCGCTCACGCTGTTCGGCCTGGTTCGGCCTGAAAGACAATGAAACCAAGGGTTTGACCAGCGTCTTGATCGATACGGCGCCGGAATTTCGCACTCAGGCTATCGCGGCGCAAATCCCACATCTCGACGCCGTTTTGTGGACCCACGACCATAGCGATCAGGTTGGCGGTTTGGACGATATTCGCGCTTTTACGTTCCCCAAGGGGCCGATCGAAGCCTATAGCGACCAGGCGACGTTTTCGACGCTAAGCCTCAGATATGGCTACGCTTTTACGGGAAACCTGGGCTATCCGCCGATTTGCCGCCACGCTTTTATCCCCCCGCACGGCACCCATTGGGCGATTAAAGGGGAGGGGGGCGCCCTACCCGTTCGCACCTTTGACCAGATCCACGGCCCGATCAAAAGCGTCGGCTATCGCCTGGGCGACGTTGCCTATTCCAGCGATATTTCCGACATGCCCGAGGAAAGTTTCGCGGCGCTGGACGGCGTCAAATTGTGGATCGTCGATGCCTTGCGCTACAAGCCGCATCCGACGCATTCGCATCTCGAAAAAACGCTGAGCTGGATCGCGCGTGTGAAGCCTGAGCACGCCGTGCTGACCAATCTGCACCAGGATATGGACTACGATGCGCTCAAGGCGATTTTGCCGCTGAACGTCGAACCGGCGTACGACCAGTTGACGTTTGAATTCGATATTTGATTTTTCGGATCAACGGCTTACCGGAAACACCTGATGGGCTCTGTGGCGCACGCAGCCGTACCAGAGGCCGGTTTTCAGCGCCAAATTCGCGTGGCGTGAGGTCAATTTGGCGCGGCTACGGCAGGCACGGCTGAAGCGCCATCTTAGGTGTCGTCATAGCCTAATTTCCCATAATATCTATTATGCGACAAATATCGCACCGCAGACTGAACCCTCTTTTTTAGCGCATTGGTTTCCATAGCTATCCCCCAAATCACCTCACGGCCTGACAGCGGTTTTCTTGGGGCCACCAAATGACCGCGTAAGCGCTATGGAAAATGTTGGCGCTCTGTTGCTGCTTTCCAGTAGATTTTCGTAGGTCCGCGCATGCGTGACGGCTTCCAGTCTGGAGGCCCTCAAGGCGTCGTTCACGCCTATAACCAGAGACAATGCCGGCGTAATGGTGTGCCTGAGCGTAATGTTGCTCTGGCCAGTCCCTGCCACGTATCCCTCTCCATCCAAATGCCGGCCAATCGGGTCGTATGAGAGAAAGAGAAAATCTTTGTTCGACACCATGTAGCTGGCTGACACGCCCCCGGCGATTGAGACGGCCGACTGGGGATCAATATCTACGGCGTGAAGATTCGTCTCCGCAAGGGTTGCGCTTAAACTTAATGATAGTTTTGCGCTCACCCGCCCCGACCAGGTTACTTCGACACCCCCGGTATTGCCATGTCCGAAATTACCCTTGGTGGTTTCCAGCACAAGGTTTCCATTATTCAGCGGATCAGGCACAAAAAAGCTCGACGTCAGCAGCATTTGGCGCGTCTGCCGATAGAAGCCATGAATGCCGAAAGACTGGACGCCCTCGTTGATATCGTAATTCACTTCATAAGAGTCTGTCTCTTGCGGCTTCAGCGTCGGGCTACCGGTCGATACGTGATTGGCATTACCATATATGATCGAAGGATTGAGATCACCTGGCCGCGGCAACTGCAGACGATGCGTGTAGCTGAGGTGCAGCTTTGCAGCTTTTGACAGCAAATAGGTAGCGAACAGGCTTGGATTGAGGTGCGTATAGCCGGCGTGCTCAGAGGTGTGGGTGTCAAGCTGGTCGGATTCCAGGCTTGAATTTTCCAGCCTTAGCCCCCCGAGAACGGTCAGCCGGTCACCGAATTCCTTTTGATAGGTGATATATGCCGCGTCTTGAGTTTGTCGCTCCATGGAATGGCTGCTCAAGACGGTATTGAGCGCCGCCGCGGCCAAGTTCGCATCGACCGTAAAAAACTGAAGAGCACTGCGATCGTCCTGCTGCCCGTATTCCACGCCCGTCGATATCTGATCGCCCCCGATTTGCGTGCTGTAATCGACATTGAGAAGGGTCTTGTGTGTGGAGAATTTGCTGGCGTACCGGATAAGACGGGGTTGTGCCAGATTGGACGCTTCGGCCGAGACGGTATAAATATCAGTGATACCGGACTGGCCGGAGCCCATTGATCCCGATACATTTTCGGCGACTTTCAGCGTTTCATCGGGCTTTTGACCGTAGTGTGTCCATCCAAGGACGAAATCTCCTGAAGCAAACCGATTGGCATTGCTTCGATCGGCATCGAACACTTCCGCCGCAGGGCCGCCGCCGGCGAACGTCAGATTTTCACCACGCGAACGCGAGCCGGTTCGGGTGCTTTGATAGCTTCCCTGCCCCGTCAACACATCATTGTCGGTTAGGCTGTACTCTGCGGTTGAGTAGGCAGCCGGCCCACTCGTGCGTGAGCGGTTAAGCGAATCCGCGGAACTTGAATAGTTCGGTTGCCCGTTAACATCGAGAGCAACAGTCTGATAATGCTCGTGTGTCTCTCTATCCCTGTCACTATAGTCCAGGCCTGCCATCAATGTCAGCTTGCCGACATGGTATGTCGCGCTGGCCCCGGCCTTGCTGAACCCACCCAAAGACGCCAGGCGTGCATTTGCAGAGCCAAATAGTCCTGCCGGCAGGTCGCGCTTGGTGACAATATTAAGGATGGTGCCCCCCTCCTCTGACGAGCTGAATTGTGCGCCGGGGTTGGAGATGATCTCGATCGAGGTGATGTAACTGGCCGGCATGGATTGCAGAGCAATCGAACGATTGTCACCTTGTAGCAGGAGCGACGGGTGGCCATTGAGATAAAGGGTGACTTCCTTGCCACGATAGGTGACGTTGCCGTCCGGATCGACAACGACGCCCGGTACCTTGGCCAGCATATCGGCGGCCGTACCCGTCTGACTATCCGGATACTTGCTCACGTCATAAGATTGCCTGTCGATCGACGATCGCTTCCGTTTGACAACTACGGTCGTATTGTTGCTCGCATTGGATTTCGGTGAATCCTTATCCGCACTCGACGCTTGATCCTGGGCGGCTTCTGTTTGACCTGCTGCGCCTTCAACCTTCGATATCGGTGATGCGCTTTGTGTCTGCTGGGAAAACGCAGGCAAAGCAAAAACCCAAAATATCGCCACACCCAGAAAGCTTTTCTTTTGGAGCAGCTTTTGATTACAAATCAGCGATAATGATTTCGATGATGTTTGAATAACGCACCTTGCAACGCACGGAAAATTTGTCTTCGCCATTATCGCAATCGATCGAGGCGAATCCACTCACTCGGTTCACTAATCCGTAGGGTGTAATCTTTACTAAAAAACAAATCCGAGACGCGTTCCGCAGACGTCGTACCGCCATCTTCCCGCCCGCCTTAACTCGTGATTTTTCGCGCAAGTTCCGCGGTCATTGGCCGCCCTTCGGATGACAAACAGTGCGCCGGGCGGACTCACAAATCATCATACAATATGAGGGGGTAGCCGCAACGCTTCCGCGGCCCACGGATCGGCATAAGCCACGCCAAAACCCATACATATCTTTTACATACTAAGCATCTTTGCCCAGCCCGCCGCACCGAGATCCGCGTTTGACAAAGCCGCTACAACCTCTAAATAGAATAAATTGTCTGACAATAATTGAGTCTGTTTCGACAGAAATGACATCCAGCGCCGTTCAGAGTCGGACCGATGGTAGCTCCAGCCATCTCCTTAAAATCAGCCAGGGGGTAAGTCGCATGAGCCGATGGATGTTGGGAACGCTTGTGCTCTGCCTGGCTCTGGCGACAACAAGCACTACCCTGGCCCAGACACCGCCCAAGACCTGGACGGCCGACAATGGCAATGGCACCTACACCAACCCCTTGTTTTACGACGAGTTTTCCGACCCCGACCTGATCCGCGTCGGCAACGATTTCTATCTGACCGGCACGACGATGCATTCGATGCCCGGCCTGCCGATCCTGCACTCGAAGGATCTGGTGAACTGGGATTTCGTCGCCTACGCCTCACCCAAGCTCGACCTCGGCCCGGCCTTTCGCCTGGAAGACGGCAAGAACGTTTATGGCCGCGGCATCTGGGCCCCCAGTTTCCGCTACCACAACGGCACCTTCTACATTTTCAGCAATGTGAACGGTCAAACGACCCAGCTTTTCACCGCCACCAACCCGGCCGGCCCATGGACGCACACGGCGATGAAACGGTCGTTCCACGACCTGTCCGTACTGTTCGACGACGACGGCAAGGTCTACGTCGTCTGGGGCTATAACGAGGTCCAGCTCGCCCAACTGAATGCCGATCTGACCGACATCGTTCCGGGCAGCGAAAAGATCATCGTCCAACGCGGCTCCGGCATGGGCGAGGGCAACCATTTCTACAAGATCGATGGCAAGTACTACATCGTCTCCGCCTGGTGGGACGGGCGCATGCGTATGCCGGCGGCGCGCGCCGACCACCCCGACGGGCCATGGGAGGTCAATCCCGCGATCAGCATCGATGAGGATTTCGGACTTAACGAAGGCAATCGCCTGGCCAACGAGAAGGCTCAACCCCTCGCCGTCAAACCGGCCAATACGACGCCGGCGGGTCGCGTCTCCTTGCATCAGGGCGGGATTGTCGAAACCCCGGCCGGCGAATGGTGGGGCTGGTCGATGATGGACTACAATTCCGTCGGACGCCTGACTGCCTTGTCGCCGGTGACATGGAAGGACGGCTGGCCCTATTTCGGCCTGCCAGGTAATCTCGGCCGCACGCCGCGCACCTGGGTCAAGCCCAAGGGCCTGCCGGTGTCGGCACCGCACGCCCCCTATCAACGCAGCGACGATTTCTCTGGCTCGAACCTGACCCCCGTCTGGCAGTGGAACCATGTCGAGGACGACAGCCATTGGTCGCTCAGTGAACGGCCGGGCTATATGCGTCTGCACAGCCTGCCGGCAACCAGCCTCTGGGACGCGAAAAACACCCTGACGCAGCGCGCCATCGGTCCGCAATCGACGGTCACGGCGGCGCTCGACCTGGATGGTCTGAAGCCCGGCGACGTCGCGGGCCTTGCCCTCTTTCTGAAGCCCTACGCCTGGATCGGCGTCGAACAGACGAGCAGCGGGCGTGATCTGGCGTTGTTTGACGACATGACCAGGACCTATACGCGGATACCCCTGTCCGCCGGTCGCATCTGGCTGCGCGCCGACTGCGACTACATCACCGAAAAAGCCCAGTTCAGCTATTCGACCGACGGCAAGACCTTCGCGCCGATCGGCGCGCCCTGGACCATGGTCTATTCGGGCCTGACCTTCCAGGGCGTGCGCTATTCGTTGTTCAACTACAATGCCTCAGGCGCGCCGGGTGGCTATGCCGACTTCGATTCCGTCGACGTTTTCGAGCCGCACCCCGACGGTCTGCTCCGCCCGATCCCCTATGGACGCAGCATCCAACTGGCCGGCGCCAAGGCGTCCCCCCTCTCCGGCCGCTTCACGGTGGTCGACCGGACGCTTGGCCGTGTGGCGCTTCACCAAGGCGCTTATTATTTGACGGTGAACAAAGATGCCAGCGTCAAGCTGGCGAAAACGGCTCCCACGGCGGCGCAAACCTTTCAGTGGATCGAGACGCCCAATGGCGACCTGGTGCTGATGTCGCTGCGGACTAACCGCTTCCTGCGCATCGACCCGCAGAGTGGCGCCGTGACGGCCGACAGCCCGGGCCCGAAATCCGACAACAGCGACGGCAGCCGCTTCACCTGGGTTTTTGCCCGATAGATCACGCTCAATTCAGGAGAAAACCCCATGCTCCGCAATATCTGCCTGTCGACCCTGTTGGCGTCCGCCTTGGCGACAGTGCCGTTCGCCGCCCTGGCGCAAACGGCACCGTCCGCCGCCACCCCGCCAATAGCCGTCAGCCCAGCCGGCTATCCTCAGGCGATCATTCGCGGCGACTATCCCGATCCGTCGATCCTGCGCGACGGCGCCGACTATTATATGATCCATTCCGAGTACAATTACGCGCCGTCCTTCCTGATCTGGCATTCGACCGACCTGATCCATTGGGCGCCGATCGCGCGGGCCCTGCCGGAAGGGACGCACGCCTACGCGCCCGACCTGACCAGGATCAACGGCAAGTTCTACATCTACTATCCGGCTGGCGGCACCAACTGGGTCACGACCGCCGACAACATCCGCGGTCCCTGGACCAAGCCGGTCGATCTGAAGATTGCCAAGATCGATCCGGGCCATGTCGTCGGCGAGGATGGCAAGCACTACCTGTTCACCTCCGGCGGGCACATGACACCGCTGAGCGATGACGGCATGGCCGCTGCCGGGCCGACACGCGATGCCTATGCCGGCTGGGTCTATCCCAGCGACTGGAAGACCGAATGCATGTGTCTGGAATCGCCGAAACTGATCAAACGCGGCGACTATTTCTACCTGATCTCCGCCGAAGGCGGCACGGCCGGGCCGGCGACCAGCCACATGGCGGTGGCCGCGCGCTCGAAAAGCGTCAACGGCCCGTGGGAAAACTCGCCCTATAATCCGATCATCCACACCTATAGCGCCGACGAAGACTGGTGGTCGAAGGGCCACGGAACGCTGATCGACGACGTCAACGGCAACTGGTGGATCGTCTACCACGCCTACGAAAAGGGCCTCTACACCCTGGGCCGCGCCACCCTGATCGACCCGATCGACTGGACGCCGGACGGCTGGCCGGTGCTGGCCAAGGTGGCGCATCCGTTGCCCGGCAAGCCCTCGGCTCAGGATCTGGCCGGCATGCCATTGTCCGACACCTTCTCCGGCAACGCGCTCGGCCTGCAATGGATGGGCATTGGCAGCCTCGACGGTATTTCGGTCGGCGGCGGCAAGCTGCACATCCAAGCTACCGGCGCGACGGTTCCGACCGCCCGCAAGCTGATGATCACCGCCCAGGACGCGCATTACCAGATGCAGGTCGAAATCGATGCTGCAGCGGGCGCCACCGGCGGTCTGACCCTGATCTATAATGACAAGGCGTTCGCCGGGCTGACCGCGGACAGCGACACGCTCACGATCTATCGGTCGGCGACAGACAGTGCCCCGCAACCGAACCGCTACGGGCGGCATCTTTGGCTCAGGATCGACAACGACCACGAAAAGGCCACCCTGTCCGCCAGCCGGGACGGCAAGCACTGGGACGAACTGGCGTCAGGCGTCGATGTTTCAGGCATGAACCATAATGTCTATCACGGCTTCCTGGCGCTGCGCCCAACTCTCACCGCCAACGGCACCGGCGAGGTCACCTTCGACAATTTCGAATATCGCGCCTTGAAATAAGGCCAAAGTCCGCGCACCCGTCGATCATCTTCACGCACGTACAAGCAAATCGCGCTTGACGGGTCTGCAACGCGGGTCCTTACTGGCGGCCTGGGTTATAAGATATCGAGCGCTTTGTAAGCGAAGACCTTGGGGGGGGATTTGTGATGATCATCAAACACGGCAAACGCGCGGCGTTGCTTGGCGCGACAGCGGTCCTCCTCCTTACCGTGCCGGCGTTCGCACTCGACATGGGCCAATCGACAAATCCTACGCCCGCCCAGGCGTCTACGTCTTCATCCAGTACATCAAGTTCGACCAGCGCCCCTGACATCACCAACGTCACCATCTTCGGCAAGAAGCGCCCGGATACCGACCCCACCCGCACCGAGATCGACACCCATTCGGCCACGTCCTGCGGCTTCATGAATACCCTCGTTCCCGAATACGACCACGACCTGAACAACGAAAAAATCACCCAGGACTATCTGCGTCATTTCGGCGAAGATCAGAACGGCTCCAACCAGGTCTCCACGGTCGATAATCAAGGCAACCTGATCGATACCGACCCCACCGACCCGAACGTGCCCGGCAACCAGCTCAACGACAATGCGCCTTATGGCAACGCAGCCACGACCAACTCCGCCAATGCCAATACGTTGAGCACCATGCATGTCGGCGGCTCCGGCGCCAACGCCGGCCAGCCGATGGATGCAAGCGGCTATTGCGGCCCGGGCGACAAGGCCTTCGCCGCCGGCCGCAACTATATCGAACGCACGGACACCTCGCTGAAGGACGCCTTCGCCGCCTTCGACGCCAAGGATTTCGCCAAGGCGCGTACCCTGTTCAAGGCCTCCTACGACAAGGTGGGATACGACCAGGCGGCGCTGATGGAAGGCAAGATGCTGCTGGCCGGCATGGGCGGCAAGGCGGACACAGCCGAAGCCATCGTCTGGTTGAAAAAGGTTGTCGACGGCCGCTTTGACCCCGACGACACGCAGACGTTCAACCCCGACGATCCGACCTATATGTCGACGCGGTCCGACGCCGCCATGCTGCTGGGCAAGATCTATCTCACCGGCTGGGGCGTGCCTCGCGATCCCAAGCAATCCCTGCACTTTTATGAAAAGGCCGCCGAATTCGGCTGCATTCCGGCTGACGAAATTATCGGCGAGCTCTACGCTTACGGCTTTGCCGATGACAAAGATCCTGCCAAGGCCGTGACCTATTTCACCAAGGCCGCCCATGTCGGCTATACGCCGGCCGAGTACCAGCTGGGCGTCGCCTACTACACGGGCGACGGCATCGCTCAGGATAAAAAGACCGGCGCGGGCTGGCTGATCGAAGCCGCCAAGCACGGCAATGCCAATGCGCTTTATGCCGTCGGCAATATGTACGACCAGGGCGACACCCTGCCCCACGATCCGTCCAGGGCCGCCATCTATTACAAGGAAGCCGCCAAACGCGGTCACGCCGACGCCGCGGACGCGCTCGGCCTTTATTTCTACACCGGCACCGCCGTCGCCAAGGATCCGGTGACGGCGCGCAAGCTGTTCGCCGAGGCCGCCGCCCATGGCCGCAGCCCCGACGCCCTGTTCAACCTGGCGGTCATGGAAGCCAATGGCGAAGGCGGCCCCAAGGACATGGCTTCGGCCTATGCCTATATGCGCCTGGCTCAGAAATCGGGGATCGACAAGGCCGGCCCGGCGGCGGACGAGCTCGAGGGCAAGCTGACGCCGGACGAACGCGCCAAGGCCGATAGCGTGCTGAACCCGAAGTCATAACGTCTACACGGTTCAGGACTCGACCGCGGCCCTGCCGTAATTGCGGATGAAGGTCTCATAGTCCGGCGTATGGACCACCGTATGCGCGACCTGAGCGCGCAACCCCTCCATGGCGCCCGTTAATTCCTCCCGCGTGAACATCTGGCCCCAGCGATGCCGTCCCCGCGGCTCGAACCTTTGCCCCATCATGACCTGAAGCCACGAATCCGTCCTGAACACGTCCTCTATCGGCGGCGATGCATGACCGTGGTCGCGGAACAGGTCGAGGCGCGCCTTCAGCGTTTCAGGTATCTCCATATCGCGCCTGGACCGCCAGAACGCCGTGTCATCGCGCTCCGTCAGCTTATAGTGCATGATGACGAAATCGCGGACGTGTTCGACTTCCGTGCGCGTCTCGTCGTTGAACAGATTGACGAGCGCATCGGTGATGCCGTCGAACGGGAACATCTGCACCAGGCGCGTGGCGCTGATTTGCATCAGGTGGATATTGGTCGATTCCAGCGGTTCGATGAAGCCGCTGGCCAGACCGAAGGCGATGCAGTTCTTGTTCCAGATCCTGTTGCGCCGCCCGGTGCGGAACTTGATATGCATCGGCTCGGTCATCAACCGGCCATCGAGGTCGGCAACAAAGCGGGCGCGCGCCTCATCGTCCGACAGATGCGGGCTGCTGTAGACGTAGCCATTGCCCACCCGGCTTTGCAGCGGGATTTTCCAGCGCCAGCCGGCGTCGTGCGCAATCGCGCTGGTATAGGGGTCGAGCAATCCCGTGGATTCGGTCTGAACGGCCCAGGCCCGGTCGTTGGCCAGCCAGTGGCTCCAGTCCTCGTAACCGGTTTTGAGCGTCTGCTCGATCAACAGGCCGCGGAACCCGGTGCAGTCGATGAACAGATCGCCGTCGACCGCATGCCCTGACTCGAGGATCAGTCGGGTGATGAAGCCCGTCTGATCATCCTGTTCGACGCGCATGATCTTGCCGTCGATGCGCGCAACGCCGTGGGCCTCGCTGAAGCGCCGCATGAACGGCCCATAGAGCGCCGTATCGAAATGATAGGCGTAGTTGAGCCGGAATGTGTCCGAAATGGCGAATTTGTGCGCCTCCGCCGCCCGGAGTTCCGCAACATAGTCCCCCAATTCCCCGCCATAGCCATCGGCCCGGGCCTGAAGCCAGAGGCTGTGAAAGGGGGTGAGCCAGGTCGACTTGCCGAGCCGCCCGAACGAATGGAAATAATAGTCGCCCTTGCGCGCCCAATTGTGAAAGGCGATACCCAGCTTGATACCGGCATTCGTTGCCCGGACAAAGTCGCCTTCGTCGATGCCCAACCGATTGTGAAAACCGGCAATGGTGGGAATGGTCGCTTCGCCGACACCGACGATGCCGATCTCGCTGGACTCGATCAGGGTGATATCGAGAAGCGGGCCAATGTGTTTGCTGAGCGCCGCAGCTACGCACCAGCCGGCGGTGCCACCGCCCGCAATGACCACCTTTTTTACACGCTGTTCCGTCATGCCAGCCTCCCCTTCCGCGGTTCGATTGCCCCAATAGCCGCCAGATCATGATCTGGAGACTTCAGGCGGTTTTCTGCAAACTCGCAAAATCCGGTGGGCTGTCAAATCGAAATACGGCCGCTCGGCCTGAGACTAACCTGTTTATTTAATTGAATAATATTTGTGTTGCCGGCGCGCCATATGGTAGGAACGTTCCCCCTGAGCAGACGCAGATTTGTAGCAACATAGGTACATTTAGATCGTTGACTCGCTCAGGCCGACATAGGGCATTTACCGGTAAATTGCCCCCGTTTTGCGGGCGCGTCAGCGAATCGCTGCTCGCGTCGCGGCGATCGGGATCCAGGACAGCGCAGGCCGAAATTGCGCAATTGTGTGATCATATAGCCGCAATCGCCGTTTTCTTCGATCAAATCTGATAAATAAACAGCATTTTCGATCACCCGCGCTTGACGATGCGCATGCCCCTTCCCTAATTGTATGTCAAATACTAAGGAGGATTCCATGCTCAAGTTCGCCGCTCTTTCCGCCATCGCCTTGGCCGCCGGCCTCGCCACGGCCGCGCACGCCGACGATGAAACCACCGGCTACTATCAGGTCGGCTATAGCCACGTCGATCTGTCCAAGTCGGTCAAGGGCTTCAACGCCGTCAACCTCGGCGCCGCGTTCCAGCTGTGGAAGTTCGTTTCGCTCGAAGGCAGCTTTGAAACTGGCTTCGGTGACAAGGTGTCGGGTTCGGGCCTGAACCGTACCAAGTATCAGCTCGACCACCAATTCGCGGGCACCCTGGTCGCGTCCCACGCCATGTCGGATGGTCTCGAAATCCAGGGCCGCCTGGGCTTCGTTCAAGCCAAGGTCGGCATGACCTCGCCGATCGGTGGCCGCGTCACTCAAACGGCCTCGGGCCCGTCGCTCGGCGTTGGCCTGCACTACTTCCCCAACAACGGCAAGGCCGGCGTCGCCCTGACCTTCGACCACGCCGACTTCGGCCACAACTCGGGCAATGACGATATCCTGCGCGTCGCCTACGTTCACAAGTTCTAAGTTCCTTCCCGAACGACTTCCCCACGCCGCCTTCTCTCCGGGAGGCGGCGTTTTTTTGCGCCTTTGATGGCAGGTGCCGAGGTGGACGCCATTGGCAAAGGCCCGGCCCTCGCCTATCGTGAGGCGAATCCGGCACAGGGGGAGCCCATGGTCACACCAAAACAAGCCGAAGGCTCCGAACATCAGGTCTCCTTCGGCCGTACCCTGGCCTTCATCGGGCCATGCGTGCCGTTTGCGGCGCTCGGCCTGCCGCTCGCCGTCACCCTGCCCGAGTATTTCGCCAATCATATCGGTCTCGACCTGGCGACCGTGGGCCTTGTTTTTCTTATCGTTCGCATGTTCGACCTGTTTGTCGATCCGCCGCTCGGCCTGTGGATGGACCGCACGCGGACCAAGCTTGGTCGTTTCAAGCTGTGGATGTTGCTGTGTTTGCCGATCCTTATGGTCGGCACGTATTTCATCTTCTTCGCCAAGGTCGGCGTCTCGAACCTCTATCTCGGCCTGTGGCTGTTTGTGCTCTATGTCGGCTTTTCGGTCGCAGCCCTCAGCCAATCGTCGTGGGGCAGCGTGCTGTCGACCAACTATAATGAGCGAACGCGCATCTTCGCCTGGTGGCAAGTCGGAAATATCCTGGGCATCATCCTCATCCTGCTGGTGCCGGTGATCGGCCAGAACGTCCTGCACCTGGCCTACGATGTCTGCGTGCGCGGCATGGGCGCCTTCATCCTGATCACCTTGCCGCTCAGCATCGCCATAGCCCTCTGGGCGGTGCCCGAAAACATCTCGAATGCTGATACCCATAGCATCAAGATCGGCGATTATTTCGCCATGTGGAGGCGCAAGAACGTCCGCCGCATCCTTTATGCCGACCTGTTCATGGGACTGGCGCCGGGCGTCATGGGCGCCTTGTTCTTCTTCTATTTCGAGATGACCAAGGGCTTTGTCCGCGGCCAGTCGTCGATCGCCATGTTCCTCTATTTCGTCGCCGGCATCGTCGGCGCGCCGATCTGGAACTGGGCTTCGAAGCGTTTCAGCAAGGACCTGACCCTGATCGTCAGTTCGCTGATCTTCGCCGCCCTTTACGGCGCCATGGCGTTTGTGCCCAACGGCAATGTGCCGGTGTGTTACGCCATGGTCTTCGCCAACGGCATCCCCTACGCCGCCTCGCTGTTGCTGACCCGCGCCCTGATGGCCGACATCGGCGACGAGGTGCTGCTGGAAACCGGCCACGATCACAAGGGCACGCTGATGGCCATCCTGTCGGCGACGACCAAGCTGGGCTATGCGTTTTCGGTGTTCACCCTGTGGGTGCTGGGCAATCTCGGTTTCGACAACCGGCTCGGCACGCACAATTCACCCCAGGCCTTGATGTGGCTGCAGATCTTCTTCATAGGCCTGCCGGTGGTGTTCCTGCTGCTTGGCGCCCTGGCCATGCGCGGCTATGATTTGAAGCCCGCGCGTCACGCCCAGATTCTCGCGGCGCTGAAGGAAAAGGACATCCTGTGAGCAACAGCCACGCCGGATTGAACGATCTGCTCGAGGTCATGCGCCGGCTTCGCGATCCTGAGACCGGTTGCCCGTGGGATCGCGAGCAGACCTTCGCCAGTATTGCCCCCTATACGATCGAGGAGTCCTACGAAGTCGCCGACGCCATCGCCCGCAACGATCTGCGCGACCTGAAGGAAGAACTCGGCGATCTGTTGTTTCAGGTCGTGTTTCACGCCCGCATGGCCGAGGAGCAGGGCCTGTTCAATTTCGACGACGTCGCCGCCGGCATGTCCGAAAAGCTGATCCGCCGCCACCCCCACGTCTTCGGCGAGACCTCGATGCGCACCGCCGAGGAACAGACCCTGGCCTGGGAAGCGCAAAAAGCCGTGGAGCGTCAGGCCAAGGACAAGCCCGGCATCCTCGACGACGTGCCTGTCGGCCTGCCCGCTCTGACGCGCGCCGCCAAACTGACCAAGCGCGCCGCCCGCGTCGGCTTCGACTGGCCAAGCGTCGATGAGGTGCTGGACAAGCTCGACGAGGAAACGCTCGAGCTGAAAGCCGAAATCACCGCCGGCGATCACGACAAGGCGCACGGCGAACTGGGCGACATGCTGTTCGTCCTGGCCAATCTGGCGCGCAAGCTCGAGATCGAGCCCGAAGACGCGCTGCGTGCCACCAATGCCAAGTTCGTCCGCCGTTTCAGGAGCATCGAAACGGCCTTGGCGGCGCGCGGCAAAACACCGGATCAGTCGGACCTGGCCGAGATGGACGACCTGTGGAACGCGGCCAAGGAAACCGAAAAGCTGGCTGAAAAGGCCCGGGCGCCGGAAGCCGGCTGATGGCCGGATCGTCGCCTTTTGCGTTTCAGTTCAAGCCGCTACCGCCCCGGCTGCGCAATGTGGTGATGAGCTCGGGCCTGTGCGTCGGCCTGATCATGGCCTACTATATGGCCATCGGTAACGAGACTATCCCGCCGGATACGCGCGTCGTCTTCAGCCAGAGCGGCTGCGGTGGCACTTGCCCCGAGCATCGTATCGACATCGCCGCCAATGGCGAGGCGCTGATTTCGCAACCCGGCGCGCCGGCGGTCGAGCGTCACCTGACCAAGACCGGACTACGCCAGATCCTGCACGCCTTTCGCCACGAAAACTTCCTCGATCTCGACGTGGCGAAGTTCAGCGTGCCCCCTGGTGACAAGGTGTGCGACCTCGGCCTGACGCTGGATCACCGCAAGACGATGATCCGTTATGGCTGCAGCCACCCGCCGGCCCAGGCCAGCCGGCCGCTGCAGGTCGTCGCCAACATCCTGCAACGGACGCACTGAGCGTTTATTCGCTTGCGTAACGCAATTAAAATTGCCTGCAAATTGCCGATTGAAAGCAAATCACTCAACTGGCTTGCAAAATGCAACCGCACTTAAAGTGAATTGCGAACAGCAAGCCGCCTCGACAGCAAGCTTGCACGATAAAAGTGATGGGGACAAATCGCTTTCGCTTAGCCAGTTGCCAAGCCGTTCTCTTGCGAATCGAAAGCGTCGAAGGCACCAAGGGATGAACGCGATCCACCGCCCGCAAAGAGGCGGCCGCGCCCAGCCAAAGGTGTGGTGATGAAGAATTCTGCCAAAACGGCCGCGGCCGAAAAGCCCGGCAAGTCGCGAACCGTCAAGACGGCGCCTCTACCGGCAAACGCCAATGAGGCGCGCGCCGCAAAGACCAAGGCCAAGCCGGTTCTGGTTCGCCCCGGCACCGCCCCTGCCCGCCCGACGGCGAAGGCGCCCGCCAAGGCTACGGCCAAGTCTGCGCCCGACCGCGCGCCGCGCTCTTTGTGCCCGATCAATCTGGTGCTCGAAGCCGTCGGGGACAACTGGTCGCTGCTGATCCTGCGTGACCTGATGTTCCGCGGCCATTCCAGCTATCAGGCCTTTCTGCGCTCGGAAGAAAAGATCGCCACCAACATCCTGGCCGACCGGTTGCTCAAGCTTGAGCAAAACGGCCTGATCAGCAAGTCGGCCGATCCGCGCGACGCCCGCAAATTCATCTACGCCCTGACCGAGAAAGGCGCCGATTTGGCGCCGCTGCTGGTCGAAATGACGCTGTATGCCCAGCGCCACAATGCGCGCGTCGACATGCCGAAAGACGTCCTGACAGACATGGGCCGCAACAAGTCGGCCTTCGCTCAACGCATGATCCGCAACAACACGCCGAAAAGGCCGCGCACTGTCAAAGAGGCGGTCGAAGCGCCGGAAGAGACGCTTAGCCTGTTCTAGAAATCAAAAAGCCGGGCGCGAGGCCAGGCTTTTTCTTTGTCTTGAGCAGATGGCTATTCCATTGCCGCCAGCTCGATCTGCTCTTCCTGTTCCTGGCTGTTCTTTTCGCGCTTGGGCACCTTGATCAGCAGCAGCAGCGGAATGGCCAGAAGCGTCAGGATGAACATCAGTTGGAAGTCGTCGACATAGGCGATCATGCTGGCCTGGCGGGTGATTTCGCCGTTCAGCGCGGTAATCGCCGACGCGCTGTTGCCGCCATAAACGCTGTTCTGGATCGCCGGGCTGTTCAGATTGAGATTGGAGACCAGCCCCTGGTGCGCCGCCTGGGTATTGGAAACCAACAGCACCTGGACGATGGCGATACCGATCGACGAACCGATATTTCTGACCAGCGAATAGATCGCCGTGCCGTCCGGGCGCAGCGTGCCGGGCAAGGTGGCAAACGACGCCGCCGACAACGGCACGAAGACGAGACCGAGCCCAAACCCCTGGATGACGCCCGGCCAGATGATGTCGCCCTGCGATATCACGAGCGTATATTGGCACATCCACCACAGCGACGCCGCGGTCAGGACGAAACCGATGCCCAGGATCAGGCGCAGATCGACCTTGCCGACCAATCGGCCGACGATCATCATCGCCGCCATGGTGCCCAGGCCCGACGGCGCCGACACCAGGCCGGCGAACAGCGGGGTGTACTGCATCAGGCCCTGCAACATGGTCGGCTGCAAGGCGCGCGTGGCGAACAGCACCATCCCGACGATGAAGATGAACAACAAACCCGTAGCGAAGTTGCGGTTCATCAACAGGCGATAGTCGAAGAACGACTTGCCGGCCGGCCGCGTCGCCGTGTGAATGATAAAGACGCTGAGGCTGATGGCCGAGATGATGGCTTCGATCCAGGTTTCGGAACTGGAGAACCAGTCGTTCTGTTCGCCGCGATCGAGCACCATCTGCAGCGCGCCGATGAACAAAGACAGCGTGGCGAAACCCAGCGTATCGAACTTGATCTTGCGCGCCGCGGCGACCGACGGAATGAACTTCCAGATACCGAAGAAGGCGGCGGCGCCGATCGGCAGGTTGATGAAGAAGCACCAGCGCCAGTCGACGGCGTCGGTCAACCAGCCGCCGACGGTGGGGCCAAGGATTGGGCCGATCATCACACCCATGCCCCACACCGCCATGGCCGAGCCGTGCTTTTCGCGCGGATTGATATCGAGCAGGGTCGATTGCGATAGCGGCACCAGGGCGGCACCAAATATGCCCTGCAACAGGCGCGCCAGGACGATTTCAGTCAGGTTGCCGGCGATGCCGCACAGCGCTGAGGCAATGGTGAAGCCGGCGATCGAGGCCAGGAAGATATTCTTTTGTCCGAAGCGGTCGGAGAACCAGCCGGTCAAGGGCGTGGCGATGGCCGCGGCGACGATGAACGAGGTCAGGACCCAGGTGATCTGATCCTGCGACGCGTTCAAACTGCCCTGCATGTGCGGCAGGGCGACATTGGCGATGGTGCCGTCCAACGCCTGGATAACCGTCGCCAGCATGATCGAGATGGTGATCATCGGCCGATTGATATCGGTGCGGTGGGCGTTGTCGGTGGTGCTCACGCTACTCATCAGAAAGTCTCGACAAGATTTTGTAATTGAATAAGAAGTTCGGTTGCTTGGACAAGCTTTTCAGTGTCCAGCTGGCCGATCAGGTCGGCGCGAACGCCGTCGGCCTTGTCCTTGACCTGATGGTACATCGCCTCGCCCTCGGCCGTCAGGGTGACGTGCTTGACGCGGCGGTCGGTGTCCGACGGCGTGCGGCTGACCAGGCCCGCGGCCTCAAGGCGATCGAGCGTCGACACCATGGTCGCGGCCTCGACCTGGACCAACCCGGCCAGCTCGCTTTGCGACAGCGGCTTGCCGTCGGCCTTGGCGATATAGGCGACGGCGACCCAGCCGGCCTGGGAAATACCCAGGTCTTTCATGCGCTTGTCGAGTGCTGTTCGCCAGGCGCGATAGGCGCCGTGCAAGGCGGTGGTGAAGCGTTCTTCGGCGCTGACGATACGTTCGTGTTTGGTCATGGCGAGACGGTAAGGTGAGGATACTAATAATTAGATATCGAACTATTTAGGCCGAGTCCGTGTGCAGTGCAAGAGGCACGACGATTTTCGATATCGAATACACGCTCCAAGCCCTCACCTCTTGCCTTCACCGCCGCAAAATGACATCGATGACAACAAAACCAGCCAAATGGACATTGGGGAGGCAAGGATGCGGTTCAACGGCATAAAAGCGCTTGTGGGGCTTGTATTGGCTATGGTCACCGGCGCGGCGCACGCCGCCCCCCTACCGCCTTTGATGGCCGGCGCCGGCAAGGCGAATATCGATCCGCCGGCCGCCATGCTGCCGATCCATAACAATCCGGGTGATCCCTATCTCGCCACGATCCACGACAGTCTGTTCGCTCGTGCCGTGGTCGTCGATGGCCGTGGCGGCCGGGTGATCATCGTCGCCGCCGACATGATCATGATGCCCGACGCCGTCTATGACCGCATCGTCGCACGCCTGGCCAAGGCCTATGGCGTCGCGCCGGACCACATCATGCTGGCCGCCACCCATTGTCACACCGTGCCGTGGACGATCGACGCCGGCTACGAACAGGTGGTCAGCGACGGCATCACGGCGGCCGTCGCCCAGGCCGCTGCCCACGAAGTCCCGGTCAGCATCGGCCAAGGTGAAGGCCACGCCTTCATCAACATCAACCGCGACGAAAAGACCGCCCACGGCTTTATTCTCGGCCAAGATCCCGACGGCCCGTCCGACAAGACCGTGCGTGTCATCGGCTTTTTCCGCAAAGACCACACGCCGGTTGCCATCCTGACCAATTACGCCGTCCACGCCGTGACCCTGCACAGCGCCTTCACCGCCGGCGGCGACCAAGGCTTTGTCAGCGCCGACATTCCGGGCGTGGTCGATGCCTTTGTCGATGCTCACTATGGCGCAGAGACGACGACGCTGTGGACCAGCGGCGCGGCCGCCGACCAGAACCCGATCCTGATGGCCTATTACGCCGAACCCGATGCTCAGGGTACGGCAAGCAGCAACGATCTCAGCACTTCCGGCTTCGAAATCACCCGCCGTTTGGGTCAGGACCTGGCGCTGGAAATCATCCGCGTCACCGATACCATCAAACCTTTGGCGTCGTCTAAAATCGACGCGGCGCAAACCGTCATCGCCTGCCCGACCAAGGCCGATCCAGCGGTGACCAAGCCCTTGCGCATCGGCCATATCGGCCTGGGTCCCATCGATATCGTCTCCGTCTCTGGCGAGGTCGGCACGGTGGTCGACCAGCATTTACGTCAAAAGACCGGCCGCGACCCGATGCTGCTCACCCTGACCAACGGTTATGGCGGCTATTTGCCCGATGACGCCAGCTACGATCGCGGCGACACGTTCGAGGTCGGCAAGACCCTCATGGCCAGGGGCTGCGAGCCTCGCATCGTCGCTGCTGCCGCAAAATGGCTAGGCGGCCATCCATAAGTCGTCTGGAATTGTCTCAACGGCTATCGCAGGGAAACGCCATGCCCCGTCAAAACCGCGTTACGCCGCTCGGCACCTTCGAAGCCGTCACGCACCGCGGCGCCTTCATGGGCAATCGCGGCGACCTGCATCGGGCCGACGGCACCATCGGGCCTCGGCGCTGGCAGCACAGCCACTGGGTCTGCTGCGTGCTCGAAACCGGCAAGAGCTATCGCGCCCCCTTCGATACACCCGGGCGCTATACGCCGTTGTTTTTCCACGATGAAACCGTGGCCTTGGCCGCCGGTCACCGGCCCTGCGCCCAATGCCGCCGCACCGATTTCAACCGCTTTGTCGCTGGTTGGGAGAAGGTGCATCGTCTGGCGCCCGGTTCCATCCGCGTCGGCGAGCTCGATACAGCCCTGCAGGCGGCGCGCCTCGACGGCAAGGACCAGCGGCGGTATCGGGCGGTTTTAGAAAGCCTGCCCGACGGCACCTTCGCGCTCGACCCGCAATCACAAAGGCCGTTGAAAATCGAAAGCGGTGGTGGCCGCCCGTGGAGTCACGACGGCTACGGCGCGTTTCAGGCGATCGACGCCGGGGCAACAGTCACCGTTCTGACGCCACGGCCGATCGTCGAGGTCCTGGCCGCAGGCTATCTTGCCTAGCCCGCTTTGAATGGCAACGGCCCGTCACCGGCGTCACGCGCCAGCATTTGTTCAAGCCGGCCAAAGGCTTGGTCCGATAACTTGACCTTCAAATGCAGCTGGCCATCCTCGGCGTCGTGGCGGTCGAGCACGCGGCCCTGACTATACAGGAACGCCAGTACGTCGCCCTGATGCGGGTCGAGCGTGATATCCATCTCCTCGCCGCCGATATCGACCAGGCGGGCGATCTCGCGCAGCAGGGCGTCCAGCCCCTCGCCACTAACGGCCGATACCATTTGCGGGCGGTTGCCGTCGCGGCCGCGCACGGCATCGCCGGTGACGGCGCGGGTGTAGAGCACTTCCTTGGTGTCATCGCCCAACAGGTCGATCTTGTTCCATACCTCGACCATCTTGCTGCGGTCGAGGTCAGGCAGGATCTGCGTCAGCACCTGTTCGACGTCGGCCTTCTGGGCCTCGGTTTCCGGGTTCGACATGTCGCGAACGTGCAGGATCAGATCGGCCTGCTCGACCTCTTCCAGGGTGGCGCGGAACGCCGCCACCAGCTCGTGCGGCAGGTCGGAAATGAAGCCCACCGTGTCGCTGAGGATGGCCGAGCGACCGCCCGGCAGATGCAGGGTGCGCAACGTCGTATCCAGCGTGGCGAACAGCATATCCTTGGCCAGGACCTCGGCGCGCGTCAGGCGGTTGAACAGGGTCGATTTGCCGGCATTGGTATAGCCGACCAGAGCGACAATGGGATACGGCACCTTCTTGCGCTGCTGGCGGTGCAGGCTGCGCGTGCGCCGCACCTCGTCGAGCTCGCCCTTCAGCAGCTTGATCTTGTCGGCGATCATACGGCGGTCGAGTTCGATCTGGGTTTCGCCCGGGCCGCCGGTGGTGCCGGTGGCGCGCTGACGCTCCAGGTGGGTCCATGTCCGCACCAGACGCGAACGTTCGTATTCCAGCCGCGCCAGTTCGACCTGCAGCTTGCCTTCGTTCGTCCGCGCCCGGCGGCCGAAGATTTCCAGGATCAGGCCGGTGCGGTCGATAACCTTGACGCCGAGTTCTTTTTCCAGATTGCGCTGCTGGATCGGCGTCAGCTGGCCGTTGACGACACAAAGCGTCGCCTTAACATCTTCACATAGCGCATTGATTTCAATGACTTTGCCGGCACCAAACAGGGTCGCCGGATTGAGCTTGCGGATGCGCACCGACAAGGCCCCGGCAATGACCAGGTCGAGCGCCATGGCCAGACCCGTCGCCTCTTCGAGACGCGACTCTTCGTACTTGCGTTCGGGTGTGGCCACCCCGGCGCGATAGGCCCCGGACGTATCGGGGTCGACAACGACCGCGCGCTCGATTTCCGGCGCGTGATTGACAAAACGGTCAGACATTCAAATCCTTTAGCGCGCCCGGTTTCGGACGCGCGCCCCGGCAACCTGGCCGGGGATCAGTCATCGCTGTCGTCTTCCTGTTCGTACAGCTGCACCGGCGCGGCCGGCATGATGGTCGAGATCGCGTGCTTGTAGACAAGCTGCGACTGGCCGTCACGGCGCAACAGGACGCAGAAGTTATCGAACCAGCTGACGATACCTTGCAGTTTCACCCCATTGATCAGGAAGATCGTCAGCGGCGTCTTGGTTTTACGGACGCTATTGAGGAACGTATCCTGCAGATTTTGTTTCTTATCGTGGGACATTGCCCGCCCTTCTCGTTGAAAATACGGGAGAAATCCTCCCACACAGACACATACGCCACCCAGTACACCGGGGCGCATGAATATCATATGCAAGACTCCGGCGGTTTTTCAACCTTGCGAAAGCATTTTATTTCAAGCGCTTCAGGGTTGGACGAAGCCTCACCACGTCCCGGCGGTGGCGCGCGCGTGGTCGATATAGAGTTCGCGCAACGACGAAGCGACCGGCCCCGGCGCGCCATCGCCGATCATCGTGTCGTCGATCATCACGACCGGCAGGACCAGCGACGTCGCGGCTGTCACGAAGACCTCGCGCGCCGCCTTCATGTCGTCGACGGTGAATGGCTGCTCATCGATCTGCAGCCCGGCCTGGTCGGCAACGCCGATCAGGTTCAGCCGCGTCACGCCGGCCAGGATATTGGCCGCCAGGCTGCGCGTGCGGATGATATTGTCCTTGCCCACGATGTAGACATTGGTCGAGCCGCCCTCGGTGACGCAGTTGTCGCGGTCGAAGAAGATGACTTCGCCGGCGCCCTGCTCCTTGGCCGCCTGCTTGGCCAGGACGTTGGGCAGCAGCCCGACGGTCTTGATATCGCAGCGGCCCCAGCGGATATCGGGCGCGGTGATCGCCTTGATCCCGGCTTCGGCCCTGCGCGCGGCAGCATAACGGTCGACCGGCTTGGCGGTAATCACCACGGCCGGTTTGACGCCGACCGGGAAGACGTGGTCGCGTGGCGCCGCCCCCCGGCTGATCTGCAGATAGACCATGCCCTCGCGGATATTGTTGCGGCGGATCACCTCGGTCAGCACCACCAGCAGCGACGACGCCGGCATCGGCATGTCGATCTTCAGTTCTCGTAAGGATCGCTCGAGCCGGTTGAGGTGGCCGTCGAGATCGGCCAGCAGGCCGTCGAACACGGACCACACCTCGTAAACGGCATCGGCGAACAGGTAGCCGCGATCCTCGATCGACACGGCGGCGTCGCGGAGCGGGACATAGGTGCCGTTGACATAGGCGATACGAGGCATGGGGGAAATCCTGATGAGACGCGGACGAAATGCGCGTTTTTCAAATGCTTGGCAAGAGCTCCGCAGGCCAGGGCGCGAGCGCCCTGGACCCGAAACCACAAAGCGAACGGAAAGGCTGGCGTGAGCACGAAGCGATCCTTTTCTACCGCCTAAAGCAGGCAGTAGAAAAGGATCAGATTTCGTCCTCGTCGCCGCGAATATGCGCCAGCCCCAGCGACTTCAGCTTACGGTGCAATGCCGAGCGCTCCATGCCGATGAAGTTGGCCGTGCGCGAAATATTGCCGCCGAAACGCACGATCTGCGACGACAGGTATTCGCGCTCGAACACTTCGCGCGCATCGCGCAACGGCAGGGCAATGATGCGCTCCGGCCGGATGGCACCGGCGACCGCCGATTCCACCACTTCGGAAGGCAGCATCTGCGCCGTGATCGGCTCATTGGGCGCGCCGGAGGCCAGGATCAGCAGCCGCTCGATATTGTTGCGCAGCTGGCGGACATTGCCGGGCCATTCGTGGACCTGAAGCGTCGCCATGGCGTCTTCGCTCAGGATCCGGCGCGGCAGGCCCTGAGCCTGACTGATGCGTTCGATGAAGTAGTTGACCAGTTCGGCGATGTCGCCACGGCGTTCGGCCAGGCCCGGCACGCGCACCGGCACGACGTTGAGCCGGTGGAACAGGTCTTCACGGAACCGCGCGGCGGCGATTTCGGCCTGCAGATCCTTCGAGGTCGAGGAGATGACGCGAACGTCGACCTGAACGTCCTGGGCGCCGCCCACGCGCGTAAAGCGCTGCTCGACCAGCACGCGCAGGATGCGCGACTGCGATTCCGGCGGCATATCGGCGACCTCGTCGAGGAACAGGGTCCCGCCATGGGCGCGTTCGAACACGCCGATCTTGCGCGGACGGCCGCTTTCGCCCTCTTCGCCGAACAGCTCGACATCGAGCCGCTCCGGCGTCATGCCGGCGGCCGAAATCGGCACAAATTCGCACTTGGCGCGCGGGCTGACCTCGTGGATCATCCGCGCCACCAACTCCTTGCCCGAACCAGCCGGGCCGGAAATCATGATGCGCGAATTGGCCGGGGCTACCTTGGAAATGGTCGAGCGCAGCAACTGCGCCGCCGCCGAATTGCCGATCAGTCCGTCGGGCACGACCGCCTGATTGCGCAGGCGGCGGTTTTCGCGGCGCAGGCTGGTAACTTCAAGTGCACGCTGAACAACCATGATCAAGCGTTCGGTTTTAAAGGGTTTTTCGATAAAATCGAACGCACCCTTCTTGATCGCCGAGACCGCCGTTTCGATATTGCCGTGGCCAGAAATCATGATGCACGGAATGTCGGGATCGAGTTCGTGGATGACACTCAGCAGCTCAAGGCCGTCGAGGCCGCCGCCTTGCATCCAGATATCGAGCACGCACAGGCTGGGCTTGCGCGACTTGATGGCCCGCAACGCCGCATTGGAGTCGGGCGCGGTGCGCACGGCAAAGCCCTCATCCTCCAGGATCCCCGCAATCAGTTCCCGGATATCGGCCTCGTCATCGACCACCAGGATATCAACGCCAGACGATACTTTCATCACACCCTCATCAAAGTCCCGCCGGCCGCCGCCGGTGTTTCAGTCGTGGATTGGGAGATACCCGAAGTCTGTGTCCGCGGCAGGCGCAGCACGGCACGGGCGCCGCTCAAGGTCACAGCGTCGGTCAGGAAGAACTCGCCGCCATGGTCTTCAAGGATACGCTTGACGATGGCCAGACCGAGGCCCGTGCCCTTCTCGCGCGTCGTCACGTAAGGCTCCGTCAGCCGGTCGCGATCCTTTTCCGGGAGGCCTATGCCATCGTCTTCGACGGCAATGGTCAGGAAGCCGGGCTCTTCGAACGCCTCGACGCGGATATGGCCGACAATGCCTTCGCCGGTCTCGGCCTGGCCGTCGCGCGACAGACGCGACGAAATCGCCTCGCCGCCGTTTTTCAGCACATTGCCGAGCGCCTGGCCGAACATGGGGCCGTCACAGACCACCTTGACCTCGGGCAACGGCTCGATCAGTTCGATGGCCACGTCCTGGCGGGCCACGCGTTGCGAGAAGACGGTAGCCCGCACCAGTTCGGCGGCGTCCTCCTCGGCAAAGTTCGGCGCCGGCATACGGGCGAACGATGAGAATTCATCGACCATGCGTCCGATATCGCCCACCTGGCGCACAATGGTGTCGGTCAGGCGTTCGAAGGTTTCGGCGTCCTGTTCGATCTGGCCGCGATACTTCTTGCGCAAGCGCTCGGCCGACAACTGGATCGGCGTCAGCGGGTTCTTGATTTCGTGGGCGATACGCCGGGCGACGTCTCTCCAGGCAGCGTTACGCTGGGCCGTCACCAGGCGCGTAATGTCATCGAAGGTCAAAACGGCGCCGCCAGTTTCGAGGCCCGAGGCGCGCACGCGCACGCGACGTGTTTCGCCCTTGCGGACGATGTCGACCTCCTGCTCTTCGACGCGATGCACGCTGGTCTTGTCGAGCAGTTCGGCGATTTCCGGTGCCGCTTCGCGGATATTGACGCCGAGCGCGTCTTCGGCCGGCACACCCAGGAAATTGGCGGCGTGACGGTTGATCGCCGAAATGTGCTCAAGCACGTCGATACCGACAATGCCGGCGCTGATTTCCGACAGAACGGTCTCGATGAAGCGCCGCCGGCTCTCGGCCTCTTCGCCCGCCGATTTCAGCGCCTGCTGCTGGCTTTGCAGGTCCGACGTCATGCGGTTAAAGGCGCGCGACAACACAGCGATGTCTTCCGACTGACGGGTGGTATGGACGCGCGCATTGAGATCGCCGCCCGCAACGCGATCGGCGGCCTGGACCAGACGCGCCACCGGTACGGCGATGCTCTCAGCCGCCGAGGTGCCGATCCATACGGCGCCGATCAGCACCAGAAGCACGGCTTCGATATAGGCCAGCGAAAACAGCATGCGCGTGCGGCTCTGCGCCTGGACGGTGTCGCGAATGGCCGTGATGGCGGCGTGGGCCTGATCCAGCCGGTCCCATAGGCCCGGCGGCAGGCGGCGAACCGCATAGAGGAAGGCGCCATTGGTGCCATTATAGTTCGGCAGGGCATAGATATAGCGCAACGCTTCGCCCGTCGGCACCACGAGTTTCGGCCCGTGCGCCAGCACGTCGTCCAGGACATCGGTTGGCGGCGCGACATAGGCCGGCGCCCCGGGTTCTTCGCTGCGCGCCAGAACCTGGCCGGTCTTGTCGATAATATAGACGGCGTTCATCAGCCCGTGGCGCTCGACCTCGTTGCGCAGGGCGATGGCGAAGGCGACGCGGTCGGGAAACAGGGTGCGGGCGCCTTCGGTATTGATGCGCGCCATCAGAAAGGCCATTTCCGCCTGCGAGGTGTCGTCGATCTGGCCGATATAGGTCCGGGCGATCTCGGCACCGTTTTCCACGGCGCCGCGCATGCGGTCGGAAAACCACGTGTCGATGCCGCGATTGAGGACAATGAACGACAGGGCGACGACAACGGCCGGCAGCACGGCGGCCAGCGAGAACAGCGCCACGAAGCGCATATGCAGCCGCGCCCCGGCATCGCGTGAGCGGGCGATGCTGACGATGCGCCGAAGCACGAAATAGAACAGGCCCAGCAGCAGGGCCAGATTCAGGCACACCAGGATGAAAAGCTGCTTCGACGCCTGACCGATCGGCCCCGTACCCGGCGCCGAGATGATCATCCAAATGATCGTGGCGGTGGTCAGGATCGAGGCGCCGTAGCCCGCGCCCAGAAACAGGCGCGGCCAGACACCGGGCCTGCGCAGGCTCCGTTGCAGGGCATGCCAGCCCCCGCGCCGTCTTGTGAACGTGTCCTTCAAGACCCACTACACCTTGTTCAGGGTTCGTGGCATTTGTGCACTACTGTGTCCAAATATCAACAGCAATGTTGCCGGATTGAGTCAATTTTTTTGATGGGCGATTACCGCATCAACGACAGAACAGCGCTTTCGATGTCGCCGGCGTTATCCATTCGGCACAGGCGCGCCTTGTCCTGACGGCGTTCGGCAGGATCGCCATAGGGCGCGGCCTCGACATAGGCGCCGAGATGCTTCTTGAACATGCGCAGACCGTGAACCGGGCCGTAGAACTCCAAGCTGTGGCCAAGATGTTCCAGCAGGACGTCGGCACGGTCGCTGAGCGAGGGCTCGGTCATCGGCTGATTGTCGTTGAGCGCGATGTCGAGGGCATGCGCGAACCACGGCCGGCCATAGATGCCGCGGCCGATCATTACCCCGTCGGCGCCGGATTGATCGAGCGCCGCGCGCGCCGTGGCAAAATCGACGATATCGCCGTTGACGATGACCGGAATACCGACCGCCGACTTGACGTGGGACACGGCGCGCCAATTGGCCTCACCCTTATAGAATTGCTGGCGCGTGCGGCCGTGTACGGTGATCGCCTTGATGCCCAGCTTTTCGGCGCGCAGGGCCAATTCGGCGGCGTTATGGCTGTCGTCGTCCCAGCCCAGGCGCATCTTGACGGTCACCGGTCGCGTGGTGGCATTCAGCGCCGCGGTCATGATGCGCTCCGCCTGGTCAAGATCGCGCATCAGCGCTGAACCGCACAGGATGCCGGTGACCTCCTTGGCCGGGCAGCCGAAATTGAGGTCGATAATGTCGGCGCCCGAGGTTTCGGCCGTTTGGGCGCCACGGGCGATATGCAGCGGGTCACGGCCGACCAGTTGCACGATCTTCAGGCCTGCATGATCGCCCAGTTGCGCCTTGCGCACGATGTCCGGCCGTTCAAGGTCAGCGCAGGCGACCATCTCGGTCGCTGCATAGGGTGCGCCCAGCTTTTGCGCCATGCGGCGAAACGGCAGATCCGAGACGCCGGTCATCGGCGCGATCAGCACGCGGCCGGGAATATGGACGTCACCAATGTCGAGACCTTTGCTCATGAGGGCGCTCATACAGGATTTGCCCGCATTTTGAAATCGGGTTGCATGCAAGGCGTTTCGCGGTAAACAGGCGACGAGAGGACGATCATGAGCCATATCCATCTAGCGGTCAGCGATGACGCCATCCGCGCCTGTTTCCCGGTGATGCAGCAACTGCGCCCACACCTCACCGACGCCGAGGAATTCCTGACCCGCGTCCGCCGCCAGCAGGCCGTCGCGGACTGGCGTCTGGTCTATGCTGAACATAACGGCCGGGTGGCCGCCTGCGCCGGTTTCCGCGTCCACGAGTGGCTGGTCTCGGGCAAGGTGCTCTATGTCGATGACCTGGTCACCGACGAGGCGCATCGCTCGCTGGGTCTCGGCAAGGCTCTGCTCGACTGGTTGAAGGCCCTGGCCAAGACCGAGGGTTGCCCGCAACTGCACCTCGACAGCGGCACACATCGCAAGCGCGCCCACGCCTTCTATTTCCGCGAAGGCTTGCTGATCAACGACTTCCACTTCTCGTGCCAGCTATGAGCTTTCACGCCGTCATCGTCGCCGGCGGGTCGGGTACGCGTTCCGGCGGCCGCAAGCAGTGGATGCCATTGGGCGGCAAGCCGGTGCTTGACTGGTCGGTCGAGGCGTTTGCGGCCGCCGGCGCCGGCCGCATCGTCGTCGTCGTCCCCTCTGACGATGTCGATCGCGCCAAGGCCGCCTATCCCAAAACCATCGTCGTCGCCGGTGGGGCCGATCGCGCCCTGTCGGTGGTCAACGGACTGAAAGCGCTCGCCCGCGCCGCCGACGAGCGCGACATCGTCATGATTCACGACGCCGCACGTCCGCTATTAAATAAGCACCATATCAATAGCTTACTGGAACGACTTGAGACGGCGGATGCGGCAATCCTGGCCCTGCCGGTCACCGATTCGCTGAAGCGCGGCCATAGCGGCTTTATCGCCGAGGCGCCGGCGCGCGACTATCTGTGGCGCGCCCAGACCCCGCAGGCCTTTCGCCTCGGCCAGATTCTCGACGCCTATGCCGATTGGCGCTCGGAGGCGCCGACCGACGAGGCCATGGTCGCCGCCGCGGCCCATATCGCCGTTGCCCTGGTCGAAGGCGACATGCGCCTGCACAAGCTGACCTATGCCGACGACTTCACCTTGCTCGAAGCCTTCATTGCTCAGGAGAAACCTTTGAAGCAAATCAGAATTGGTCAGGGCTTCGATGCTCACCGTTGGGGTGATGGTACAAGCGTGTGGCTGTGCGGGGTCGAAATCGTCCATGACAAGACGCTGATCGGCCATTCCGACGCCGACGCCGGCCTGCATGCCTTGACCGACGCGCTTTTGGGCGCCGCCGGTCTCGGCGATATCGGTGATCATTTCCCGCCGACCGATCCGCAGTGGAAGGGCGCTTCAAGCGACCGCTTTCTCAAACATGCCGTTGATCTGATTGCGCAAAAGGGCGGCGAGATCGTCAATATCGACGTCACCCTGATCTGCGAACGCCCCAAGATCAAGCCGCACCGCGAGGCCATGCGCGCCCGCATCGCCGACATCCTCGGCATCGATCTCGACCGCGTCTCGGTCAAGGCAACGACGACGGAAAAGATGGGTTTCACCGGCCGCGAGGAAGGTCTGGCGGCGCAAGCGGTCGCCTCGATCCTGATTTAACCGCGCGCTTCGCAAACCCATTGAAATCTTATGGCTTTTATTGCGAAGCATTCTCACCGATTCCGGCCTTGAATTGCACCGGGCCGCCGAATATATCCAACCCGTCAAGCGTACCCCCTTCCCTGCCACGAAAGGCGATTGCCATGAGCTTCGAACTGCCGCCCCTGCCCTATGCCGCGGATGCGCTTGAGCCGTACATGTCGGCCAACACCTTCAGCTACCACCACGCCAAGCACCACAAGGCCTATGTCGATAACCTCAACAAGGCGCTGCCCGGCACCGAGTTCGAAGGCAAGTCGCTGGTCGACATCATCAAGGCCTCGGAAGGCAAGAATCCGGGCGTGTTCAACAACGCCGCCCAGGTGTGGAACCACACCTTCTTCTGGCACTCGATGAAGCCGAACGGCGGCGGCGCTGCGACCGGCAAGATCGCCGACAAGATCACGGCCGATTTCGGCTCGTTCGACGCCTTTGCCGAGCAGTTCAAGACCGCCGGCGCGACGCAATTCGGATCGGGCTGGGCCTGGCTGGTCGTCGGCGTCGACGGCAAGCTGCGCGTCACCAAGACGCCGAACGGTGAAAACCCGTTCACCAAGGGCGACAAGCCGATCCTGACCGTCGACGTGTGGGAACACGCCTACTATCTCGACTATCAGAACCTGCGCCCGAAGTTCCTCGAAACCTTCCTGGCCAACCTGGTCAACTGGGACTTCGTCAATGAGCGCCTCGACGCGCCGCTGTTCGAAGGCACGAAGTAAGATGACTGAGGGCGGTGTTTCGGCACCGCCCTTTTTGATTCCGGGGTTGATCATGGACGAGCTGGCACAGGAACTGGTGGCGCTGCTGAAAATCCAGTCGCGCACGGCGACGACGATCGAAAGCTGCACCGGCGGCCTGATCGCCGGCGCCATCACCGCCATTTCCGGCTCGTCCAATGTGTTTGAATACGGCTTCGTCACCTATTCCAACGAAGCCAAGACCAATATGGTCGGTGTTCCGGCGGGGCTGTTTCCCATCTATGGCGCCGTCAGCGAGCCCGTCGCCAAGGCGATGGCCGAAGGTGGCCTCGCCAAGTCCGGCGCCTATATCGCGCTCAGCGTCACCGGCATTGCCGGCCCGACGGGCGGCTCAGTGGAAAAGCCGGTCGGCATGGTCTGTTTCGGCCTGGCGCGCCAGGGGCACGAGACGCTGACGCGCACCGAGCGCTTCGGCAATCCCGGCCGCGACGAAGTCCGCCGCCTCAGCGTCGAATGGGCGCTCGATTGGGCGATTTCGGCGTTGAAGTCGGAAGCCTAGCCCTGACATCCGCAGCCTTCGCGATGGCGGCCGGCGCGTCGGCGGTCTCTATCGGCGCCCCTTGCGCCTCAGCCATTCGTCGGCCACGTCCCCCATGGTCACGGCGGCGCCACTCTTGACCCAGGTCATGAACGAGACGTCGAACTTGAAATCGTCGCCGCACTGCGCCCGCAGAAAGCGGCGCACATTCTGCGTCATGCGATAGGTCTGGGTTAGCGGTGTCGAACGTTCGATCGGGTCGCAATGCCAGTCGAATGCGGCCATGGCCTCACGCCGTCTTGGGATAAAGCGACGCGGCGCGGCCTTCGAAACAGGCCATCAGCTTGGAGACCGCTTTATCGAAATTGGCGCGCAGAAAGCCGTCAAGGAACGGGTTCTTGAACTCGAAATCCATATCCAGCGTGACACGGCAGGCCTTGCCATCGGGAATGAATTTCCACTTGCAATTCAATCGTCTGAACGGACCTTTTAACAAGGCAATTTCGATCATGCGCTCATTGGCGTCACGCGTCACCCGCGTCGAGAAACGCTCGCTGAGGAACTTGAAACCGACACCCGCCTCGGCGTCGAAGCGCGTCACGCCGTCGCTGACCGTTTGGCGATTGCCGACGTGCATGAAGGAAATCCACGGGATGTAGTCCGGGTACTTTTCCACGTCGCCGACCATTTCGAACAGACGATCGCTGTCGAACGGCAGAACGCGGTTGAAGTTGACCTTGACCATGACTTCCCTGTGGCGGCGCGATTTCGTAAGCCCACGCCCCAATTACATCACTTCACGTATATCACTTTACGCCGCGGCTCTGAACCTGAGCCCGCGCTTGACGCAGACGCTCGAAATCCTCGCCCGCATGGTGTGAAGACCGGGTTAACGGCGACGACGACACCATCAGGAAGCCCTTGGCGCGGGCGATGACCTCATAGGCTTTGAACTCATCGGGCGTGACGAAACGGTCGATGGCGGCGTGCTTGCGCGTCGGCTGCAGATACTGGCCGATGGTGATGAAGTCGACGCCGGCCGAGCGCATGTCGTCCATGACCTGCATCACTTCTTCGCGGCTTTCGCCCAGGCCGACCATGATGCCCGACTTGGTGAACTGCTGCGGGTCGCGTTCCTTGACGCGCTCGAGCAGGCGCAAGCTATGGTAATAACGCGCGCCCGGGCGAATCTTGAGATAGTTGCGCGGCACGGTTTCGAGATTGTGGTTGAAGACGTCCGGCTTGGCGTCGATGACGATCTCGGCCGCGCCATCCTTGCGCAGGAAGTCAGGCGTCAGGATCTCAATCGTCGTCGCCGGCGACTGGGCGCGAATCTGGCGAATGACCTCGGCGAAGTGTTCGGCGCCACCGTCGGCCAGGTCGTCGCGATCGACCGAGGTGATGACGACGTGCGACAGCTTCATCAGGCCCACGGTCTCACCGACGCGGCGCGGCTCGTCGTGGTCGAGCGGCGCCGGCATGCCGGTTTTGACGTTGCAGAAGGCGCAGGCGCGCGTGCAGGTGTCGCCCATGATCATCAGCGTGGCGTGGCTCTTCGACCAGCATTCGCCGATGTTCGGGCAGGCCGCCTCTTCGCACACGGTGACCAGCTTGGCGTCGCGCACGATCTGGCGCGTTTCATTATAGCCGCTGGAGCCCGGCGCCTTGACGCGTAGCCACTCGGGCTTCTTCAGGATCGGGCTGTCGGGGCGGTTTTGCTTTTCGGGGTGACGCACTTCGCGCGCGCTGCCATCCAGCCGATTGATTACGGTGACCATGGGTTCTCGGTACTGTTTGCCGGCCCCTTCATGGCGCCGGCGCGTACGGGTACAGGCCGCAAGGCCCCCGCTTGAAGGTCTAAATGGGCGTTTTGGCCGGCAAGATCAAGTCAAATCCCGGTCGCAGTTTGAAATGCAACAGTGAACACGGCACCGAAAATCGAGCCGTGACGATGACGCAAATCAGGGTTATATCGGACCGTATGGATCGGGGATTACGGGCATTGGGGCGTGCATCCAGGCTGGCCGTTGCGGCAGCCGGGGTGTTGGTGCTTGGCCTCACCCTTAACGGCTGCGACAAAATCCAGGAAGCCGCGCAAAAAATGCAGCCCGGCAAGGCCGCGCTCGACAGCATGATCCCGCCCGGCCTGTCGCCGCAATTCTTCCCGCCCGACGGCTTCGTCTGGGGCGCCTATCGCCCGGGGTCCCTGCCTGAGGTGCGCTATGGCGTCGCCTCCCCGCCGGTCAACCCAAAGGCCCAAGTGTTGATCCTGGCAGACCCCGCCTATCCGGCGGAAGTCTATTTCCTCCCTGCCCGGCAACTGGTCGATGCCGGCTACGGCGTATGGCTGCTCGAAGTCCCGGGCCAGGGCGGCGCCGGCCGCTATCTGCTGCAGCCCGACGCCATCTATTCGCCGAACTGGCGCGACGGTCAGATCGCCGCCTCCGACTTCATCCGCGATATCGTCAAGCCGGCGCCCGACAAGCCTCTGGTTATCGTCGGCTCCGGTTTTTCGGCGATCAATGCGCTGGGTCTGTCCGGCGTCGACCACGACCCGAACATTCTCGGTTATGTCGGCTTCGATCCCTATCTCGGCGGCCCGATTGCCCGCGGCCAGGCCTGGCACGCCAACGACGTCCCCGGCACCTATTGGGGCAATATCGCCCAGAGCTGGCAAGGCGCCAATCCGAACCTAAGGCTACGCGTCAAGAGCGACGTCTGGCAAAGGCAAATGACCGAGGCGTTCAACGATCTCGAAGGGCCGCGCCTACCCGAGATGGGTAATCAACCCCACGCGCAGGTCCTGGTGCTGGAGCCGAAGACCGGGCTGACGGCCGACGCCAATGCGGCGTCGAAGCTGTGCGCCCACGTCGCCCACTGCACCATGGTACCGAGCAGCGGACCCGAGCAGATGGGCACGACGGTCGCCGGCTTCGTTGACGAGGTTCTGCCCAAAGCAAAATAAAAGGACCGGCACAGGGCCGGCCCTTTTGACTTTGCGGTGAGGTCGCGCGGTTTAGGCGTCGATCCGGACGACCGAGACGACCTTCTTGAACAGGGCCTGCATGGCATCGGAGATACCCTGGCTCGGACTGACCTCGAAATAGAGGCCGGGCGAAGCGCACGACTGCATATTGGCCGCGACCTGCGAGGTCGGCGTCAGATAGGGCCGGACATAGCTGTCGAAGAACGAGTTCTGGCCCTGATTGAGCAGCAGGTAAGTGGTGTACAGCACCGCGATGCGCACGCCGCGAGCCTTCAGCGTCGTACAGGTCGCCGTATTCATCGGCGTGATGCGGCGGCAGCTTGAGCCGTTGCTATAGCCGCAGTCATAGCCGTCATTGACACCGTCGGAGACGATGAACAGCACCTTCTGCGTCGAGGTCGACGACAGGCCGCTGCCTTCGGCGGGGATGCGCGTATTCATGTCGGCCAGGACCGAGGTAAAGTTGGTCTGGCGGTCGCTGTTGTCGTTCTGTGCCGCCACCGTCATCAGGTCGATCGCCGCCGCATTGGTCGAGGACTGGGTCAGGTTCGAATTCAGCGCGCTGATCTGATAGGCGCCGGGCGCGGTCGCCGAAATGCTGTCGGCGGTCAGGCCGAAGTCGTAGATCGCCATGCGGTACTGGTTGACCTGGGTTTCCGTTGACGCCGCCGTGGTCATCAGATTCTGCGTCGCCTGGCGCACGACGTCGATACGCATGGTGACGCCGATCGACTTGGCCAGGTCGTAATAGTCCATGTTCGAGCCGGTCGACGGCTTGTCGAGCTCATGGCAGGCAAAGGCGCAGTTGGCGTCCGACGACTTCGTCGACGTCGCCGCGACCAGCTTGGAAATGTCGGCCGTCGTCGCGCCCAGACCCATCGACGGGGTATTGTCGAGCAGCAGGTAGAAATCGATATAGGGCGGCACCGTGGCCGACGACGTCGAGGTGATGCTGATCGGAATGTGGGCGAAGCTGTTATTGAACAGGCCCAGCATGTTGCTGGTATAGGTGGCGTTCGCCGTCACGACAGAGGTGATGGTGGTGCCGGTCTTCTTGATCACCGCCGTCGAGGTGACGCCGGCCAGATCGCCATTGCTGCGCAGATCGCCGTTGAAGATGGTTTGGGCCTGCGTCGCGCCGGTCGGCACGGGACCGTCGGCGCTCATCGCCACGCCGGCCTTGAAGGCATCCGAATTGACGGCGATCGAGCCGATCGAGGCCGCGTCGGCCGCGTCCTGCAATTCGCTGCGCAACTGGATCATGCGCGAGAAGTCGATGGCCCCGCCGATCAACAACAGCAGCACCGGCAAGAACAAGGCGAAGGTCATCGCCGTGCCGCCGTGCACGCTACGCGCTATTTTGCGCAAGGTCAGCCCAAGCATGATCCATGCCCTCCGCCAGAGAGATTCGACCACAGCTTACCGCAACGCGCTTAAGGACCCTCTAAGGGATGTGGTTAACCCATGATTGCGGCTTGAGCGCCCTTTGACCTCACGGCAGGATCAGCTAATATGCCGTTTCATGGCCGGTGTTCGGGCACGCCGGCTGACATTCGAGACGAAGGCTTGACATCGCCGGTGGTGGCCGGACGAGCGGGACTTCGAGGGGAGCTACGGCGCATGGCGCGCGAGTTGACGAAGCGGGCCTTCAGGGCCGAGGACCTGAAGCTGTCGCTGTTCGAAGCCCTGGTGAGGGCCGAGACCGAATACGGCGCCTCGAAAATCATCATCGAGGACCAGGACCGCAAGCCGATGAGCTACGGCCTGTTCCTGACCGCGACCTTTGCCCTGTCGCGCCTGTTGAAGCGTCATCTGGGTGACGAGCCGCGCGTCGGCCTGATGTTGCCGACCTCGCTCGGCGGCGCGCTCTGCTTCTGGGGCACGCACGCGCTCGGCAAGACGCCGGTGATGATCAACTTCACCGCCGGTCAAGCCAACGTCAAGGCGGCGGCCGGCGTTTCCGGCATCAAGACCGTGCTGTCGTCGCGCCGGTTCGTCGATCAGGCCAAGCTCGAAGACCTGGTCGAGGCGATGAAGGGCTATGTCCGCATCATCTATCTCGACGATATCCGCAAGGAGGTCACCCTCCTCGACAAGGTATGGGCCGCGGTCGCCGCCAAGATGCCGCTGCTGTTCGCCGCCAAGGCGCAACCGTCGGATCCGGGCGTCATCCTCTTCACATCGGGCAGCTTCGGCAGCCCGCGCGGCGTCGTCCTGACCCAGGCCAACCTGATCGCCAATACACGTCAGATCCAGGCGCATATAGATCTGCAGCCGCAGTGGACGATTTTCAATCCGATGCCGATCTTCCATTCGCTGGGGCTGCTGGGCGGGCTGATCCTGCCGCTGCTGGCCGGGTTGCGGGTGTTCAACTACCCCTCGCCGCTGCACGTCAAGCAGATCCCGGGCCTGCTGCGCGATACGCGCGCGTCGCTGCTGTTCTCGACCGACACCTTCGTCAACCAGTATGCCCGCCAGGCTGAGCCCGACGACTTCAAGTCGCTGCAATTCGTCGTCTGCGGCGCCGAAAAGGTGCGCGAGGAAACCCATCGCCTGTTCGACACCGAATTCGGCGGCCTGCCGATCGTCGAAGGCTATGGCGTCACCGAATGCTCGCCGGTGGTGGCGGTCAACAACCCTTTCAACAACCACCACGGCACGGTCGGCCAGGTCCTGCCCGGCCTGGAAACGCGCCTCGATCCGGTCGAAGGCATCAAGGATGGCGGGCGCCTGTTCGTACGCGGCCCCAATGTCATGGCCGGCTACCTCAACCCCGAAGCGCCCGACGTCATCGAGGCGCCCAAGGACGGTTGGTACGACACCGGCGACATCGTCAATATCGATGCCGAAGGCTTTATCCGTATCCTCGGCCGCGCCAAGCGCTTCGCCAAGATCGCCGGCGAAATGGTGTCGCTGACCGCGGTCGAGCGTATCGCCGAGCAGGTGTGGCCGGACAACCGTCACGCCGTCGTCGCCGTCTCCGACGACAAGAAGGGCGAGCGTCTGGTACTGATCACCGACAAGACCGATGCCGATGCGTCGCGCCTGACCGACTGGGCCAAGCAGCACGGCACGCCGGTCCTGGCCATCCCGAAGAAGATCCTCAAGGTGGCGGCGGTGCCGGTGCTGGGCTCGGGCAAGACCGATTATGTCACTTTACAAAAGCTGGCCGACGTCGAGTCACGGGCGGCGTAACACCGTATTGACTCGTAGAGACAACAGACCTTAAACGCGATCCATGGCCCAATCGGCGGTAAAATCAGGCAGGTTAAACTCGGAAGTTCACTTCTGGGCCTGTTTTGCCGTGGTCATGGCCCTGCTGACCCAGGTCTTCTTCCCGCCCCAGGTCATGGCCGCCGATACCGCCCACGGCCAGACCATGGTGCTGTGCTCGTCGGGCCTCGATGCCGCGCCGATCGTCGATCCGGCGCTCGCCAAGGTCGTCAAGGCGCACAGGTCGGGCCTGCAGGGCCTGAAATGCGCCAATTGCGTCCTGGCGTCGATCACCGCCGTCACCACGCCGGTCACGACCTTCGTACCGGCCGTCTATACGGTCGCCCATATCGACTTCCGCCCGGCCGCCCTGACGTCGCCGGTCCAGGCCCGCGCCCCGCCGCGGCCGTTTTCGCAAGGCCCGCCTCTTTTCGCTTGAGCTATCCGAACCCGCGCGACGGTATTGTCGCGCGTTTCATCACGCTTGAGACGAAAATGAGAACTTTCCGTGAAATCAATATCCTATGCGGCGCTCCTGACAGCGCTGATCAGCTGCGGCGCGCATGCCGGTGATTTGGCTGCCGATCTGGACACGCCTGAAGAGGTAATCGTCCACGGCCACAAGCCCGACAAGGCGCCGACGACCACGGCTTCCGTAACGGCCGACGATCTGGCCCGGACCGTCAACGTCATCACCCCCGAAGACACGTTGCGCTACTTGCCCGACGTCCTGATCCGCCAGCGCCATGTCGGCGACACGCAGGCACCGGTGACGACGCGGACTTCGGGCGTCGGCGCCTCGGCGCGATCGCTGATCTATGTCGACGGCATCCTGCTGTCGTCGCTGATCGGCAATAACAATACCTCGGCCTCGCCCAAGTGGGGCCTGATCCAGCCCGACGCCATCGACCGCGTCGACGTGCTCTATGGGCCGTTTTCCGCCGCCTATGCCGGCAATTCCCTGGGTAGCACCATCGTCTTTACGACGCGCATGCCGGACGCTTTGGAAGGCGCGCTCGACGTCCAGGGCGCGGTGCAGCCGTTCAAACTCTATGGCGAGGCCAAGACTTACGGCACCGGCCGCCTCGCCGGCGCGATAGGCGATCGTTTCGGGCCCTTGGCGGTGCGCCTCGGCGTCAATCACCTCGACAGCCAAGCCCAACCGCTGGCCTATGCCACGGCCACCGTGCCGGCGACCACCAGCCCGGCCGGTACGCCGGTCACCGGGGCGTTTGATGACAGCAACCGCACCGGCGCCACCATCAAGGTGCTAGGCGCGACCTCAATCGAGCATCAGGTTCAGGACAATGTCTCCGGCCGTGCGACCTATGATCTCAGCCCAACCGTGACGGCGGCCTACACCTTCGGCCTGTTCCACAATCGCGACGATGCTGGGGTCAATTCCTATCTGCGCGACGCATCGGGTAACGTGGTTTACGCCGGATCAATCAATATTGATAATAAATCCTATATCGTGCCCAGCAGCGCCTTCTCTAGTGGCCTTTACCGGCTCGACGAAACCCAGTTCGCACAAGGCCTGTCTCTGGCCTCGCACAGCGACGGCCGTTTCGACTACGAACTGGTGGCGACGTCGTTTAGTTATCTGCACAGCCATCAGGCGAGCCCGACCGGCGCCCTGCCCGCCGCGTTTAGCAGTGGCGCCGGCACCGACGCCATCCTCGACGGCACCGGCTGGACGACGCTCGACGCCAAGGGTGTGTGGCGGCCGGACAGTGTTCAGGTCGTCTCGTTCGGCGCCCATGCCGACGCCTTTCATCTGAAGAGCCTCACCGATCTGATGAACGATTGGCAAAGCGGCAGCGACGGGGCGCTGAAAGCCGCCAATCTCGGCCGTACGCGCACTCAGGCCCTGTGGGTTCAGGATGCGTGGAAGTGGAGCCCCACCGTCACGGCGACCTTCGGCGGCCGTTGGGAAGATTGGCACGCCGATCGCGGCCTGACCTATTCGGCATCGCCGGCACTGAACGTGGCGCAACCGGCGTTGAAGGCGCAGGCCTTCTCGCCCAAGGCGGTCGTTGCCTGGACGCCCAATGCCTGGACCTTCAAGGCCTCGCTAGCCGAGGCCTATCGTTTCCCCACCGTGTCGGAGCTCTATCAGGCGATCACCACGGGGCCGGTGCTGTCGGTGCCCAATCCCAACCTGCGGCCTGAACGTGCGGTTTCGGCCGAACTCAGCGCCGAGCGTGCATGGACCGGTGGCAATGCGCGCTTGTCGCTGTTCAGCGAGGACGTTGCCGACGCGCTGTTGTCACAAAGCGCACCTTTGGTAGCCGGCTCGACCACGCTCTACAGCTTCGTGCAGAATGTCGACCGCACGCGGGCCAATGGCGCCGAAATCGTCGGCACGCAAACGCTCGGCAAATGGCAGGTCTCTGGCTGGCTGACCCATGTCGATGCCCGTATCGTCAAGGATGCCGCCTTCGCCGCGGCCGTCGGCAGACAACTGCCGCAACTGCCGAAATGGCGCGGCGCGATGACCGTGAGCTATGCGCCGTCGGCCAAATGGGACATAGCATTGGCTGGCCGCTATAGCGATCGCGCCTTCGGCACCATCGACAATTCCGACCCGCGCGCCGATACCTTCCAGGGGTTTAGCGGCTATTTCGTCGCCGACCTGCACGTGCACTACAAGGTCAACCCGCACGTCACGGCGGATGTCGGCGTCGATAACCTCAACGACCGCAAATACTTCATCTACCACCCGTTCCCGCAACGGACCTTCATTGCGGACCTGAAGTACAGCCTGTAAGGCGCTGTTTTAACGAAGGAAGGCCACTACAGATGGCCTTCTTTCTGTTGCTTGGCGGTCTTGCCGGCGTGTTCCTTGGCCTTGGTGTGCGCCAAGGTCTTGCGGTTTTTCGACTTCGTCTCGTATTTCGACTCGCCGGCCTCCTTGAGTGCGATGGCCACCGCCTGTTTGCGCGATTTGACCTTGGCGCCGCTGCCGCTGTCCAGTTCGCCATGCTTGTACTCGTGCATGACGCGATCCATGACTTCCGATTGTCCCGGGGTTTCCTTGGCCATAAGGGCCTCCAGCGTGAATATGCCCCAAAAATATTGTGCCCGCAGCCCCTGTAAATTGTCGATAGCGAAGCTTAGCGTCGCTGCGACGGGGTGAGTCGACATGGATAAAACGCGCGCAATCGGACCGGACCTGCTGCGGGGTCTGGCCATTCTTTTGGTCGCCAGCGCGCACATGCCGATGGACAATTTGCCGCCGGCCTTCTGGACCTATTGGGGGCAGTTCGGCTGGCTGGGCGTCGACATTTTCTTCGTGCTCAGCGGTTACCTGATCGGCAGCGAACTGCTCAAACCCGTGGAACGCGGCACGGCGCCCGACTTGCGCATCTTCTACCTCAAGCGGGTGTTGCGCATCCTGCCGGTCTTCTGGCTGATGGTCGCGTTATATTTCGCCTTCCCGGTCCTGCAAGAGGGCGCGACGATCGCACCGCCGTGGCGCTTTCTCACCTTCACCCTCAATTTCGGCCTCGATATCCACACCGAACGCACCTTCAGTCACGCCTGGTCGCTCTGCGTCGAGGAGCACTTCTACCTTGTGCTGCCGGTGTTGATCCTGTTGTTCCGGAGTCTGCGCTGGAAAGGCTTGCCGATCGTGTTTGCCGCGGCCATGGTCATTGGCGGCCTGGCCTTGCGTTACGCGCTCTACCAGTTCATGCCGGTCGGCCACGACGCCGTCCAATTTCTCAAGACCATCTACTACCCCAGCTATTGCCGGCTGGACGGCCTGGTCATGGGTGTGTCGCTGGCCGGATTGCGATTGTTTTACCCGGGCGTGTGGGCGAAGCTGGCGCGACCGTTGGTACTGCTGCCCCTCGCCTGCCTCTGTTTCGCCATCACCGGTTATCTCAACGTCCGGACCGGCGAGATCCTCAATGAACTGGGCAGCGTCATCTTCTATCCGCTGTTCTCGCTGGGCGTGGCGTTTACGCTGATGTCGCTCCTGCAGTTGGAGCCGAAGTTGCAACCGCTACGTTGGACGGGTTTGGGCTACATCGCTCAAATTTCCTACAGCTTCTATCTCTGCCAGAAGATGGTCTATCACGCCGATGGCCTGTGGCTGCCTAAGGTGTGGACACAGGGCTGGCTGGGTGTGGCGGTCTACTACGTCACAGCGATCCTGGCGGCGAGCTTGCTGTTCTTCGTCGTCGAAGGAAGTTTCCTACGGCTGCGGCGGCATTGGTTGGCGCGGTTCAAGACGGCGCAGGCGCCGGTGATCACCTGAAAATATCGGGGTTTGGGGCCTATGGCCCCAAGTCTTACCTACTCCAATGAAAAAGCCCTCGCCCTTAAGGGGCGGGGCTTTTTCATTGGAAAAGAAAGGTTTGTGGGGTCACGGACCCCACACCCCGTATTTTTACAGGTTGATCATCCGGCCGTCGGCGTCCAGCGACGCTTCCAGTATCGCCTCGGACATCGTCGGGTGCGGGAACACCGTCCCCTGCAGATCCTCCTCCGTCGCCTCCATGGTAATCGCCAGGCAGAAGCCCTGGATCATTTCGGTGACGTTGGCGCCGATCATGTGCGCGCCCAGCAAAGCGCCGGTCTTCTTGTCGAACACGACTTTACAGAAACCGCCCGGCTCACCCGCGGCAATCGCCTTGCCGTTGGCCTTGAACGGGAAGCGCCCGACCTTGATGTCATAGCCCTTGTCCTTGGCGCCCTGCTCGGTCAAACCGACACTGGCCACTTCCGGCGTGGCATAGGTACAGCCCGGGATCGGCGGATTGAGGTTCGACAGCTTCTTGCCGGCCATATAGTCGGCGGCGTGCACCGCCTCGTGCGACGCCTTGTGCGCCAGCCACGGCGGTCCGGCGCAGTCGCCGATGGCGAACAGCCCCTTTACATTGGTCTTGCCATGGCTGTCGTTCTTGACGTGACCGCGGTCCATCTCGACGCCCAGCTTTTCCAAGCCGAGATTTTCCGTATTGGCGACGATGCCGACGGCGACGATGCAGCCCTCGGCCTCAAGCACCTCGGCCTTGCCGCCAGCCTCGACCGACACCTTCACACCCGTGCCCGACTTCTCGACCTTGGTCACCTTGGCGCCGACGCGGAACTTGAAGCCGCGCTTTTCGAACGCCTTGTGGGCCTCGGCCGACACTTCCTTGTCCTCCACCGGCAGGATGCGATCCAGAGCCTCGACCACGGTGACGTCAGCCCCGAGCGAGCGGTAGAACGACGCGAATTCGATGCCGATGGCGCCCGAACCGATGACCACCAAAGACTTCGGCATGCGGTTGGGCGAGAGCGCGTTGCGATAGGTCCAGATGCGATCGCCGTCCGATACCGCGCCGATCGCCGGGATTTCCCGGGCGCGGGCACCGACGGCCAGCATGACGTTCTTGGCGTCGACGATCTGTTCGCCGCCCTTGTTCAGCTTCACCTTGACGACCGGCGCGTCCTTGCCGGGCTCAAGCGTCGCAAAGCCTTCGATGACGTCGATCTTGTTCTTCTTCATCAGGTAGCCGACGCCCGAATTGAGCTGCTTGGCCACCGCCCGCGAACGCGCCACGACCTTTTCAAAGTCGAAACCGGGCTTTTCACCGGTCAGGCCGTAGTCGCTCAGATGGTTGATTTTGTCGAAGACTTCGGCCGACTTGAGCAGCGCCTTGGTCGGAATACAGCCCCAGTTGAGGCAGATGCCGCCCAGCAGCTCGCGCTCGACGATCGCCACCTTCAAACCGTTTTGCGAGGCACGGATGGCACCTTCGTAACCACCCGGGCCGGAGCCGATCACAACGAGATCATAAGCCATGAGTTTAACCTTTTAGAATACTCCGAGGCGCCTTGCGCCTCGGCAAGGGCAAGTGCCCGCCGCCGCGAATGCGGCGAGCCTCGCGGCGTTTGAGCGGCTTAAGCCAACATCTTGATAGGATCTTCGATCAGCGGCTTGAAGGCGCTGATGAACTTGGCGCCGATCGAGCCGTCGACCACGCGGTGATCGCAGGTCAGGGTCACGGTCATCACCGTGGCCACCGCCAACTGGCCGTTCTTGACGACCGGACGCGGTTCCCCGGCGCCGACCGACATGATGCAGCCCTGCGGTTCGTTGATGATCGAGTTGAACGACTTGATGCCGAACATGCCGAGGTTCGAGACCGAGAAGGTGCCGCCCTGGAATTCCTCGGGCTTCAGCTTGCGGTCACGCGCCCGTTGCGCCAGGTCCTTCATTTCCTTGGCGATATCGGCCAGGGACTTGGTTTCGGCCTTGCGCACGATCGGGGTGATCAGGCCGCCGTCGATGGCCACGGCGACCGCGATATCGGCATTGTGGTGCATGGCGATGCCGTCGGGCGTGTAC
>OUNM010634429.1_pt1 | contig 74085 bp, 64 predicted proteins | sample 1769961 | NCBI WGS metagenome assembly OUNM01 (sample SAMEA3914820, study PRJEB12502) | metagenome | biome: forest; material: soil | place: USA | collected 2012-03-12 | depth 0.3 m
GCGACCCCGGCCTGGCGCGTGCCGATGACGTTTTCCGGTGCCACTCAATCTTCGACTGAATGCGCGTCCACCCAAGCCACATGCTGTCCCGGCGCGGAAACGCTCGATCCAGGAAGGCGCCCGCAACAAGAGACGTTCCTCGCGGCCGCCCCCACAAACCCCACAATCTCGCCAGGCACATCCCAAAGCTGAAGCAGGCGGTACTCGTCTAGCCGAGAGCGCGCTCCGGCAACGCGTTCAACAACGCCGTCCACTTCTATTTCCATCGTCGGCCAACTGCTCAACCACCTCGACCGTGAGCGGGCTTTCCGCTTTGGGCAGGACCGCAGCGATTCTAGAAATCGGCACATGCTCCAGCAGTTGCTCTAATTGACCGCACTAGCGCTGCCTCTACCGCGAGGCACTGCCCGCAGCCAGCCGCCCGAACAAGTAAAGCCGACTCGCGGTCGGAATGGATATATTTCCTAACCACGTATCGTCACCACGATGCCTGCTTATCCGACATATCCCGGCAGGCGAACGAGCCCTGCATGTTGAGGATAGGGTGTGGCACGCCAACTCTGGGCATGTTTACGCTTCGGCAATCACGAACCGGTATTCGACTATTATCTAGAGAGACCTACGGGAAGCGAACGATGGTCAAGCTCCGCTTCCTGCAAGAAGGTAAACAGCAGGAAACCTCGTCGGTCGATCAGAGGCGCAGCATCCTCCGAAAATTTCCTCCACTGACCGGCAAGCGAACCGCGAGCAGGTCGCAGTACGACACGAGCGAAGCGCTGCTGCTTCTCGAGAATTTCGAAGAATCCCGCCAGGGATGGTTCTGGTCGACGGATCACGACGGTCGTCTTACCTACCTAACCAAAAGTGTATCCGGAATTCTTGGTGACGAACCGCATACGATTCTCGGATCGTTGTTTACCGATCACTTCACACGAGCGGACGATGGTTCCGGCGCCGTTAGAACGCTGCCATTCATTATGACCAAGCGTTCCAGCTTCGAGAAACTCACGCTCCGAGCGACCAACTCGCACGACGACCGCTGGTGGATTGTCTCCGGCTATGCCCAGTTCGACAAGGCGGGCAATTTCACGGGCTATCGCGGGTCTGGCGTCGACATCACCGAGCAGCGCCGATCATCCGAGCAAGCCTCGCAGCTGGCCATGTACGATTCGCTGACGGGGTTGCCGAACCGGCTATGCATGTCCAAGGCTCTTGAAACCAATTTGGTGGCGCTGAAGCGGCAAAAGCGGTCATGTGCCGTCATGCTCATCGATCTCGATCGCTTCAAGCAGGTCAACGATACCTTGGGCCATCCTGCAGGCGATGCCCTTTTGAAGCAGGTTAGCGGGCGGCTTCTCAAGATCGTCGGCGACAAGGAGAAGATCTTCCGGCTTGGAGGCGACGAATTCCAGATCATCCTGCCAGATTACGAAGATCGCGGAATACTAGGCAATCTCGCGAGCGACATTATAGCGAGCCTGTCGCAGCCTTATTCGGTCGAGGGCAGCCGTTGCATTATTGGCGCGTCGATCGGGACGGCGATCGCACCGACCGACGGCTGCACGAGCGACGAGCTGATCCGCAATGTCGATCTGGCTCTTTATGCGGCCAAGGCCAGCGGGCGTGGGCGCTTCCGATTTTTTTCCAGTGATCTGCTGCGGGCCGCGGAAGACAAGCGGCTGCTGGAAGAAGACCTACGCGACGCGCTAGCCAATGGAGAAATCGGGCTATTCTACCAGCCGATCGTCAACGCCAGGAGCAATTGCGTCACCGGGGTCGAGGCACTCATCCGCTGGAACCATCCCCTGCGCGGGCCGATTTCCCCGGCGCTGTTCGTTCCTATCGCCGAGGAAGCGAACCTGATCGAGCCGTTGGGCGAATGGGTATTGCGCAAGGCATGCGAAGATGTTGTGAAGTGGCCCGGAGATCTCCGGGTTGCGGTGAACGTCTCACCAATTCAATTCACCAATGAAGCGCTGCCGAAGATTGTCATGTCGGCGCTCGCCGCTTCCGGCCTGCCCGCCGATCGGCTGGAGCTTGAACTCACCGAAGGTGTTTTCCTGAGGGAATCCGCCGAAATCGACACGATGTTCACGATGCTCAAGGGAATAGGCGTTCGTCTCGCGCTAGACGATTTCGGAACCGGTTATTCCTCGCTCGGCTATTTGAAAACCGCGCCGTTCGACAAGATAAAGATCGATCAGAGCTTCGTGCGGGGCGCAACCGTACCGGGGTCTCGCAATGGCGCGATCATAGCAGCGATCGTCGCGCTGGCGGACGCGCTTGACATGGAGACGACTGCCGAGGGCATCGAATCTCTCGACCAGCTAGAGCTAATCCGCAGTCTAAGAGTCAGCCATGTCCAAGGATATGTGTACAGCAAAGCGATCGATTGCGATGAAGTCCGACAGCGCCTGGAGAATGGGGACTGGGTGATTCCCCCCACCGGTCCCGCGCGGCAGCGCAGTGATCGACAGTCGATGTATAGAAAGGCCGGCGCAATACTGGGAAACTATTACCACCCTGTTCTGGTCCGTAATCTATCGGAAACGGGTGCCCTGATAGAAGGGCTCATCGATATTCCGCTTGGTGCCCAGTTTATCATGGATTTTGGTGACGGCCAACTTGTGGCCGCGACGGTGCGCCGCGGGAACAAGCGCCAACACGGCATCGAGTTCGGGCTGCCGCTTGTGAACGACGGCAACGGCGGATTATGTCCGAGTCACCGGGTGGCGCCCTATCTGCTGGGCATGGCCGGCCTATCCGCCTCCGGCCACCCACATACGACGCAGTTGTGGGAAGAGGCAAACTCCCCAACGTTGGAACAACTGGCGGAAAAATTGGGCGTGAGCCTCGCAGTTCGCCCCTCACACCCAGCCGGTCCGTCGGACTTTGGCGTCGCCAGACGGCACGTCCATGCACGCCTCAGCGACGGAAAGGCGGATAGCCCTGAGGCCAGCCAAAATCCAGCCGATGAGCATGAAGGCCGGCGCGCAATCCCGACAATTGAACAGTTTTCACGCCGCTACCTCGATCATCTCCGGCGACACAAGCGAACCTACGAACTCCACGATCGTTGCCTGCGGGATCATATTCTGCCGACGTTCGGTCGCTTCCGCCTGGACGAGATCGCGCAGTCGGATGTGGCCAGCTGGCTCGCTGGGTCGATCCGGCAAGAGGGCAGCGGACCGGCAGCCGCCAGCAGGCTTCATGGCATCCTCGGCTACATGTTCATCATGGCCAAGCGATGGGGCGTCCCCGGCGCCGACATCAATCCGAGTCCGAAGCTGTTACTCAACAAGGTGGGCAGTGGGCGCGAGCATCTCCTAACCCTTGGAGAGGTGGCGCGGCTGCGCCAGGCTGCCCAGGCGAGCCACAACCCCCAACTCAAGTTCATCGTCGACTTACTGCTGCTAACGAGCTTGAGGATACGTGAGCTGCTTGAGGCGCACTGGGACGACATCGACCTCGAAAAACGCCTCTGGCGCATTCCCCAGCCGGAAGCCGGTGGATTGCATCATGTATCCCTCTCGCCGGCGGCGGTCGATGTCATTCGGCAGTTACCGCGCTGGGATGGGTGCCCCCATGTGATTGCCAATCCCCGGACCAGAAAACCCTATCGCTCTTTCTTCAAGAGCTGGGACGCGGCGAGAAGGAAGGCGGGCCTGCCCAACGTCAGCATCCACGACCTTCGGCGCAGCTGCGCCATTCCATAGCAAATGCGTACTGGGCGAAATGAAATTCGCCCAACCATGACAGCCCAGACGACTGTACTAGACTGGCGGCGATCTTGGCATAGCGAGTGGCTACGCGGCGGAAGTGCTTCAGCTTGGCTCGCGGTAAAGGCGCTGGCTGAAGCAGGGCTTCCAGCGATGGTTGCCCTTTGGTGAGATGTTCGGAGTGGAACCCTGCTCGTTGATGAGGGCGCGGATGCTGCCAGCATCATTGGGAGCCCCTGCGCGTCGACGACCACGTGGATATTGGTCGTGAGCGCAAACGGAAGTGCTGTCGATCATCTGGATGTCGCCGTCATGCGCGGCCGTGACGGCGTCCATCTTTGACAAATGGTCGTTTGCGCGGAAGCATTTCAGGTGACCTGTGGTAGCCTTTCAAGATGCTTGTCGAGCGTGATGGGATAGTCCCGAACACGAACTCCGGTAGCATTGTAGACCGCGTTCGCGACGGCCGCGCCGACACCGCAGATGCCAAGCTCGCCCACGCCCTTGGCTTTCATCGGTGATGAAATCGGATCAACCTCGTCGAGGAAGACCACCTCTTGGTGCGGGATGTCGGCATGGACAGGCACCTCGTAGCCAGCCAGGTCGTGGTTGACGAAGAAGCCGAAGCGCTTATCGACCGCGAGTTCCTCGATCAACGCGGCGCCGACGCCCATGGTCATCGCGCCGATGACCTGGCTGCGCGCCGATTTTGGATTGAGGATGCGGCCTGCCGCGCAGACAGCCAACATGCGACGTATGCGGATCTCGCCGGTTGCTGCATCCACCGCAGCTTCGACGAAATGCCCGGCAAAGGTCGATTGTTGATACCGCTTGGCGAGATCGCCATATTCGATTGCGTCCTCGGCAATGAGCTCGGCGTCCTTTGCCGCGTCACCAAGGGCAACAGCGCGCGCCCCCGAACGGACATGCCCGTCAACGAATTCGGCATCGGCCGAGTTAAAGCCGAGCCTCTGCGCGACGGCCTCGCGTAACTTCACGCAGGCCGCATAAACACCAGCCGTCGAATTGTTGGCGCCCCACTGACCACCAGAGCCTGCGGAGACTGGGAACGACGAATCGCCCAGCCGCACAACCACCCTATCGATAGGTAGGCCCATCATTTCGGCGGCGGTCTGAGCGATGATCGTGTAGGTACCGGTACCGATGTCGGTCATGTCGGTCTCGACCGTCACCACGCCCCGCTGATCCAAGCGGACGCGGGCGGCCGACTTCATCAGTAGATTATTGCGGATGGCCGCGGCCACGCCCATTCCGACCAGCCAGCGTCCCTGGCGGACACTCGCAGGCTTCGCGATGCGCTTGCTCCATCCGAAACGCTGGGCACCTATGCGGAGACATTGGACGAGCTGGCGCTGCGAGAATTTCCGTACGGGCTTTTCGGGATCGACCTGCGTGTCGTTGAGGATACGGAACTCCACCGGGTCCATGCCCAGCTTCTCCGCCATCTCATCGATCGCGATCTCCAGCGCCATCAAACCGGGTGCTTCGCCGGGGGCGCGCATGGCGTTGCCTTCAGGCAGATCGAGCACGGCGAGGCGCGTGCTGGTCATGCGGTTGGGGGCGGCATAGAGCAGCCTTGTCTGATTGACCGCAGTTTCCGGTCCGCCGCCGGGCAGGTCGCCGGACCAGCCTTCATGGCCGATCGCCGTGATCCGGCCATCGTGATCCGCGCCAATGCGGATGCGCTGGATCGTCGCCGGGCGATGGGTCGTATTATTGAACATAAAGGGGCGTGGTAGGGCCACCTTCACAGGACGCCCGGCGGCCTTCGCTCCGAGCGCGGCCAAGATGGCGTCGGCGCGTACGAATAGCTTTCCACCAAAGCCGCCCCCAATATAGGGCGAGATCAGGCGCACATTTTCGCGTGGAAGGCCGAGCGTCTTTGCGACGTCCCCCTTGCTCCAGTTGATCATCTGGTTGGCCGTGTAGAGCGTCAGCCTGTCGCCTTTCCAGATGGCAATCGACGCGTGCGGTTCCATCATTGCGTGGGATTGATCGGGCGTCGTGTAGGTTGCGTCGAGCTTAACCGCGGCTTTCGCAAAGGCGCCCTCGAAATCACCGGTCGCGGTAACCGGAGCACCACCGAATCCCTCGGGCGACGGCGGTTTTGCACCTTCCTTCGCCGCGGCGAGATCGAAGGCCCCATTAGCGCGGACATAGTCCACCCGGACGAGTTGCGCAGCATCGCGCGCCTGCTCGAAAGTTTCTGCAACGACGATCGCGAGGGCCTGATGATAATGCTCTATCTCGGGGCCGCCGAGCAGAGCGGCCGTATTGAAGTTCCCCTTGCCGAGCTTGCCAGCATTCTCGGCCGTCACGATCGCGAGGACGCCCGATGCTGCCCGAGCGGCACTAAGATCCATCGAGGCGACCCGGCCTTTGGCGATCGCTGACCCGACGACATAGCCATAGGCCGGATGCTCCACCTCGTCGTGCCATTCATAGGCAAAAGGGGCAGTGCCGGTCGTCTTGAGCGGACCGTCTATGCGATCTGTAGCCTTGCCCACCACCTTGAGTTGGTCGATCGGGTTCTGGCCTGCGGGCGTGTCGAACTTCATGGATCAGCCCCTCGCTTCGACCATCACGCCGGCGAGCGTGCGCTCAACCAGGGTGAGCTTGAATGCGTTATCGTGCGTCGGTCTGGCGTCGGCGAGCAAACCAGCGGCGACCGCCTTGGCGCCGCGGGGCATCTGCGCCTCAACCGCTTCGATCCGCCAGGGTCTGGGAGCAATACCGCCCACCGCTACGCGTCCGCGGCCATCCTTCTGGATGATCGCGCCGATCGACACGAGAGCGAAAGCGTAAGACGCGCGATCTCGGACCTTGTGATAGATGTGCGTGCCGCCAATCGGTGGGGGCAAGGTGACGGCAGTAATGAGCTCGCCGTGTCCGAGCGCCGTTTCGATATGGGGCGTGGCACCGGGCAGACGATAGAAGTCCGCGATCGGGATGGAGCGGATCGTGCCATCCGGTTTCGTTGTCTCCACCGTTGCGTCGAGCGCACGCATCGCGATCGCCATGTCGCTGGGATGCGTGGCGATGCAGGCCTCGCTTGTACCGATTACGCCCAGCTGGCGGCTGAACCCGCCGATTGCCCCACATCCGCTACCCGGCTGACGTTTGTTGCATGGCTGGTTGGTATCATAGAAATAGGGGCATCGCGTGCGCTGGAGCAGATTTCCGGCGGTCGTCGCCTTGTTGCGCAACTGGCCAGACGCACCCGCCACTAACGCGCGCGTTAGCAGGCCATAGTCGCGCCGGACCCGCATATCGGCGGCGAGGTCGGTATTGCGCACCAGCGCGCCTATGCGCAGCCCTCCATCCGGCGTCGGCTCGATGCGATCTAAGCCGAGGCCATTCACATCGATCAGGTGAGCGGGCGTCTCGATCTGCAGCTTCATCAGGTCGAGCAGGTTCGTGCCACCAGCAATGAACTTCGCACCCGGCACGTGCGCTGCCTGGGTAGCCGCGTCAGTCGCAGAGGATGCGCGCTCGTAGGTGAAAGACCTCATACCTGCTCTCCCGCGACCTCGGCCATCGCCTCGGCGATGTTGGAATAGGCGCCGCAGCGACAGATATTCCCGCTCATGCGTTCGCGCATCTCCAGGTTGGTCGGCTTCGGCGCCTCGGTCAGGCTGACGGCGACATGGCTGGGGATACCGGCCTTGATCTCGTCCAGCACCGCGAGCGCCGAGCAGATCTGACCTGGGGTGCAATAGCCGCACTGATAGCCATCATGCTTGATGAAGGCCGCCTGCATGGGATGGAGATTGTCGGGCGTCCCGAGTCCTTCGATCGTCGTAATCTTATCACCTTGGTGCATCACCGCGAGCGTCAGGCAGGAATTGATGCGGCGCCCCTCTACGATCACCGTGCAGGCGCCGCACTGGCCATGGTCACAGCCCTTCTTCGTACCGGTCAGGTGCAAATGCTCGCGGAGCGCATCTAGCAGTGTGGTTCTCGTGTCGAGCTCGAGCTGATGGCCGGTGCCATTCACTTCCATCGACACCTTGGTCATAGCAGATCCTGATTGAGAATGGGGCGATTGAGGCTCCGCGACCGCAACCGTCGGGAGCGCCGCCGTCGCCGCACTTCCGATCAGCACTGTGCGTCGGGATAGTTCGAAGTCATGGATGCTGTCCATCGCGCGATAATCTCCCATTCACAACCGGTCCTGACCGCGAAAGAGGCTTTCAAGCCCAACTCGGTGCGCCATAACGCGTCATACCGTATCGACCGGTTTGAGGGGAACATCATGGGTGAAAAGAATTGCGGCCCGCTTCGCGTCATCGCGAGCCAGAGGGCTGCCCAGCTACAACGGTGCTAATAATAAGGAGCCGTGAGCGCTAGGAGAGCGCGAGGAGTTTGCATGTATCTAGCAAGAGAAATGCACGTGATCGCCGACAAGTAAATATCCGGCGGCATGGCGCGGCCGCCGGATACTAATCTCCTTATCGAAACTTCGCGTTGACTGAGACGCCGATAATCCGCGGATCGTTGTAGACGCCCGCCATATAGTTATCGATCACGCCCTTCAGGTTCTTCTCATTAGTGATGTTGCGGACGAACACCGCCACTTCATAATTACCAACATCATAGCCGACCTTGAGACCGCCCTCGAAATTGCCCTTCGAGGTGAACTCCTTGGTCTTATACGGCACGAAGCTCGTATAACCCTGGATGTTCCAATCGGTGGAGATGAAGGCCTTGCCCGGGCCGATCGGCAAGTCGTAACGCGCGGTGAAGTCGACATTATATTTCGGCGCGTTCGGAAGCGGATTGCCATCGATCTGGGCGAACGTATTGGCGCCGATCTTGATTGTTGGATTGTCGACCGTGCAGACCACAACGCCGTTCAGCGCGCAGACCTGGGCATAGACTCGCTTATCGTCAATCTCCGTGTGGAGAAGGCTCAAGCCCGCTGTCAGCAACAGGTTGCGAACCGGCCGGACCTCGGCTTCGGCTTCCATGCCATAGGCCTTCGCCTTGTTGGCGTTGAACAGCACGCCGTTGCCGTTCGAGTCATTGCCATTGAGCTGGATATTGCCGACGACATAGGTAAAGCCCGTGAGGTTCAGGCGCACCCGGTTGTCGAGGAAGCTGCTCTTGATGCCGGCCTCATAGGAGGTGTTCGTCTCCGAGTTCGCGGTGGTGAAATCGGAATTGAACACCGCAGAGCGCCCTTGGATCGTCGGGCCTCGAAAGCCGCGCGCGATGCGCCCATAAAGGCTGACCTGCGGCGTCAGCTCATAGAGGGCGCTGACATCCCAGCTCGGCTTGGTGTCGGACAGGCGGACAAAGCGGCGGCCGGTATAGGTCACGACCCCCGCCGCCGTGTCGGCGGTCTTGAGCAGGCGGGTCGATTTGGTGTCGTTGGTCTCGCGCACCCCGCCTGTGATGGTCAGCCGGTCGGTGAGCTTGTAGCTCGCCTGGCCGAAGACGCCCCAAGAGGTATTGATATCGTGGAGCAGCACCCAGTTGTTGGGGTTGCGGGCCGGCGGATTGAGGAAGAATGCGCGCTGATCGAATTCTGTATCGTCGCGGGAGTCGAAATAGATGCCGCCGACCTGCCATTTGAAACGACCGGTGCCGTTGCTCGCGAGGCGGAGCTCCTCAGTATACTGCCCAAGACTGCGCACCCTGCCCTGGGATTCGCCGAAGCCGTTGGGGACGCCGTTGACCGGGAAGTTCGCCGCCGCGCCGCCGTCGGTATCGCCGCGGCTGTAGCCGTGCGTCGTTTCGTAGGCACTGATCGACGTCAGCGTCGCGCCGCCAAAGTCGTAAGCTACCCGGATCGATCCGCCATAGGTGTGATAATGCTGCGGATTGTTGTCGCCCTCGTCGAGCGCGACCGTGCTGCGATCGAAGCCGGATGGCACGGCATTGGTGCCCTTTGTGATCGATCCGCGGAAGAAGATCGTCGAGGTACCATCATAGTCGCGCGCGTGGCCCGAGGCGAGGATCGAGAGCCGCTCGGTTGGCGTCAGCAGCAACTGGAGCCGCACGTCCTTCTCGTCAAAGCCGCCGAGCGCATGCTTGCGCGGGGCGCGGGTGCCATCGTCGGTCGGGCCGGCGAAGCCGTTATCCACCCAGTTATCGCGATGCTGGTACAGCGCCGAAACGCGGAAGGAGAGCTTGTCGGAAACGACCGGCCCGCCGACGCCGGCATCGATGTTGATGCTGTTATAGGATCCGTAGGAAGCCGATGCACGGCCCTCGAAATCCTGGGTCGGCTTGATCGTGTCGAACTTGATGATGCCGGCAGTAGTATTGCGGCCAAAAAGCGAGCCTTGGGGCCCGCGCAGCACCTCTATCTGCTGCACGTCGAACACCGGGTTCGACTTCAGCACGACATGCTCGAGCACCACGTCGTCCTGGATGATCGACACAGGCTGCGAAGCGCCGAGGTAGAAGTCGATGTTGCCGAGGCCGCGGATGTAGAAGCGCGGGAAGATGCGCCCAGTCGTGGATTCGACGTAAAGGCTGGGCACCTTGCCCGACAGCGAGAGCAGCGTGTCATCGCCACCCGCCGTGAAATCGCGCGCGCCGGCACCGTTGATGACACCGACCGAAACCGGCACCTTCTGGAGATTCTCTGAACGACGTTCGGCCGTGACAACGATAGCGCTGAGCGTCTGGCCCGAAGTCACCTCCGATCCGGAACCCGCCGGCATGGTGGACGTGACGTCTTGCGCGTGAACGGACGGAGAGAGAGACAGCGCGCCGAAAGCAACGGTGGCGAACGCCGCCGCACGAATGGAAACGATAGACAAGATCAAACCCCCTGATGATCAGCCCTCCACCTGAAGGCGGATGGGTGTGGCGGGCGATCTCTGAACGGATTTCGTGACGGATGCGTGGCGATCAAATGTTCCACGGGCTCCGAGAAAGGAAACCTCTCAAGCCGGGCTGACAGACGAGTAGCATATTGGCCGGCAAGCGGCCCCCAACGTCGCAAAATAATCAGCGCCAGACGAAGTTCGTCGAGGTCCTGTCGCAATTGGCGGACGCTCAAGCAGCAGGCCGAACAGCCGATAGGCCCGTTCCCAATCCTCAGTCGTCGGACTCTTCAGCTCCTCGTCGACGATCTTGAAGCCATTGGCCGGCGCGAGACAGCCTGCCAGCCACCTCGAGCGTGCGTGTCTCGATCCTAGGCACGGTCGAGCGGCGCCAGCATTGCCAGATCCTTTAGATCGGCGAGTGCGCCTTTCGACCGGCAAGGGCAGGACAGGCGCGGTCCGGACCGTATCTCCTCAGCTCACTGATCATGGGTACCTAGAACCCCCTCCTCCAGGTCCCTTTGCTGCACCGTATGAATCCTTATTTTCGTGTGACTTGGCAGCGGTCCTGGGCTGTGACATCCTGCCCGCCACTCAACACGGAGGTGGCAGATGCGTTCTGCGCGGTTGCTCATATTGGCCGGCACGATCATGACCGCTCAGTCCGTCCTGGCGCAAACTGAGAACAAGGTCGAACGCGCCGCCACACAACCTCTTCGGGACACACGGCTGAAAGAGGACAAGATCCCGCCAATCCTCGAGCTCGCTGTTTCGGCACCCTACTCCACCCAGAACATGACCAGTTGCCCAAAAATTGCCGCGGAGATCGTCAAGCTCAACACGGCCCTCGGCGCCGACGTCGACATCGCCGGAAAGAAGAAGGGAGAAGGCTCGGAGATCGCGGCTGCGGCCGCCGGTGAAGTTGTCCGGAGCATCGTTCCGGGCCTCGGTCTCGTCCGCGTCATGACAGGAGCCGACAAGCAGCAAAGGCGCGTGGAGGCGGCCGTCTATGCCGGATCGGTCCGGCGCGGCTTCCTCAAGGGGCTCGGCCTGAGCCGCCATTGCGGCCTACCGGCCGCACCCACCCGTGACGCCCAGCTGGCGACACCAGAGGCACTTCCGGCCCCCGACCAATAAATTCCGCCGCCCCGGCAACACGCTTTCCGTTCAGCCATGCCATCGCCGCGCTTGCATGGCTCCGCGAGCGCCGTCAAAGTCGCGCACATGTCCGATCTCGACACTTTCATCGCTGGGCTCCCTAAGGCCGAACTCCATCTCCACATCGAAGGCAGCCTCGAGCCCGAGCTGATGTTCGCGCTGGCTGAGCGCAACAGAGTCGCCATCCCATTCGCGACCGTCGAAGATGTCCGCGCTGCCTATCGATTCTCGCATCTGCAGGATTTCCTGGACATCTATTATGCTGGCGCTGAGGTGCTGCGCACCGAGCAGGATTTCCAGGATCTCGCCGAAGCCTATTTCGATCGCGCAGCCACCGACGGCGTCGTCCACGCTGAAATCTTCTTCGATCCGCAAACCCATACGGCGCGCGGAATTCCTTTCCAGGTGGTCGCGGACGGCCTGTTCGCAGGCATGGCCGCCGCGCAGGCAAAGCATGGCCTCTCGTCGCAGTTAATCCTCTGTTTCCTGCGCCATCTCGACGAGGCGGATGCCTTTGAGACGCTTGCCGAGGCCGAGCCATGGCTCGACCGGATCACCGGCATCGGGCTCGACTCGTCCGAGCTTGGTCATCCGCCATCGAAATTTGCTCAAGTGTTCTCACGCGCGGGCGAGATGGGGCTCAAACGCGTCGCCCACGCCGGCGAAGAAGGCCCCGCAAACTATGTTCGGGAGGCGCTCGATCTCCTGCAGATCGACAGGCTCGACCATGGCAACCGCTCGCTCGACGACCCACATCTCGTTGCCCGGCTAGCTCGCGAGGCCATGACCCTGACTGTCTGCCCACTCTCCAATCTGAAGCTTTGCGTGGTCGATGACATCGCCCGCCATCCGATTGACCGAATGCTTGACGCAGGCCTGCGCGCGACGATCAATTCAGATGATCCCGCCTATTTTGGGGGCTACATCGCCGACAATTACCGCGCTGTGGCGAAAGGTCGCGGGCTCGGGCGTGACCGGCTGGCGACGCTGGCGCGTAATAGCTTGCTCGGCTCCTTCCTCGACGAGCCGACGCTGACAGTTCGGTTGGCCGAACTCGACGCTTATCTTGAAGCGCGGATGCCGGCGACCGCCCATGCCTGAACTAACCCCGATCCCGCAGGAAGCCTTCGTGGGAGCGATCCACCTCCTCGCCCGGCAGGTTGCGGAGACAGGCTGGACGCCGAGTTTCCTCATCGGGATCGGACGCGGTGGCCTGACGCCGGCGGTGTTCCTATCCCATGCAACTGGCCTGCCGATGCTGTCAGTCGACTATTCTTCGCAGGTACCAGATTTCGCCGCCGAGCCTCTCGTCAAACTGGCGCGCCGAACCAGGCAAGGCGAGCGGCTGTTGTTCGTCGACGACATCAACGATACCGGCCGCACCATCGTACATCTGCGGTCCGTGCTCGCGGGGAATGGTGCTGTGGCGGAAAATACCCGCTTCGCAACCCTTATCGACAATGTCCGCTCTATGGCACGGGTCGAATATGCCGCGCGCACCATCGACCGTGCTGTGACCAAGGACTGGTTCGTCTTCCCATGGGAAGCCGTCGCACCGACGAGCGCGATATTGGACGACGCAGTGGCCGTTCCCGAACGAACCGCCTGAGCGGATTAAAACGACACCCTCGTTTGGAAGTGTAACAGTTCGCAGGAATCAGGGGGACATGGCCCACTCCCCCGACGATCGCAGCCTGTGGCTTGCCGTTCACGTTCTGCCGCACGAACGCGCGTTGCGGGACTGGCTGGCGCGCTTCGCCTTCCTAGAGGAGGATCGCGTCGACGATCTGGTCCAGGAAACCTACGCCGTGCTCGCCACGCGCGAAGAAGTAACCTCGATCCGCTCACCCCGGAATTATGCATTCCAGGTCGCCAAATCGATCCTGCTACAGGAACTGCGCCGCTCCCGTGTCGTGGCGATCGGTTCTGTCGCGGATCTCGAGGCGCTCGATTACGCCGCCGATCTTCCGAGCCCTGAGCAGCATGCCATCGGGCGAGACGAACTCGCCCGGGTGGCACGTGCAATTGCAGCCATGCCCCGGCAGACACGGCGCGCCTTTCAACTTCGGCGCGTCGAGGGCCTTTCCCAGCGGGAGGTCGCCAAAATGCTCGGCTTGTCCGAGAACACCGTGGAAAAGCACATCGTGCGCGGCATAAAACTTCTGATGCAGCAATTCGGCCGTGGCGGAAAAGCGTCCTCTGATGCATCCATGTCGAGAGATGAAAGACGACCGCTTGCCGAATACCGGACACGAACCCGCGCAGAGCATTGATGAAGCCGCCGCGGTCTGGACAGCACGCATCGATCGCGGGCTAACGGCCGAAGAACAGTTGGCGTTGGAGCATTGGCTTGCGGGCGATGTTCGGCGCGTCGGCGCGCTGGCGCGCGCCAAGGCGATTTGGATTCACGCCGATCGAGCCCGCTCGCTAGGCCCTACTGTGACCGACGAGCCTCCGCGCGAGCCGTTTTGGAAGCGAATCGATCGCCGGGCTGCCATGCTGGGCGGAAGCGCCGTGGCAGCCTCTGTGGTGGCCGGTATCACGATCCCACGGATAATGGCTCGCGAACACCGGCTGACCAGTGCAACGGGAGAAATCCGCCGTGTGCCGTTGGGAGAAGGATCGGTTGTCACGCTCGACACCGACAGCATCGTCGAAACAGCCTTCAGCCAAGGCCGGCGAAATATTCGGTTGCTCACCGGCGTCGCTTTCTTCGAGGTGGCCCGTGACCCCGCGCGCCCGTTCGTGGTTGAGGCGCGGGATCTGCTCGTCCGGGCGGTTGGGACTGCCTTTTCGGTCCACAATATCGCCAACCAGCCGGTCTCTGTAGTCGTGAGCGAAGGCAAGGTCGCCCTAAGCCGGACGGTCGAGGAATCGCAAATGCCCGCCCTTCAATTGACCGCCAACACGCAGGCCGTTGTTCTGCCAGGGTTGCCGCTGAGTGCGGGTAACATGGTTCACAACCTCTCGCCGGACGATCTCACGCGTTCTCTATCGTGGCGCGACGGAATGCTGGCGTTCGAGGGTGATACGCTGGCGCAAGCAGCCCGGCGCTTCCGTCGCTATGGGGGGCCGACCATTGTGGTCGACGACGCGGCGCTGGCCCGGCGATCCATCTCCGGTCTCTTTGCCGCAAGCGATCCTCGAGGCTTTGCCCAGGCGGTTGCGGTCAGCCTAAATGCGCGCGTGGAAGACGATGGCAGAACAATCCATCTCAAGGCCGCTCGTCGGGCATAATAATTTTTGACAGCGGTGGCGGAGATTGTCGCCGGCTGCATCTACCCGCTGAAAGGCCTGATCACGGGCCGGGAAAAAGCGGGAAATCAAGAATGCGATATCAGGGAATGGCCGCCGCTTCGGCGATCGCGTTGGCGTGCGCAGCGCAGCCGGCCTGCGCGCAGATGCGCAAGTTCGACGTACCTGCCCAAGATGCGGTGACAGCTATTCCCGTCTTCGCCAAGCAGGCCGGCGTGCAGATCGTTGCACCCGCAGTGCATGGTCGCACGACGAAGGCCGTCAAGGGCACGATGGACGTCGACGCCGGCCTGAAGCAGCTTCTGACGGGTACTGGTCTGGTTGTCGGCGCGCGGAGCGGTCAGACGATCAGCCTGCGGCTCGGAGAGCCGCAGGCGGCGGTCGATACCGCCAGCTCGCCTCTGGCCGAGGCCGGTTCGGCTGCCGACAACGCGATCGTCATCACGGCGCGGGCGGGCGCCGGCGGCCGCACCAAAGCGCAGACGAGCTATGCCGTCACCACGCTCAGTGCTGACTTCCTGCGCACCCGCGCACCATCGAGCGTAACCGAGACGCTAAAGTCGGTACCCGGCTTCTGGGTCGAGGCGTCTGGCGGCGAAGGCAGCGGCAATGTCCGTGCCCGCGGTATCCCTGTCGACGGCTTCGGCTCCATAAACCTTCTCGAGGACGGCCTGCCCGTTCAGCACGATCCCGCGCTCGGTTACCTGAACGCCGACCAGTCCTTCCGCGTCGATGAGTCGATCGAGCGGGTGGAGGTCGTGCGTGGCGGCCCGTCGTCGATCTTCAGCTCCAACGCGCCCGGCGGCGTCGTCAACTTCATCATGCGCAAACCGGGCGATGAGTTCAGCGGTCTCGCCAAGTATGAATATGGCCCGACCTCGAACCTCAATCGCTTCGACGCCTGGGTGGGCGGCCCCATCGGCGGCGGCTGGAAGTTCGATATTGGCGGTTTCTATCGCAACGAAGACGGCATTCGGGATCCAGGCTTCACCGGAAACCGCGGTGGCCAGATCCGCGCGGACCTCAGCCGTGATCTCGATCGTGGCCATATCTCGGTCAGCTTCAAGCGGCTCAACGACCGGACAATCCTCTATACCGGCATTCCGTTGACCAAAGACGCGAACGGCGACATCGTCGCGGTCAACGGCTTCAACGGCCACTATGGCACTCTTGCCAGCCCCGAGACGGCGCACCTGACGCTCCGCAACGGCAATGGCGGTGTCGTCAACTACGACAACACCGACGGCACGCATGTCCGGCTCAACGAATATTCGGCCATGGCCGACTATGAGATTTTCGATGGCTGGACGCTTGCCAACAAGGCCCGCTATCGGACCAGCGACACCGTCCGCAACGGTATCTACCCCTCCTCGCTCATGCGGGCTTCCGATTATGTGACGTCCGTGCAGAACGCCCTGCTCGCCGCCAACCCCGGGGCCACGAGCGTGCAGCTTCGCTATACCGACACCGGCCAGCCGTTCGACATCGCCAATCAGAACGGCAACGGGCTGATCATCCAGAACAGTGCCCGCCCGGTGACAATCAGCGAGAACGAGTTTCTCGACGATCTCCGCCTTACCCACGAGTTCGATGTGGCGGGCATGAAGCACAATGTCGCGATCGGCGGCTATTTTGCTCACATCAAGGAGCATTTCGGCCGTTACTCGGCGGCGACCCTACAGGACGTATCGGATAGCTCGCGCCTGCTCGATCTAGTTGCGCTCAATGGCGCCGGCCAGGTGGTCGGCAGTCTCACGCAGAATGGCGTGTCGCGCTATTCGTCGGAATTCGCCAACGGGTCAGGGAACAGCGACACCTTCGCCGTCTATGCCTCGGACGAGTGGCAGATCACGCGCAAGCTGCGCGTCGACGGCGGCCTGCGCTACGAGCGCGTCAACACCACCGGCTCATCGGAAGGCAGCACAACCGTCAATCTCGGCGACCCTTCGACTCTCGCGGACAACAATGCGCTCGTCGGCAACGGTGTGTTCACGCCCTTCGACCGCAACTTCCACCATCTCGGCTGGACCCTCGGCATCGACTATCAGTTCACACCGCGAATGGGCGTATTCGCGCGCTACACGTCGGCTTTCCGCCTCCCCGGCGTTGGTGACTTCATCACGAACTCGACAGCGACGCCGGTTATTCAGAAAATCAAGCTTTCCGAAGGTGGCTTCAAGCTCTCGTCGGACAAGGTGAGCCTCTACGTTACCGGCTTCAACACCGATTATGGCAGCTACGCGATCGGCAACTACGTCTTCAATCCGATCACAGGTGGCTTCGCCCAGACCACGCAATACGCCAACACCCGGACCTATGGCGCCGAAATTGAAACGGTGCTGCGCCCTGTCCGCTGGTTCGATCTCTCGCTCGAAGGCACTGTTCAAAACCCCGTGTTCCGAAGTCTACGCTTCACGGAATTGGTAAATGGTCAGCCAGTGGCGCGCGACTTTGATGGGCACCAGTTGCTTCGCGTACCCAAGGTCTCGCTCCGCGCCACGCCAGCAGTCACGCTGCTGGATGATCGTTTCCGTGCCCAGGTTGACATCGAGCACTATGGCAGCCGCTTCGCGGACGCCGCCAACACCCAGAAGCTGCCATCCTACACCGTGATCAACGCCAGCGTTCGTTTCGCGCTGACGCCAAAGGTCACGCTGTATGCCTATGGTGACAACCTCAACAATTCGTTGGGGCTGACCGAAGGCAATCCGCGCTCGGGCGAGCTTTCCAGCGGTCAGGCGGGCGACCAGTTCTTCATCGGCCGCCCCATCCTTGGCCGCTCCTTCCGCTTCGCCGCCATGTACCAGTTCTAGGGATGGCGGCGGCTCTCCCCCTAGCCGCCGCCCTGGCCGCCGCCGCGCTCTCGGGTGCGGCGGCGCCAGATCTGGTGCTGAGCGGCATCATCGACGGCGCCAATCATCAAACCTATCGCGAGGCGCCGTTCGACGTTCCCGCCGGCGTAACGCGAGTCACGATCGGTTTCGATTACGACAAGACCGATCACACGGTGATCGATCTCGGCCTCCTCGATCCCGAGCGCTTTCGGGGCTGGAGCGGCGGATCTAAATCACTGCTGACGCTGAGTCCCAGCGACGCCACCCCTTCGTATCTCCCGGGTCCGGTTGTGCCCGGTCGCTGGCGCCTGTTGATGGGCGTACCCAACGCACGGCCGGGCAGTCATAGCCACTACAGTGCCCGCATCTGGTTCGACCGCGATGGCAGCCATGCCGCCAGCGATGCGGCCACGCTTCCTCCGATACGCGCCGAGCCGGGCTGGTATCGCGGCGATCTCCACATGCACAGCGCGCATAGCGACGGAACCTGTCTCAGCCAGTCCGGCGTTCGTGTGCCCTGCCCGGCTTTCCGGACGGTTGATGCCGCGGCTCAGGCCCATCTCGATTTCATTGCGCTGAGCGATCACAACACGGTGGCGCATTTCAACGATCTCCGTGAACTCCAGCCCTATTTCGACAAACTGCTGCTGATCCCCGCCACCGAAGTCACCACCTTCCACGGTCATGTTCAAGCGATCGGCCTCGACAGCTTCATCGACTTTCGCCTTGGTACGCCGGCGGTGCCGAACCCCGATGCGCTGGCGGATGAAGCCGCGCGGGCCAGTGCGATCCTGTCGATCAACCATCCCAGCTCACCATCAGGCGAGCTCTGCATGGGCTGCGGCTGGACCGCGCCTGCGACTGACTATGACCGCATCCAGGCGGTGGAGGCCGTGAACGGGCGCAACGCCGATGGTCCGCTGTCCGGCATCTCCTTCTGGTATGCCCGCTTAAACGAGGGCCACCACTTAACTGGCGTCGGCGGAAGCGACAACCATGATCCCGACGCTCCCGACGGCAAAGCACCCGTGGGTCATCCGACCACTGTCGTTCATGCCAACGCCCTATCGCAGGTTGCGATCCTCGACGCCATTCGAGCGGGCAACGTCTTCATCGATACTCAAGGCACTCGCGATCGCCTGCTCGAAGTTGTTGCTCGTACGAGCAACGGCCGAGTCCCAATGGGTGGCACAATCGAGGTGGGCGGCGGGCCGTTGACAGTCGATGTCCATGTCACCCATGCGGCCGGAGCTAAGCTGGAGCTGATCCATCTAGGCGAGCGCGTCCCGCAGACCAGCCAGGTCACGGAAACGGACATGCACCAGAGCCTCGTCCTAGCTCCGAAGGATGCGTGCGGCTGGATCGCAATCAACGTCCGCGATCAACGGGATGCACTGCTCCTCGTGGGCAATCCGATCTACGTCCACTGTGGCAGGCCCCGCAGCTAATCGGTTGGCCTGCTGGCTCGACTTCCAGATCCTCCCGATGAGGTAGAGTTCGTAGCTTTCGTCCTTCCGCGCTCTTGCGTTCGCGCGCTCAACGTCCGACTCTCACGGATCTGGAGAGGCCTCCTAGGGCACGAAAGGCGGCCTGAGAAAAGGAGAGCGGCTGTGGAAGGAACTGGCAATGGCCCCAGAGCCATCGCGCTGGTCGGGCCCGCGGGTGCAGGCAAGACCAGCCTGGCAGAAGCACTCCTATTCGCCGCCGGCGCGATCGACCGGCTGGGCGCGACGGGCGCAGGCAGCAGCGTTGGCGACGCGAGCGCGGAGGCGCGAGCCCGCGGGGGCTCGACCGAACTTAACCTCATGCGGCTCGACTGGCTTGGCGATCAGTTTGTACTGATTGACGGCCCTGGTTCGGGCAGCTTCGCGGCGGACGCGGCAGTAGCCGTGGCGGCAGCCGATCTCGCGCTCGTGGTGGTTGATCCCGATCCAAACCGAGCACCGCTCGTCGAACCGACGCTACGCTGGCTAGAAGGGCTTGGCCTTCCGCACGCGCTGTTCGTGAACAAGATCGACCAGGCCCGCGGGAGCGTGACAGAGCTCCTCGCCGCCCTTCAGCCCATGAGCGCCGCGGCGCTTGTCGCAAGGCAGCTGCCCATCCAGGGACGCGACGGTATTGCCGGTTTCGTCGATCTGGCACTCGAGCGCGCCTACCACTATAAACCCGGCAAATCGTCACAGCCCGTTCCCCTGGATCCGGGAATACAGGATGAAGAGACGGCCGCCCGCAGCCATATGCTCGAGCAGCTTGCGGATCACGACGATACACTCCTCGAACAACTGATCTCGGACGAGATACCCAGCCTGGAAACGATTTTCGGCGACATAGCCCGGGAAACGCAAGCCGGACTCGTTGTGCCGGTGCTGTTCGGATCCGCGCTCAATGGATTTGGTATCCGACGGCTGCTCAAGATGCTGCGGCACGACGCCCCCACCGCATCGGCAACGGCGTCTCGGCTCGGAATCGACCGTGCGGCGGTACAGGTCATCAAGGTTTGGCATGGCAATATGATTGGTCGACTAACGCTGTCCCGGATATTCGGAGGAGCGCTAACGGATGGCGCCGAGTTGATCGCCCGCTCCGAGCAGTCGATGCGCGCCGGAGCGCTATTCTCGCTACAGGGCGCCGTCACATCCAAGATATCCCGCGCAGAAGCCGGGGATATCGTGGGGATCGCCAAGACAGATCAATTGCAAGCCGGCGACGTGGCCGGAATTGCTGCTCCCGCTCCGGACATTGCCGCGCCACTGGAGCCTCCGCCAGCCAATTGCGCGCTCGCCATCGCCGCCAAGGAACACAAGGACGAGGTGCGGCTCTCGACCGCGCTCAACCGCCTTGCCGAGGAAGATCCGGGGCTCCACTGGGGCCAGGATCAAGAGTCGCGCGAGACGCTGCTGCACGGCATTAACGACGAGCATCTCGCGGTCGCGCTCGATCGCCTGAAGAGGCGATACGGCGTCACCGTCGCAGTGCACAAGCCGCGGGTCGCCTATAAGGAGTCTATCCGCAAACCGGCCAGCCAGCGCGGGCGGCACAAGAAACAGTCCGGCGGACACGGACAATTCGGCGACGTTGTCCTCGAAATTCATCCGCTGGAGCGCGGCCAAGGTTTCCAGTTCGAGGACAAAATTACCGGTGGCGCCATTCCCAAGCAGTGGATACCGGCCGTCGAGCGCGGAGTTCGAGATACCTTGGCAAAGGGCCCCCTGGGTTTTCCGGTGGTGGACGTTGCGGTCTCGCTGGTGGACGGTTCATTCCACAGCGTCGACAGTTCCGAGCTCGCCTTCCGGACGGCCGGTCGGATGGCCATGGCCGACGCTCTTGCCGCGGCCCTGCCCTATCTCCTCGAACCAGTTTCCCATGTGGTGATCCACACTCCAGGATCTGCGACCTCGCGAGTCAACTCAGCTATTGCCACCCGTCGGGGCCAAATGCTCGGCGTCGCGCCAAAGGATGGATGGTCGCGCTGGGATACGATTGAGGTTCTGCTGCCAGAGGCAGAGCTTCAAGGACTGGACGCCGAATTGCGCTCTCTGAGCCAAGGCATGGCGCGGTATGAAGCTAGCTTCGACCATCTCGCCGAGGTGACGCCCAAGCTGGCAACCGAAATTATCCAGCGCACGAGGGAGCCCGCCTGAGACGCAACCCTACCCCGGCACCTGTCCGTCACGCCTTTTCGTAGAGCTTGGGGCATCCGTCGCAGAATGATGTCTCCGCCCCGTTCCTGCTATGCGGCCGGGCGACCCGGTGCCGCAGCCGTTGATAATTGGGTCCGTTCCAGATTTGGGCTAACGGAGTGTCGAATACATTGCCCAATGCATGACCATCCTCACCCGGCACATATTGTCGACCGACCCGCCACAGACAGCAGGGAATCACGTCGCCATTGGATTTGATGACCGTGCTGCTGAACGGCCAGTGGCAGCGCGGTAGCATCGTGCCGGCGAGCGGTTGCCCCATTTCCCCCTCAGGGTCGTCGTCGACCACATTGTAGAGATCACCGTCGCTGTTGAAGCGTAGTCCGTTGAGAACAGTGAACTTATCAACGCCCATATCAGTTACCCATCCCCTGATAATGTCTTCCTCATCCGGGCGATGATGCGGGAATTTGAGGTGCTGAACCTCTACAAAGGGATGCGAAAGCTGTCGCTGTCGCTTGTAGGCCGTAAGCTCCGTCAGGTTCTTCAAGACCCAGTCGAGTCTGCCCCGAACCCGTGTAGTCCCATAGGATTCCTGGGAAGCGCCATCAACGGCCACCGTCAGGTGACTCAAGCCGGAGTCGACCAAACGCCTAATCCGGGCTTCCGTGAAATTATAACTGAAATGTGTCGTGATATGGACGGCGAGTCCTGCCTTGCGTGTAAGTTCGATCATCTCGTCGAGATCGGGATGCGCCAGCGGATCGCCATAATAAAACAGGCTTACGGCGAGCGTTTCCCCCTTTAGCTGCTCTATGATGGCGGAGAACTCCTCGACGGACATTCTCTTGGCCGATTTGAAGTCCTGCGCATCGAGCAGCGGCCGTCCGCGCCCTGCCGGATTCGCATGCAGGCAGTGGGGACAGGCGAGGCTGCACTGCGGTGAAATATCGATTTTCACGAGAGAAGGAAGGTGACCGGCCCGTTTGGTTCGCAGCGCAAATGCCGCGATATTGCGCACGCCGTTTGCGACAGCGCCCCAGCCCGGCCGATGCTGAAGCCAGCTCAGCCGCCGGAATGTGTCCTTGATTGTCGAACCCTCAGCCATTCAGATCATCAATCCGCGACAGCCAGCGGCGCCGCGTCAGACGATCTGACGACGATCAGCTGCTCCCACAAAAGGAAACCTCTCATACTATCCCCCCGATAGCTCGCGACGCGTCCGGATTAGATCTTAGTTGTGTGTTATGAGTTGTTCCGGAAGCGAATTTTCTGATGAATAGGGCTTGATCGGTGTCCCGGCAGTACGCGACGACTGAAATTGGATCCGGGAGCCCGCGTTGAACACGAGCCACTTGGATACCGTGAAGTTGAGCGTGAGCGTCGCGCAGATCGCCACCAGTTTGGCCGGAAGCGGTCCGAACAGCGGCGCCATCAGCCAGACGATTGTTGTGGACAGCAGAAGTCCTGCCCCGACCATCAGCGTGAAGCGCACGGCCTGTTTGCCCGGATGCTCGTCCCGCGCGCCGAACGTCCAGCTCCGATGTAGCCAGAAGCCGAGGACAGCCGAGCTCGAATAGGACAATATGTTGGCCAGCCGGGGATCCGCGCCGACCAGGACAAGCGCAGCGAACAGCAGGCCATCCACTCCCGTTCCGATAGCCCCGACCACAATGAAGCGCACAGCCTGGCGGTGCAGCGACGTCACGTCTGGGATCCCTGTCCTATTGTTACGACGGGCCGGGCGACTGGTCGCGGCGCGGGGGCAACGCCGTTCAAGACCGCCTCGACCAGCGGAGATGGGCGTCGTTTGGCCTGCATGAATATGCGTCCGAGATACTCCCCGATGATGCCCAGGAAGAGCGCATTCAGCGTAATGGACATGAGCAACAGCAGCGTCGTGGTGGCGAAGCCGGCCGGCCACGCCGTACCCAACGTCAGCCGCACGATGAGATATACGAAAATCAGCAGAAAGGTGATGCTGCCGACAAACAACCCGACGGCCGAAGCAACCCGCAGGGGTAACAGCGAGTGGTTTAGTAGGCCGTCAACCGCGAGCGCGACCATGGGCTTAAGCGAAAATTTGCTCCGTCCCGCGATCCGAATGCCCCGATCGTAATCGATGCCAACCTGCGAGAAGCCCATCGAACTGATGAGGCCGCGCAAATAGGGCGACGTGTCCTCCACCGTCCGAATTTCGCGCAATATGCACTCATCAACCAAGCGGAACTCCCCCGCATCAATCGGCAGATCATCCTCGCTCAGGGCACTGATGAAGCGATAGAAGGCGCGGCGGGCGATCTTGGTCATGGCACCGTCGCTCAATGATCGCCGGACACCGTAGACCACTTGGTGTCCCTCGCGCCACCGGGCCAACATTTGCGGTATCAACTCGGGCGGGTCCTGGAGATCGCAATCGAGCTGGATGGCGCAGTCGCCTGTTGCGTTCTTGTAGCCGACCAGCAGCGATCGTTGATAGCCGTAATTCCTCGAGAAGCGGATCACGCGGACCTTCGGATCGGCAGCGGCTAATCCCGCGAGGATCGCAAAGGTGCGATCGGTCGAGTGATTGTCCGTGAAGATGATCTCGTAATCATGCCCCGGCAGGCGCGCGAAGATGTCGACAATCGCGCGGTAGCAGCGCTCGACCGTCTCCTCCTCTTGGAAGACGGGGACAATGATCGACACCCGCGTTGAGATCGGTTCAATAACGGTCATGCTGCCACTGCCACGCCGGTACGGCGCGCCTCTTCGATCAGCTTGGCAAACCCGTCTTCGAGGGCGACCTCAGGCGCCCAGCCGGTCAGCGCCATCATGCGCTCCACCGCAAGCTGATGAGTTACGGGATCGATCTGCGGCATCCGACGGATCAGGGCGGGATCGCTTCCGGTGAGCGCCGCAACATGTGCAGCCAGCGTGCCGACCGCCACAGCTTCGCCGGAGCCGACATTGACGATCTCTCCCCCGCGAAATGCGGTCGCCGCCAGACGCAGGAGCGCTTCCACCGCATCTGAGACATGGATCAAATCACGGCAATCGAGCGGGCGCTCGATGACGAGTGGCCTCTCTCCGAGGCAGGCTGCCATGAGCGCGGGGATCAGGAAGTCGGCCGCCTGGCCCGGCCCGTACACCAACGCCAGACGTGCAGTCACAATGGGAAACGGCAGCCGCGGCGCGACTACTCTGGCATAGTGGGAGCCCGCAACGATACCCGCCGCATAGCTCGTGACAGGCTGTTCGCGCTGCTCCTCGCGGAACGGAACCGGCCCCGAGCCATATTCGGCGATGGAGCCCGTCCGCAGGAGCAGACGCGGAGGTTCATCGGCACTCGCAGCCGCCTCAACAAGGGTCAGCAGATCGACCAGGTGTGTCACAGAAGCCATCGCTCCCACGACCGCCGTGTCATGGCGCCCAGCTGTACTATTCGCGAGGTGGAAGATATGCGTCGGCTGAACCTTCCCCATGCAGGATTGAACCGCCTCGCTGTCCGAGAGCAGCAGCCGGTGCATGCCGATGGCGGGTAGTACGTCCGCCAGACGTGTGGCGGCGCTCGTTGGCCTCAGCAGAACATGAACCTCATGTCCTTCGGCCACACAGCGGCGCACGAGGTGCGAGCCGATAAAACCGGCCCCACCGGTGACGAGGATCCGCATCCTCGCGTTGGGATCAGGCCGCGGCGGCATGGCTCTGCGATGGGCGCGCATGGCGCTCTGCGAAAGCTGCGAAGGTCGCATGCATATGATCGAGCTGAGCCTCGTCCAAACCATGGTGACAGGCGAGCAGGATGCCGCCGCGCATCACCGCGTCCGCCATCGGATAATCGTCGGCCACCCCGCGATGACGAACCGCTGCCATTGCAGGCTGCCGCAGGATGTTGCCGGTGAAGACCGGACGTGTCTGGATGTCGTGGCTCTCCATCCAGATCTGCAGTTCGCGTCGCGTGAACGGCGCGTCGCCGCGGATCGTCAGCGGGAAAGCGAGCCACCCGCTGCGCGCTTCAATCGCTTGCCGGGGAAGGATGAACCAGTCCTCATAGCGCGCAAAGAAGGCATATTGCCGGTCGAAATTGTCGATACGACGGCGAATGTTCTCTTCCAGCCGATCAAGCTGGACGAGGCCGAAGGCAGCCCCCATTTCGGAAGGCTCCAGATTGTACCCTAGCGCCTCGAACACGAACTTCGAGTCATAGGGGATGCCATCCACCTCGATGTCGAAGCGCGCCTCGGCGGACTCGGAATCCACGAACAGCGATGATGTTCGCCCCCACGAACGCAGCAACTTCGCCCGCCGCGCAAGATCGTCATCGTTGATGCACAGCATGCCCCCGTTGCCCGCCGCATTGATGACATGCGAGCCATAGAAGCTGGTCGTGCTGATCTCCGAGCGGGAGCCCGTGCTGGTGCCTCGCCACGTCGCGCCAAGCGTATCGGCGCTGTCTTCCACCACGACCAGACCATGCTTGTCTGCGATGGTGCGGATTCGATCCCAGTCAGGCAGGTTGCCGATCAGCGAAGGGATCATCATCGCGCGGGTATCCGGCCCAATCATCGCTTCGATCTTTTCGGCGTCTATATTGTAGGTTGCCTCTTCGACGTCGACGAAGGCCGGGACGAGGTTCTGTCGCACGATCGGCGCCACCGTCGTAGCGAAGGTGAGCGCGGGCGTGATGACCTCGCTGCCGGGCGGCAGTCCCAGCAGCTCGATCGCCAGATAGTTGGCCGAGGAACCCGAATTGACCATGATACCATGGCGCTTGGCAAACAGCGACGAAACGCGTGTTTCCATGGCGCGTACCCGCTCACCCATCTGGGTAGAGCTCCGCAGCACATCGACGACGGCATTGATCTCGGCGTCGCTGTGGACGCTTTGTCCGTAGTTCACGCGCATCGGAGAAGTCCTTCGTTGCTGGCGGAGGAAGATCGGATCTGAAGATAGGCATCGAGCTGGCTACGGCTTAGGTCCCGCATGTCGGTCCCGCCGCGCAGAAAGGCGGCATACCAGTCCGCGGTCATCGCGAGCGTTTGATCGACCGACAGCCGCGGCGACCAGCCGAGCTCGGCTTCCGCCTTGCTGCTGTCGAGGCGCAGCATCCCAGCCTCGTGCGGCGCGTCCACCTCAGCACCGAACCGGATGGGAAGATCGAGCGCCGTCGAGCAGGACATGATCGCACGCGCGAGCGTCTCAACGTCAACCGCCTGGCTCGCCGCGGGGCCAAAGTTCCACGCGCCCGCGAAGGAAGCGCCGCCTTCCGACACCAGTTTCGCCGCCAGCAGCAGATAACCGGACAGCGGCTCCAGTACATGCTGCCAGGGCCGCACGCTGCGCGGATTGCGGATGAATACAGGCGTATCATTGCGGGCGGCGCGGACGATATCCGGCACCAGGCGATCCTCAGCCCAGTCGCCCCCGCCGATGACGTTTCCCGCTCGGACGGTGGCCATCTGTGGCCCATCCGGATCGGCAAACCAATTGCGGCGATAGCTCTCGGCGACAATCTCGGCGCAAGCCTTCGACGCGCTGTAGGGATCGGTGCCGCCGAGCCGGTCGGTCTCGCGATAAGGCCATGCCCATCCGCGATTGTCGTAGCATTTGTCACTAGTCACCACGACGACGGCTTGGACGGACGGCATCGCGCGCGCGAGATCGAGCACATTGGCCGTACCGATTACGTTGGTGGCGAAAGTATCCGCCGGCTCGCGGTGGGAGAGGCGAACGATCGGCTGGGCCGCGAGATGGAAGACTATCTCCGCATCGTAACCCTGCGTCGCTTGGCGCAGCGCCGCGGGATCACGAATATCGGCGAAGCGGCTGTCGACGAGCGCGTCAACGCCTACTGTTGCGAAAAAGGATGGATCGGTAGGCGCTGGCAGAGCAATGCCCCTCACGGCAGCCCCCAGCCTCTCGAGCCAGAGGCACAGCCAGCCTCCCTTGAAACCGCTATGCCCCGTCACGAGCACGCGCCTCCCTGCCAGCGTCTTCGCCAGCAGGTCATCCCCCCCTTGTTGCTCAGGCATAGATCATCGGGCGCTGGGTGACGTCCGGACCGCGCTCGAACTGAAGCCAGGGTGGCGTACCATCGGCGCACAGCCGCTCCAGCTGCTCGCGATCACGCACCGTATCCATCGGATGCCAAAAGCCCTTGTGCTTGTATGCGAAGAGCTGACCGTCCTGCGCCAGCCGCGCCAACGGAGACTGCTCCAGCGGCTCATGATCGCCCTCGAGATAGTCGAGGACGCCCGGCTCGAACACGAAGAAGCCACCGTTGATCCACGTCTCGTAATTCTGGACCTTCTCGGTGAACCGGGCGACACGATCGCCTTCCATCTCGAGATTGCCGAAGCGGGCGGGCGGTTGCACTGCCGTGACGGTGGCAAGGCCGCCATGCGCCCGGTGGAAGGCCAGCAGTGCGTCGATGTCGATGTTCCCGACACCGTCCGAATAGGTGACCATGAAGGTCTCATTGCCGAGCCACTCGCGAAGCCGGAGTAGGCGCCCGCCTGTCATGGTCGCCTCGCCGGTGTCGACGACGGACACGTTCCAGTCCATCTTGCGACACGGCCGCAAGTTCATGCGCCCCGTGCCAAGCGTCACCGTGAAATCGTTGTTCATGAGGTGCAAATTGTTGAAAAATGACTTCATCAACATGCACTTATAGCCGCAAGCGACGATGAAATCGCGCTGACCCCAATGGTCATAGATATCCATGACGTGCAGCATGATCGGCCGGCCGCCGACCTCCACCATCGGCTTTGGGACGCGCACCGTCTCTTCAGAAAGGCGGGACCCCAGTCCCCCTGCTAAAAGCACCGTCTGCATCGTATCACCCCCCCGACGGACCGACCGGCGTCACGCCAACCGAAGGGAGAATACCGCCTCACGGGGCTGTCTCGGTGGGCGCAGGGGAATTAGTCCGCAGCCCTGCCGGCAGGCGGGCGTCACTATACCAACGGTATTGCAGCTATCCGAATGAGCCTAGTCCTTCGGAGTGCCGGCGACATCCGTTACCGCGTGTCACTCAGGGGTGAATGAAGAGCTGCATTTGCGGATCGTCCGTCGCGACGGAAACATAACCCCGCGTCCGCGCATAGTTGACGAAGGCCGGGTCAAGCTCGGCTTCGCGCCCGGTAACGATGGCGGCAGGCGGATCGGCATCCAGGAAGACGGGCAGTTCGTGGGGAGACGTAGTCGTGTAGGATGAGCGATCGGCGGGAGGCAGATAGTCCGCAACTCGATAAACGAAAGGACCCGCTGCAAACTCCCGGTAGATCGGTAGCCCTCCTTCCAGGGCGACGATCGGCGCCAGCGTTGCGACCTTGCCCGTGCGATGCGCCGCGGCCAGCGTTGCGCGGACATACTGCCCCTGTTCATGGAGGACGTTCCCCGTCCAGCGAGATGGTCGCGCTGCAGCGGCCATATCCGGGAGCAGCCTCGGAACGATGATCGCGAGCGCCAGCACCGCCGCGACTCCCACCGGTGGTTCCACCCAAGTGCGGAACTGCGGCTCTAACTGACGACGAAGAAGAACAAACAGCATGATCAGGAAAGGTACCGGCGGTTCGTAATATTGCGGGAAGGCCGGCGTGGGGGCGAAGGAACCGACGGCAGCAAGGGCCACAAGACTCCCCACGAGCGGAATCGGCCACCAGCCGAGCCGGCCGAGGTCCTGCCGCGCCACTACCCACGCCGAGACGCCGACGAGCATGCTCGCCAGCAAGCCGGAGCCGGCGAACCAGACATCCTCAGCCACCAGTATCTTGGCTGCCGCGGACATCGCCTTGGGGGCCGTCGAATGCTCCCAATAGGCAACATGGCCGGCGGTAAAATAGCGGATAGTGTGAGCGAAGAGCATGTGCGGGTCGCTGAGAAGCGCGATCAGCGCCGGTAACCCGCCTATCAGCCCTCCGATGACCAGCGGTAGCAAGACCAAGCCGGTACGGCGTCCGAGGGTCCTGCCGCGAGGCACAATCAGCGCCGCGATTGCGATCGGCGGAAGCAGAAAGACGTAACTGATCTTGAGAATGACCGCGAAGCCCAGCGCGAGACCAGCCCCGAACATGATTGCGGGGCGAAGTTCCGGCCCATCCAGCGCAACGATGAAGAGATGTACACCGAGCAGTGCGAAAGGCACAGGCAGGAAGTTGTTGGTAACCAGCATTCCTGTCGGACCCAGCAGGGCACCGGCGCCGAGCACCAACATCAAGGATGCTGCAAGCCGAGCGTCGCCCCCGTGCCGCCTGGCTATCAGCCAGACCACCGCTGCCGTTGCAATCCAGCACAGGAAGATCAGCACGCGCCCCGTTTGCAGCAGATGATCTGCGCCTGTCGCCGCGTAGAGCCCACCCAACAGCAGCGGCACGCCTGGCAGATGGGTGTAACCCAGGCCACCATACAGGGGCTCCCGCAGGAAGAGCCGCGCCGCTGGAATGTGGAGTTGTTCGTCATGTGTCAGTGGAAACGTCATCACGCGGCCGAACAGGCCGACTACCAGAAGCGCAAAGCCCAGACCGATGAGAAGCCCAAGCAATCGGGACTCCCGCCGTTGCTCCGGCAAGCGGACATCAGCCAGCGAGGCGGCATTTGTCGTGGTCATCGGCTCCACTCACTGCTCACCGGCGCGGAGAGGCGATCCGGCATAGTACAGACAACATCTGACCGTGCGGATGTGCCGAGCATTTCGGAGTAGAGCGCCATAACGGCCTCTGCGTGGGATGTCTCACCGAACCGCACTCGCGCTTCCCTGCCCGCGTTCTCGGCGATCTCCCGGTGGCGTCTCGTGTCGACCAGTAGCGACAGGCAGGCTGCGGCCAGCGCCTCGCCATCTTCCGGCGGCACGAGGAGCCCTGTCTGTCCGTCGCGTATCGCTTCGACATTCCCGCCAGAAGCAGTGGCCACGACCGGCGTACCGACCAGCATGGACTCGATCAGCGTTCGTCCGAACGGCTCATCAATGGCGGGGACCATCAGAAGGTCGCAACCGGCAAGCCAGAACGGGCCGGGCGACCGAAAACCTACGCAATGAATATATTTGTCTACGTTTAGCAAGATTGCCCGGTCCTGGACCCGATCGATCATGCCGTGGAGCGATTGGCCCAACAGCACGCCCCGAACGTCATGCCCGGGCCAGAGCCTGCGGAGGGCTGCGATCGCCTCGACGAACAGCAGCGGCCGCTTGCGATCTATCATCACTCCCGAATAGGCGATGATCCGCGTTGCCGACCCAGCATCGGGGAGGAGATCGATCAGGGCGGCTCGCGCCTTGGCACGGTCGTAAACTGTAGTCGTATCGAACGGGCTGGGAATAACGAGCGCCCGCAAGGTGGCCGACAACAAACCGGGCGCCGGTAACGCGAAGTGCGAGACCGCGATCATCCGGTTTGCCAGCAGCGGGGTTACCAGTCGCAAGCCTGCCGCCTTCGGCGAGCCGCGATGATGGTAAAGAAGCTTCGCGCCGGCCAGCTTCGCGGGAAGCGCCCAGGTCGCGAGTGTTCGCCCGTCATTGCAATGGACGATTTCGACCCCCTTCTGCCGCAGAAAGCGGGCCATTCGTGGCGCGCCCGCAGCCAACCGTAACGCGCTTGCCAGTCCTACTGCTTCTCCGTGCTTGAGATCCGGGCTGCTGGGAGCTGTCTCAAACATGATGCCGGACGCAGCCAACAGATCGGCCAGGTCGCCCGTATCGTGTTGGAGCAACACCAGCGGCCGGAAGCGGGCGCGATCGAACTTGCGGATCAGGCCGCAAACGGAAATGTGGCTTCCGCCGACTAGGTTGCCGATAAACGGGAAGCAGACCGTGGCGGCGGTCATGCGACCATCCCCGCGGACTGGTGTTCGCCGGCTAGGCTGGCATGGCCTCCGCTCTGGTCGATGTCACGTCCGCCCCTGCAGCCGATCGTCCTCATGGGTGCATCGAGAGCAGCCACCGCATCTGCGAAAGACCAGTTGCTAACACCGAACACAAGATGAGCTGTCCCGCAGGACGCCCTTTTCGACCCCATAGTTGACATTATCGCCCTCCCGCGCTGTTTTATCTGCCCGCGCGATAGCATGGTCAGGATATTTTGGAGTAAGTCGCCTGAAAGGCTGCACTTTGTCTCTGGACGCCCCATCGATTTACGAGGGGCACAGGGGGAGTCCATGGCGTCTGAACAGCATTTTTTCTTGGAGAAGGGCCGCGTCGTCGCTCTTCTGCGACGCGCTTTGTCAGCCCTGCAGCACCGGCGTGTACGCGCGGTTGCGCACCTTCTGACCGGCACTTCCGCCACGGTTGCTCTTAGTCTCGTATCGATAGCGCTTGCCGCCCGTGCCCTCGGCCCCCTGCAATATGGCGCTCTCGCGCTCATCCTTACGCTCGGACAAGCCTGCGAGCGTCTGTTGAGCTTTCAGTCCTGGCAACCCCTAATCCGCTACGGTGCGACGCTCGATTCGGATCATGACCGCGACGATCTAAGATCTCTCTTCAAATTCGGATTGCTGCTCGATTGCGCCGGTAGCACCGCTGCCTGGGTAGTCGCCAACGGGTGTGCGATCATCGCGCACTACCTCTTTGGAATTCCTTGGTCATCCGTGGAGCTGGCACTCCTCTACAACACATCCCTTTTGTTCAACTTCAATGGAACGGCTACGGCCGTCTTCAGGCTATTCGGCCGCTTTCGGATTGTCGCCCAGCTTCAAGTCATCAGCGCACTCCTCCGCTTTGCCGCAAGTGCCTTCGCCTTCATGGCGGGCAGCGGCCTGATCGGCTTTGTCCTAGTCTGGATGGTGACTCAGGCCTTTGGCGGCTTGCTCAACCTCATCATGGGTGTGCGCCTTCTTTCAGATCGAGGGATCACCCGAGTTTTTGGCGCCAACTCGTCCGGAATGACCAAGCGCTTCCCGGACCTCTGGCGCTTCACATGGGGCGCTAATTTCTCGCTGACGATCTGGGCCAGTGCACAGCAGCTCGACACACTCATTGTTGGCTGGCTCGCCGATCCCGTGTCGGCGGGTATGTTCCACATTGCAAAACGCGTCAGTCGCGTCGTCCAGCAGGTCGGAAGCCAGATCGAAGCGGTGGTCTATCCCGATCTCAGTCGCCTCTGGGCTGCAGGTGATCGATCAAGCTTCGTCCGTTTGGTCCTGCAGACTGAATTCGTGCTGGCGACATTTGGATGCCTGTGCTTCGCGGCCACCTTCCTTTTAGGCGGATGGGCGATCGAACTCACTGCCGGACCTCGTTTCGCGGCGGCGGGACCGCTCTTGACCATACAAATTTTCGCGGTCGCCCTCACGATCAGCGGAGCGGCGAGCCGTGCGGCATTGCTGGCAATGGGTAAGCAGCCCGCTATCCTGCGAACGGTCCTGGCGGCTGCATCCACCTTTTACTGTCTCGTAGCGCCCTTGATTTACCTGAGGGGCGCGATGGGCGCGAACATTGCGCACGTTCTATTTGGCACGGTCTGGCTCACCGGTTTAACGCTTTCGCTACGAAAAGGCCTTCGCGAACATCGGGCGAGCCTGGAGGACAAGCTCGCCGAAGCATGACCGGGGAGCGGGGAGCCCGCACCACACGCCTATGCAAAAAACTGGGGCACTTCCGAGTGGAAATGCCCCAGTTTTCGCGCTGCCGCCCCCTAGGCCGAGTAGGCTCGCCCGCCTTCAAACGTATCAACCGGCAGCGGCTTCGCGATCTGGCCTTCGGAAGACGCCATCGGTACCGCCCTGGCTTGCGCCATCTCCATGAGTCCCCGGCTCATCCCCCAGATCGCGGCCTGCGTTCTGTTCATGACGCCGAGCTTGCGAAGGATCGATTTGACGTGAACCTTCACGGTCGCCTCAGTGACCGTCAGGCGGCGTGAGATCACCTTGTTCGGCTCTCCGCGGATCAGCCCCCTCAGGATTTCCACTTCCCGATCGGAAAGGTTGGCATCGCCCGCCGTGACCTTGAGCTCCCCGAGGCCTTTATCCGACTTCAATGACGCGAGGTCGAAGACCACCTGTGACGGAATCATCTTCTCGCCCAGCGCCACAAGCTTGAGCATTTCCGCCAGGCTCGCGCAGGATATGTGCTTGCCGACATAGCCATCTATCCCGGCGTGGAAGGCCTCGGCTACCATCTGGCTCTGGCAGTCGGCGGCCATGAAGACGATTTTGCAATCCGGCCAACGGCCATGGACGTACCGGCAGGTTTCCAGCCCAAAATCCTCGGTCGTCGAGTCGATGATCACAAGCGGGACATTGTCAGGCATGTCGTAGAACGGATCCAGATCCAGCTCGGACGGATCCCGATGGACCCCGATGACAGCGAAGGACTGCTCCGTCAGGATGCGACGAAGTCCTTCGCGCTCGATCTCGTTCTGGCTGACGATGGCGATGTTGAGTTGCGCGTGCAAAACATGGTCCCCCGTTTGCACCGTAGGCGACGCTGAACAGGGATGCCCCCTGGACACATCGGATCAATTCGAGCGCAGTGGGCGCACAGACACCCAGCCCGCTACATCGAACCGATGCATCGCTTCCCCCTACGGTATGATTCCGTTGAGCAGCACAGCTAACGACAAGCGATTGCCCAAAATATTCGTTTGCGCGTTGGACGTTTTACTAGTTGGAACCGAAACATCGTACAGACTGCGGACAAGCGGGGTAGGCGTTCATCGGGATATCCACAGTACATACAAAGGAGGTACGGCGCCCACCAGGAGCGAAGGTCAATCCGATTCCTTCGGATTGCACGATTGCGATCACCAGAGCCCGACTCGCGGTGCGTCGGGCTTGGAGCACGAACAGCGCAATGTTTGCAATTTTCCTAGATTCGCAAGGAATCCAGGGTCGCGATGCACTCGTCTGCTTCCACCGTGAAGTCCGAAGCCTTTTGGTGCAATCTGCCCGGGCGGTTGATCTGGATGGTGCGCCAGCCGATTTCCCGGGGGGCATGGAAGTCCTTGTCCGTGTTGTCGGCCACATACACGAACGCACCGGGGGGCAGGCCGAAGAAAGCCTGCACATAATCGAAAGCCCGCCGCGCTGGCTTCCAGCTCTCGCGTCCCCAGCGGTCGGTGCAGACCGCGACCTGAACACCGAAAGCATGAAGCCCCAGCGCGCGGATCTTGCGCTTTTGCGCATCGAGATAGCCGTCGGTAATGATGGCCAGGCCCGTGTGTGATGGGTGCCCGGCAAGGCAACGTTGCGCATCTTCAGCGAGGTGAATGCAAGGGCGATGCTGGCGGTAGACCTGCACCATTCTGGGTATCAAATCCGATGGGTTCTCGACACCGGCTGCTCTCAACGCTTCATCGAAAAGGTGCCCCCGGTCTCCTGCCCGGAACCGTTCGACCATCCTGTCGCCGAGACCCGTAATTCCAAGCTGATGCCGCGACCAGGCGCCGACGGCACACAGACCGCTCTCGACATACTCCCGCTCGAGATAGAGCGTGTCGTCTAGGTCGAAGACGAGCACGGTGTCGATCGCGTCACTCCGGGCCAGCATGCCGTTCACAGGAAAACCGCATCGTCGAAGCGGAGCATGACGACGCCCTGCTTCCAATCGTCGTTGATGCTGCGCGGCAGCCCCAGCATCTGCTCGATCAGCCAGCGTGCAAAGGGCGCGCCGGCATGATGGGCAAGCGGGTAGCCTCCGCCAAATCGAGCGTTAATCTCGAACAGCGAAGCCTTCCCGTCGTCAGCCACAATCGCCTGGAAGCACATCGCCCCGAATGGCCCCGGGAGCGATCGCGCGAGATTTCGCGCGAGGTCGCAGAGCTGCGGATCGCGGATGGTGACCCCCTTCTCCACCTCGCCGGCCCGCACCTGCAGTCGCTCGTGCGGAACCGCGCAGCCAAGTGCGCCTCGATCATCAAAGAAAAGGTTGACCGTGAACTCCCGGCCTCGGAGCATCTCCTGCACGACATAGGCTTCGCCCAAGCAGTGGCGGCTGACATCATCCCGGTCGTGAACGACATGGATCCCCCGGCTGGAGCTCCCATGACGCGGCTTGGCAAGAAGTGGCCATGGCCAAGGCTCCCCGCCCGCCAAGAGATCTTCCGCGCTCGCGGTGCGTGGCGACGGAATAGCGGCATCGGAGAGAAAGCGCGCCGTGGCGAGCTTGTCTCGCGCCATCTCGACAAGCTCCGCGCTACCGATCGCGACGGTCGTCCCGATCGCCGCAAAGCGATCGCGCGCGTGGCTGTAGCGGACAAGCTCGGTATCGATGGTCGGCACGACCAGCGAGATTGCATGCCGTTCGCAATAGCCAAGCATTGCCTCGATGAAGTCCTGCGACGTCGCCGGCGGCACGGCGAACGCATAGTCCGCCTCCATGCATGCCGAGCTCCACTCCGGCCGCAGATCGCAGGCGAACAGTTCAAGATCGACACCAAGAGCATTGGCGCAGGCGCGGAACGCGCGCAGCAGGCCGACGCGACGTCCCGCAGAGCTCAATACCATCCGGAGGCGTGGCCGCTCGCCGCGGCCGTGAGCGCTAGCCTTCGATGGAACGCGGCCGCCAACGAAGTGATCGATCGGCACGACGTCCATGGCCTACCCCACCTCCCTGATGAGCATATAGGCCTCCGCTGCGAGGCGTGTGACGCTAGAGCCGCGAACCGTTGCCAGCGCGCGGAGCGTCTCGAGCGACCGCTCGTCGGGCGGTAGCCGACATTGCGATCGGAAGCAGGCGAACGCGCGCAGCTTCGTCTCGATATAATCCGAGATGTCGATGAACACGTTGGGGTGAAATGCCGGAGACAGGTTTGGCGCCGACCAATTGGTTTCGGACAGCGTTTCATACGCTAGAACGCGGATTGGATAGCTGGTCCCTCGCGGACGTGCCGCTACCAGCGCGGCTTCGAACACCAGTCCGTGATCGAAGTGGAGATCCCCCACGAACGGCACGAACAGCGTGTCAGGTTTAACCCGCTCCACGACGTCCCCGACCGCCATGTTGAGATCGGCTCGAGCAATCCGGTCCAGCTCGGCTGCGGGCAGGTCGAGGAAATGTGTGCGTGCCACGCCTAGCAGCGCATGCGCTTCCTCCGCCTCCGCCCTCACCTCATCAGCTTGTTCCACGCTGAAGCGAGGCTCCCTCCCTCGCGTCACGACAGCGACCTCGACCGTTCCCCCGGAGGCCGCAATCCGCGCCATCGCGCCGCCGCAGCCGAGAACCTCGTCATCGGGATGGGGGGCGAGGACGAGAGCTTGGGAAATGCGGGATGCCAGCGTCATTGCCGCACCTGCCATCCCGTCCCCATCCGGGCGTGAAGTGGCGGCGGCTCCGGCCGATCCCATCGCCACTTACTGACACGAAGGCCGTGTCCGTCGCCGCAACGAACCGTGAAATCCTTGCATGTGCGATGGACGACCTGGCCGACCAGCGCCGCTCGATGATGCGCCAAAGGCACCGGCTCGGCTGCCGCGATGACAATACGCTTGTCTCCCAGCGTCGTGAATGCGCCCGGATAAGGATCGCCACACGCGCGCACCATGCGCCAGGCGGAGAAAGCCGCGCCGTTCCAATCGATCTCGCCATCGTCCGGGCGACGCCTCGCCGCCCATGTCGCGTATCGTGGATCCTGCTCCTGCGGCTCAGCCTTGCCTGACGCGATGTCCGCCAGCAGGCCCGGCATCATTGCTTCGAGCGTGTGCATGTGGTTGGCATAGAGCGTGGCGGCGGTCTCATCCGGCGCGACATGAAAAAAGCGTTGCGCCAGGATCGCCCCGCTGTCCGTCCCTTCGTCGATCAGAAACATTGTGCTCGCGGTGATCGGTTCGTCCATCAGGATGGTCCATGGGATGACGCCCCGGCCACGCAGTCGGGGCAATGGCGCGGGATGATAGCCAACCACTCGATTATCCACCAACGACCGCAGCCGTTCGCCACAAAGTTGCGACCATCCGATCACGAACAGATAATCGGGGGCGAGTTGCGCGATCGCCGCCAGCGCATCGTCCGCATTGGCATTGGCCACGCGAAGCAATTCGCATCCCGTTGCCTCCGCTTCTGGCGCCAAATCGATGAAATCGGAATGCCTCTCGGCCAAAGCTAGCGGTAGCGTCACCACGCACACCAATTCCCAGTCGGACGCGTCCGCCAGGCATCGAAGCGCTATCCGCGTGCTCTCAACTGCGCCGATGAGAACTGCGCGCATGCGCCCTCCCGATGGCAGCCATGTCGCGACGCTCGCCCAGCAGACTGACGAGGGCAGTACGCCCTATGATCCTGAGGTCGAGGCTCAGCGACCGGTTGGCGATATACCAGTTGTCGAGCGCGATCTTGTCCGCGTCGCTGAGCAGCGTGTTGCCATTGACCTGTGCCCAGCCTGTCAGGCCGGGCCGCATCCGTCCCCTCAACCATCCGGCAGTACCGCAATTGGCGATGGTTTCCGGTAGCAAAGGCCTTGGCCCGATCAGGCTCATGTCCCCGATCAACACATTCCAGAGCTGGGGCAATTCATCGAGCCGCGTGGCCCGCAGCACCCGGCCGCTGCCCGTGATGCGCTGATCATCGGGAAGCAATCGCCCCTGGCTGTCGCACGCCGCGCTCATCGTCCGGAACTTCACGAGGCGGAAGCGACGCGCATGGAGTCCGCTGCGGACTTGCCAGAAGAATACGGGCCGCCCGCCAACGCCGAGCAGGAAAAGCGCGATTACAGCCATCGGCGGTGCCAGAAGCGACAGACCGATCCCGGCTACCAGGATATCGACGGCGCGGCGGCCGCTCACGGGGCTGCGTCCGCGAAGCTGCTTGTCTCTGCCAACGTCACTTGACGCTTACGCTCCGTGCCACGAACGCGCATCGTCGAAAGCAGGATGTCGCTGACGAGTTCGACCGCGAAAGATGCCTTAACCGTTTCACGAGCCCGGGCTCCCATCGCAGCCGCTAGCGCGGGATCGTCGACGAACCGCATAAGCGCGTCCTCCAGCGCGTCTGCATCGCGCGGCGCAATTACGTAGCCGTTCACGCCTTGTTCGATCGGCTCGCGGCAACCGGGCATGTCCGTGGTAATAACGGCACGGCCGGTCGACATCGCCTCCAAGATGGTCCGTGGCAGGCCCTCGCGATACCAGCTCGGCAGCACGAACACGCTCGCGGCCGCCAGATGCGGCCGCACGTCGCGCGCTTCGCCCAGATATTCAATCGCGCCTTCCCGTTGCCACGACCGGAGCTGCGCTCGCTCGATACCTGCCGGACTGGGGTCCAGCGGCCCAAGCAAGGCGAAGCGGACGTCCGGATGCAAACGACGGATTCTGCGCGCAGCCTCGACATATTCGAAGAGCCCTTTGCTGCGCAGCAAGCGAGCAATCATCAAGAAGCGTAGCGGCCCGGTCGGGACCGGCTTGGCATCGTAATGCACCAGATCGACCCCCGATCCAGGTACTCGCGTCACGGGCACGGTTGGTGAGATCATCCGATGCCGGAGCATTTCGTCGCGATCATCGGCATTGAACACGAAGACACCCTCGGCTCGTGCCAGCGCTCGGCGATAGAGAACGGCCACCAGCAGCCGCAACCAGCGGGCTGCTCCTTCCTCGAACGCATGCCCGAGGCCGCTCACCATCGCGAAGAAGCGCGTGCGGCCTACGATGCGGCTCGCGATCCCGGCGTAGATGATGGGCTTCTGTGTATAGGCGAGCACCAGGTCGGGACGTTCGCGCCTGAGCAGCCTCATGATCCAGGCCAGCGTGCGCAGATCTGCAAGCGGGTTCAAGCCGGAGCGTGCCATCGGCATCCTCCGATAGGCGACACCCATCATCGCCAGTTCTCTAACGACATCAGCATCGTCATCTGGCGCGCACGCAATAACCTCAAAGCCACAGGCTACGAGGTCAGCGATCAGGCGCTTGCGGAAATTGACCAGCGAGAAAGCAAGGCTTGCTGCCACCACAACCTTCATGGCGCTTCACCAGCGGTTTCCAGCTGACCCGCGACAAATCGTGACGCGGCAGGCCCAGCGTGACGCCGGTACAAAGCCGTGTAGCGATCAACGATGCGGGAAAGCGTGAAATGCTCCTGAATATGTTCGCGCGCCGCGCGCCCCAGTGCCGCACGTCCGTCCGGTTCAAGCGTCGCCAATTCGAGCAGCGCGTCCGCGAGCGCCGTGGAATCTGCAGGCGGTACGATCCGTCCGGTCATCCCGACCACCCATTTCGCATCGCCAACGTCCGTCGCGACGCAGGGGACACCGCACGCCATCGCCTCGCCCACGATGTTGGGAAAGCCTTCTCCCCAGGCGGAAGGCAAAGCGAGAATATCGAGGCCGGCAAGCCACTCCGCCACGTCGGGCCGATGGCCAACCAGCGTGCAGCGATGAGGTGGCAGGGATTGCAGCAATATCTCGGCCGCGGGGTCGGGCCGATCCATTCCGTCGCCGATGATGAGCAGCTGTGCAGCAGGCACCTCTGCGGCTATCCGCGAAAACGCGGCCAGCAGGTTCGGTACGTCTTTCATCGGGTGATTGCGGGCAACCATCCCGATAATAAGGCCCTTCGCAGGAACGCCGAACCTGGAGCACAACGTCCTGCGAGCCGGTCCTCGCGGTGCGAAGATCGAGCCGTCGAAGCCATTGGGAATAATCGCGGAACAGCGCGAGCGATAGCCGATGTCGTGATACTGGCCGCGTGCGGCCCGTGAGTTATAGACAATCGCGGCCGGTGTTCTCGACAACGTCGCACAAATGCGAAGCAGAAGGCGGGTCAGCCGCTTCTCCTGCCGGTAGCCGTTGAGCGAATGCCGGACATTCCAGATGACCGTCGTCGGCCCCGGCGACACCAAGCCAGCCAGGCTTGCAGCCAGCTGCCCATGGTGCATCCAGCCCATGATGAGATCCGGGCGAATGGAGCGTGTCAGCGCCACCAGCCGAGCTGCGGCTGAGATGGATGACAATCCGTTGCGCATATCGAGGCTGTGAACGGGTGTTCCTGCCTTCACGATGCGCGCGCCAGCCAAACCCGGCGGCGTCAGCGTCAGCACTTCCTGATGGATGTCCGATGTAAGCGAGGCATGCTCCAGCAACCGGGCGAGCATGGTCTCCGCGCCGCCGACATTTACGCCGGTGATAATGTGGAGAAGCTTCATCGGCCCCCATCCGCACGGATGTTGCGCGTTTTGCCCATAGCCCCCTGCCCCAGGCGATGATGAACACCTAAGCGAATTCCGGCGGGGGCGGCCTGGCAATTTCGGCCATCATCCCTTCGCCACCCAAAAGGGAGGGGTACCGATGCGACGGAGCACCCCTTTTGGCTTCCCCCCTCCCGCTCGCACGAGGCTTCATTCCCCATCCGCATAGCGACGTCTCCGGGTGACGCTGATCCCGATGCGCCCGTTCCAGCAGGGCCCGGTCAGCCTATCTTTTTGGGCGGAAGTTCAGGGGCATCCACGAGGAGCGGCTCGGGACACTGCGATGCAGATGCATCCGCCGAACGGGGACAAGCGTGTCATGAAGGCAAGTCTCTTCCCCAACATGGGGCGCTGCGCATGGCGCAGGATTTCCTATTTGCTCTATGATGCGACGGCGATCTGCCTCTCCCTATTTATCGCCACCGCGCTGCGCATGAACGGCGCCATCCCGCCACAGATGCTCGAAGGGCTCGTGTCGAGCCTCCCGATCTTCATTGCCAGCGGCCTCGTGGTTTTTCATCTGTTTGGTGTCTATGATCGAGTCTGGCGGCTTGCTTCGGTGGGTGACCTGAGCGCCTTGCTGGAAGCTGCGGCGACCTCCCTGCTGATTTCCATCTTCGTCCTGGTTGTCACATCCCACGCGAAGTGGCTGCCAACGTCGGTGCCCATTATCCAGTGGTTCGTGCTGGTCACGATTCTGGCGGGAGGGCGCATGTGGCGCCGCATTCTGGTCGATCGGCTCCGCGCTCTCCGCCGGGTGAGCCTGACGGTGGGCCAGTCGCAGCCGGCCAAACCGTCCCCGAAGCACCGCGCGCTCGTGGTCGGCCTGATGGAGCATGTCGAGGTCGTCCTACGACAGCTCGAGGCGACGCCCGAGTCAGGCTATGTCGCCGTCGGCATCCTCGATACCGGTGAGCGCGATGTGGCTCTCAGGCTACGACGCGTTCCAATCCTCGGCGGTATCGAGGCTATCGAACATGTCGTGGGCAAACTTGCCGCGCAGAATGAACGCCCGACATGCCTGATCCTTGCGGAAGGCGCTCGGGCACCAGGACCGAACAAGCTCCGTCTCGTCACCGCAGCCGAAACGCTGGGCCTGTCCGTCCTGCGCGCAGCACCACCGACGGAGATTGGCGAGTCGCTTGACCTCGAGGTCATCAACCTCGCGGATCTGCTGGGACGCCCGCAAACAGAGCTGGACGACAGCGTGGTGCTGCGCGCTCTCCGTGGTCGGCGCGTCATGGTGACGGGCGCCGGCGGGACGATCGGTCGCGAGCTCGTGCGCCAGATCGCGGCGATCGGTCCGGCGGAGCTCATTCTGCTCGATTGCGGCGAGTTCAATCTCTATTCGGTCGAGCTCGAGCTTCGGGAGAATTTCCCGCATGTGCCCTGCACGCCGCTGCTCTGCTCCATCCGACAGCGTCGGCACATTATGGCCGCGTTCGAGCGGCACCAGCCGGAATATGTCTTCCACGCCGCAGCGTTGAAGCATGTGCCGCTGGTCGAGACCAACATCTGTGCCGGTGCGCTGACCAATGTGCTGGGCACCCGAAATGTCGCCGACGCCGCACTGAAATATGGCGTTCGGGCAATGGTGCAGGTTTCGACCGACAAGGCCGTGAACCCCGTCGGCATCATGGGGGCCAGCAAGCGGCTCGGCGAACTCTATTGCCAAGCACTGGATCTCGACGGCGTGGGCCGTCCCTCGGCGGCGCGCTTCATGACCGTGCGCTTCGGCAATGTCCTCGGATCGAGCGGTTCGCTCATCCCGCTTTTCCAGCGCCAGCTGAAGCGCCGCGCACCGCTCACTGTCACCCATCCCGAAATCACGCGCTATTTCATGACTGTCCACGAAGCGGTGCAACTTGTGCTCCACAGCATGGCGCGCGCGATGGAATGCGATGTGCGGCGCGGCCGAATTATTGTCCTTGATATGGGCGAGCCAGTGAAGATCATCGACATCGCCCGACGGATGATCCGCCTCTCGGGCTTGGAACCCGATCGCGATGTGCCGATCAAGATCGTCGGCTTGCGCCCGGGCGAGAAGCTCTATGAAGAATTGTTCGACGAGCGCGAGGAACGTTTGCCCTCGAACCTCCCAGGCGTCTTCGAGGCCGAGCCCGTCCCCGTGCCGATCTCGGTGCTCCGCGAAGGGTTCGACGCCTTGTCGGAAGCCATCTCGGCTCACGATGAGGAGCAAGTGAAGGCCCTCCTGTTTAAATTGATCAATCAGGAACAGCGCAAGCAGATGGAGCTCGCGCCGCAACGTGCCGCCCGAGCACCTGCGGGTCGAGGTTGGTCATCGGATCCGCTGATTCCACAATCGCTGTAGGGGGACCATGGCCAGCATGTTCGACATGATCGAGGGCGAGCGCGCAGGTCCGCCATCGGCTCCTGCACCAGAAAGGGCGCCCCGGATTGCATCGCGCTGGCCGATCTACAGTGAAAGGGAGATCGCGGCCGTAACCGACGTGCTGCGCTCCGGCCGGGTGAACGCCCTCCATCATGGCGAGCAATGCGCCGCCTTCGAGGCGGGATTTGCGCGCCTGTGCAATCTTCCGCACGCGATTGCCATGGCCAATGGAACGCTGGCCCTGGAAGCGGCGCTGCGCGCGCTGGGGATAGGCCAGGGAGACGAGGTCATCGTTCCCGCCCGCAGCTTCGTGGCGTCGGCGAGCTGTGTCGTGGCCTGCGGTGCAACGCCCGTCTTTGCCGATATCGATCCGGTGTCGCAGGGATTAACTGCGGATCTCGTTGCATCTCGCATCACGCCGCAGACGCGCGCGATCATTCTCGTTCATCTGGGTGGTTATCCGGCCGCGGCGGACGAGATTGCCGTCCTCGCCAGTCAGCTTGGCCTGAAGCTGATAGAGGATTGCGCCCAGGCGCACGGCGCCACGCTCGACGGTCGGCCAGTAGGATCCTTTGGAGACGCCGCCGCCTTCTCCTTCTGCACCGACAAGATCATCTCGACGGGCGGCGAAGGCGGCATGCTCGTTCTTCGCGACGAAGAGGTGGCGCGGCGCGCCTGGTCGCTCAAGGATCACGGCAAGGACAAGACCGCGGCCAACGCGCCGTCCGGCGGCCACGGCTTCCGGTGGCTCCATCGACATTTCGGGAGCAATTATCGCCTGACCGAAATGCAGGCGGCCATCGGGTTGGCTCAACTCGAGAGGCTTCCCCAGTCGATCGAGGCACGGCGCCGCAATGCCGCTGCCATCCTCGACGAACTCACCGGAAGTGCGGCGTTGCGGCTCGTGCGCCCGGACGAGGAGATCGGCCACGCTTATTACAAGTTCTACTGTTTCGTGTATCCCGAGGTGTTGCGCCCACGCTGGACCCGAGATCGGATCGTCGAGGAAGCATGGCACCGGGGTATTCCCTGCCAGACCGGCATCTGCCCGGAAATCTATCGGGAGCGCGCGTTCGTCGATGCGGGTCTTGGACCGGCCCGCGCCCTGCCAGTTGCCCATCTTTTGGGTGAGACGAGCTTGATGCTTCCCGTCGATCCTACACTGAGTGAGGCCGACTGCCGGGAGATGGGACGCATCCTGCGATCGGTCGTCGATGAAGGAAGCCGCTAATGCGCCGGGGACGACTTCCAAATTTCATGGTGATTGGTGCCGTCAAGGCGGCCACAACCTGGATCGGGCATCAACTTCGGCACCATCCTTCGCTCTGGCTCCCCACGGCGGAGCCACATTTCTTTAGCGCCGAATATCATCGCGGCATCGACTGGTATCGCTCGCTGTTCGCCGATGCCCCGGCCGCAAGCATCATCGGCGAGAAATCGGCCGACTATCTAGCTCATCCCGACGCTGCCGAAAGAATCGGGAAAACCCTACCTGACATCCCACTAGTCATCCAACTTCGTGATCCCGTCGAACGAGCCTATTCGGATTATTGCATGCTCTACAGGCGCGGCCAGGTGGGCGGGGATCCCCGGCGTTATCTCGATCATAGGCTCGCTGCCGGTGGGCGCTTCCTCGAAGGCGGCCGCTATGCCCATCACATCACCCGGCTGTTCGAGCATGTCGCGCCCGAACGGGTAAAGATCATCCTCTATGACGACATTCGGACCGATCCGGAGGCCGTTATCGTCCAGGTCTGCAACCATATCGGCGTGGAGACCCATATCGCAAAGGACGCGGTGTCCGATCGCAGGAACGACAGCACCGTGCCTATGCTTCCCCTCGCTGTTCGCCGGGCGCTGCGTCCCATGCGCCCTCTCCTTGATCCAATGCGAAGCAATCCGTGGTTTTCGCGGCTCAGGGCATCGCTCGCTCATCCGGTGCATTATCCCCCGCTTACCCAGGATCTCCGCGTCGCGCTCCACGATTATTATCGCGACGACATTCATCAGCTGGAGAGGATTATCGACCGAGACATGTCGAATTGGTTGTGCGATGATCGTGCTGTCGCGTGACGGGAAAACTCAATTACGCGACGGGAGGAAACCGCCGTGTTCCTGCCTTTCAGGCAGGTGGAGCGTCTTAAGGTCGCGGGTGGGGAGGCGTCGGGAGCGCTGAATCCACACCTCTGCCGTGACCGTCGTCGCAAGGAGGGGGATGTGGCGAATCGTTGGATCTTGTCGCTTTCTGCATCAATTTTTCTGGCTGTCTCCGCCTGCGGGGGTGGAGATCTCTCACCTCTCACAACGACTGCGCCGGAAGGATATCATATCGGCACCGGTGATGAGTTGCGCGTAACTGTGTTCGGCCTCGACGCCATGGCCAACACCTATCGCGTGGACGACTCCGGGGCGATCGCCTTGCCGATGCTCGATCCCATCAAAGTCGCCGGTAAGACGATCCGCGAGGTGGAGGGTGCCATCGCCGACAATATCCGCGCGCGCCAGCTGGTGATCGATCCCAAGGTCAGCGCCCAGGTCCAGACCTACCGCCCCTTCTTCATCGCAGGCCAGGTGCAGCATCCAGGGCAGTATCCCTATGTTCCCGGCATGTCGTTGATGACCGCCGTGTCCGTCGCCGGCGGTTTCACATTCCGCGCCAACACTAAGTCCGCGATGATCATTCGCGGGGCAAAGAAGGGACGCGCCACGCAGGATACGCCCATCCTCCCCGGGGACCAGATCCTGGTCCGTGAAAGCTGGTTCTGAACCTATGGCGATCCGGCGCTCGTCCTCGGCAAGAGGCATTCCGCAAGGTTGGGGCTTTGCCCTCGTTCTGATCAGCATCGGCACTACGCCGCTCCATGCACAAGAGGAGCAACGAGACCTCACAATCACCAGCCTACCGCGCGAAGGATATGAGCCACGTCCGCTCATGCTCGGCGGGTTCGAGCTCTTCCCGACGCTCGATACGGAGGTTACCTACAACAGCAACATCTTCGCGCTGCCCCCCAGGGCCACCGAGACGGGCCCCAAACAAAGCCCGCCCGATGATGCCATTTTCTCAATCAATCCGCGCCTCGTCGCAGAGCTTGACCGTTCCGCGCTCAATCTCAAGGCCGACGCCCATGCGAATTTCATCCGGTATGCATCGACGCCTACCGAAAACGTCAACACGTTCGGCATTTCCCTCGATGGCGTAAAAAGGGCGGGAGGAGCGCAGACTTTGGCCGCCAGCTTCTCGTTCGATCGGGCTTACCAAAGGCGAAGTGATCCCGAAGCGGATCTGGACCAAGGTTTACCCCCGGTCCTCATCAACAAGGCGAGCGGTGAACTTCGGTATCAATATCAAGGGGCGCGGATCGGCCTGATCATCGACCTCGGCGTGGACAATCTCAATTATCTTCCCGCGCAGGATGCTGATCGCGATCTGACGACGTACCGCGGTTCGATACGGGGATCCGTCGTCGTTGCCCCAAAGATATCCATCTACGTCGAACCTTTCGTCAACCGGCGAGACGCTCGCCTGCGCGTCGATCGGAACGGTATCGATCGAGACGACACCACCGCTGGGGCAACGGGCGGCGTCGCGGTGGACCTTACCGATCGGCTGGTCGGCAATGTGGGCCTCGGCGTATTCCATGCCGATCCGGACGATCGGACCCTTCGCCCGTTCACCGGGCTCGCCGCTAATGGCCGGCTGACCTGGCACCCCCGCGTGCGCACCATGGTCGATTTCAACCTGTCTCGGGGTGATGTCGCGACGGTACGCCTGGGCGCTATCGGCCGGGTCGACACCAATGTGGGGCTCTCGGTCGATCAGGAAGCACGCCACAATCTGATTTTGCACGGGGGCGTCGGCTACCGCGGCGTTCATTATCGCAACGTCGCGCGCGACCAGCATTTTATCACCGGTGAGGGAGAGGCCCGCTATCTCTTCAACCGCGTTTACTCGATCGTACTCAACACCACCTACACGCACCGTAGCGCCCAGGTCTTCAGGGACCGGTTCAACCGCTGGGAGTCAACGTTGGGCGCCCGCTTCGCCTTCTAAGAGGGATCGCGGATGAAAGGCGAGAAGCACGCGCAAGTACATACTGCCGCGCCGCTCGCGCGGGCTGTGCATCTCTTCATGGGTGCTCTTCTGGTTCTGCTTGTCCCGGTTATTACGCCGTGCGCGGCGAAGCCATCCTCTCCTCAACCCGCGATTGCGGTGAAGGACGCCTTTCCAGGAGCCGAGGGCTATGGTCGAACTTCGATAGGCGGAAGGGGGGGACGGATCATTCCCGTCACCACGCTGGCCGACTGGGGTCGAGGTTCGCTTCGGGCCTGCATCGATGCCAGTGGCCCCCGCGTCTGCGTTTTCCGTGTCGCAGGCGTCATCCGCTACACGTCGATGCGACCGATCATCCGCAATCCCTACATCACCATCGCGGGGCAGACCGCACCCGGCGGAGGAATATTGCTGACACATAATGGCGGGGCAAAAGGCTTCACGCCGCTCGTGATCAAGAACACGCATGACGTTATCATCCGCTATATTCGTGTCCGGCCCGATAGGCGCGGAGACCAGCGCGAAGCGAACAGTGCTATTGTCATCGAGCAAAGCCGCCGGGTCATCCTGGATCATGTCAGCACGTCCTGGTCGCTGGACGAGAATATGGGCAATCAGGGTCAGAATGACGAGATCACCATCTCGAACTCGATCTTCGCCGAAGGCATCCCCCGACATGACAAGTGCGCGCTACTCGGCAGCGATGCGATCGGGCCTCAGCATGTCAGCTTCATCCGAAACCTCTGCGCGCATAATGGCGACCGAAATCCCGACATCAATTTTCCGCCGAAATCCTGTATCGAGGTCGTGAACAACGTGCTTTACGACGGCGTCGTCGAGTTCGCCGAGATATGGGAAAGCTCTGGCGGAACGCCGGTCAGCATCGTCGGCAATTATTTCAAAGCGGGCCCCAGTACCAAAAGGGACTATGCCCATGGGCTCGTCCAGCAGTCCGTCGGGAGCACCGGCCATGCGCGGCTCTACGCATCGGGCAACGTGTTTGACGGCGTGATCCCCGAAAATGAAGGCGTTGCGGCAATCAAGGTGCCGTCCCCACCCTGTCCGCTCACCATCACGCCCACCTCTGCGGAGACAGCCTACCGGAACGTTCTCGACCAGTCGGGTGCCTTTCCCCGTGACGAAGTCGACCGCCGCATCGTGTCCGAAGTTCGCGCGCGAACCGGCCATATCGTCTCGACCTTCGGGACGCTCCCCACGATCGCCGCGGGACAGCCGTATCCGGACCGCGACGGCGACGGCATGTCCGACGACTGGGAGATCGCCCACGGCCTCAATCCCGACGTCTTCGATGCCTGGGGCGATCGCGACGGCGACGGTTGGACCAATCTGGACGAATTTCTCGACTCTTTGAGCAAGTCCCTGAACGGCCAGCGCTAAAATCGGCTGTGCCGGCCGCCGACGATCCGGGCTAACGCGCCGCGAGCTGCTGCACCAATTGCTCCCATCGCGCAACGATGGTCGACGGCCGCAGCCGCTGTTCGATAGAGCGAGCGGCCCGACCGAGCCGCAGGCGCAGGTCCGCATCGCCCATTAATCGGTCCAGCTCGGCCGCGAGGGCGGATACATCACCATTGGCGGCCAGCAACCCGTTCTCACCGTGTCGAATCATGTCGGCGGGGCCATAGGCGCAGTCGAATGACGCGACCGGCAGGCCCGCTACCAGCGCCTCACCCAGCGCGTTACTGAAACCCTCATGGCGCGAGGACAGGACGAACGCGTCCGCCTGTCGGACCCACTCTTCGGGCGAGCGGCTATTCCCCGGCATAGTAACACGATGTGCTAGACCTCGATCCCTGATCCTCTGCTCGAGGGCCGCCCGTTCCTCGCCTTCGCCCCAGATGACCAGCTTCCACTTGGGGTGCCGCTCTGCAATTCGCGCAAACGCGTCGAGAAGCAGGTCGAATCCCTTTTGCCAGGTAAGTCGCCCGGTTGCGGCGAGCACGAATTCGGCCCCCTCGACCCTTCGGGCGACGTCGATCGTGATAGGGTTGGGTATGATGGCCGCCCTCTTTCGGGCAGCCGCATCAAGGCATTCGAGGCTTGCGCTCGTCGGCATCACAATCGCGTCGGCGCGCCAGTGCAGGCGACGAAGAGCCCAAGTCCACAGCCGGCTGGCGTGCTGGAGCTGAGGATTGTTGCGCTCCGAGATGACGACCTTCCGGCCCGTCCCAAGGCTCGCGAGCATTGTCAGAACGTTGATCTTGGTAAGAAAGGATATTGTAACATCGGGCTGGAGAGAATTGAGCGTCCGGCGAAGCCGCAGGTATCGCCGCAGGACCGTTCGGACGGCCCCAAGTCTTCCCCGTCCAACTCGGTTGCCCAGCCGCAAGACGCGGACGCCGGGATCCAGCTGGTGAAAGACCGGAGCCCCCTCTTCCTCGAAGGTGATCATCGTGATCCTGTGGCCCTTGCTCACCCAGCCGCCTGCGAGCAGACTGACAACTCGCTCGGCACCGCCTGCTCCGAGCCCCGCGATGACGATCGCCATGTGCATCGGCTGGATCAAGGGGTCCAGCTCTTGCGATTGCTCCAATGCCCGGCGCGGCTGATTCATCATCGGGATATCAGGCACTGGCCCGGGCACGCGGCCCGGCGCTCCGCATGGAATGTCACCATATTATGGGAAACTCCCCCTCTGTGGATCATCGAAACGATGACTCGTCCCCCGACGCCCTAGACGGCCTACATCTAGGCCATAGCGTCCGGTCGAGACATGATCTTTATGCGTTACTACACATGGACAAAGCCGGTTGATGTCGGGTCCGCCCCGGGGACAACGCATGGTTGATCGACAACGTCACTTGCAGATCATGGTGGATCGCCAGATCGCCGCACGGGGCGTGCGTGATGTCGCCGTGCTCAAGGCGATGCGCGACGTGCCGCGCGATGCCTTCGTCGATACCCGCATGGCGAAGTTCGCCTATGACGACGCGCCGTTGCCGATCGCCGCCGGACAGACCATTTCCCAACCCTATGTCGTCGCAGTGATGCTGGAGGCTGCCCGTATAGCAGCAACCGACACCGTCCTTGAGGTGGGGGCCGGGTCCGGATATGTCGCCGCCCTGATGAGCAGGATGGCGCGACGCGTGTACGCGATCGAGCGGCATGCCGAGCTGGCGGATGCGGCGCGCGAACGGCTCTCGCGGCTCGGCTATGCGAATGTCGAGATCAGGGCCAGTGACGGCACAGAAGGCTGGCCCGAAGTAGGACCGTTCGACGCGGTCATTGTCTCGGCAGCCGGCCCCCGGATCCCACTTCCTCTTCGCCGGCAGATCACCGTTGGTGGGCGGCTCGTCATGCCGATCGGCGACGTGGGGGAGCAACATCTGATCTGCGCGGTCCGGAAAGGCGAGAATGATTTCGACGAAGAGGACTTGGGCTCCGTTCGCTTCGTGCCGCTCATTGGAGTGTTTGGCTGGCCCGATCCGGCCACACCGAAGCCGGAGCATACATCTCGACCTAAGGTTTAAACGCAAGATACGGGTGGCAGCCCGTCCCGGATGCCGCCTATGGGTGCCGGCCTTGCAATGGGGCCAGCATGACCACGATGACACCAACCTTGAAGATGGGCCAAAAGGAATGGGGCCTGCTGTTGATCCTTTCCGCATTGTGGGGAGGATCCTTCTTCTTTTTCAAGGTCCTGGTGGCCGAATTCCCGCCGTTCACAGTGGTGCTGGGTCGCGTCGGCATTGCGGCGATCGTGCTCAACCTGGTCGTCCTCCTGCGGCGCGATCCGATGCCACGCGATCCGCGCCTGTGGAGCGCGTTCATGGCGATGGGTCTTCTCAACAACGTCATCCCCTTCTCGCTCATCGTTTATGGCGAGACGCGGATTTCCAGCGGCCTCGCTTCGATCCTGAATGCCATGACCCCTATCTTCGGAGTGCTGGCGGCCCATTACCTCACAACCAATGAGAAGCTGAGCTGGCAAAAAGCCGTCGGTGTACTGTGCGGGATCGCCGGGGTCACGGTCCTGATCGGACCAGCCGTGTTTACCCATGCCGGAGGTGTCGATGCGATTGGCGAGGGCGCCTGTCTGCTGGCCGCGTTGAGTTACGCCTTCGCGGGAATCTTCGGGAGACGCTTCCGGGGTATTCCCCCGATCAAGGTCGCCACTGGCCAGATTACGGCGAGCACCGCGATGCTTCTCCCGCTATCGCTGTCGGTCGATCATCCTTGGACGCTCACCGCACCCAGCACCGCCGCATGGTTTTCCTTTCTGGGCATCGCGCTGCTGTGCACCGCACTCGCCTACATGATTTACTTCCGTATTCTGGCGGCATCGGGTGCCACCAACCTACTCCTCGTGACTTTCCTGCTGCCCATTAGCGCGCTCCTTTTGGGAGTTCTGCTCTTGCACGAGACCGTGACACCACAGGCGCTCGCCGGCATGGCCCTGATCGGACTCGGCCTTGCGGCGATTGACGGACGTCTGCCAGCGGCACTGTGGAATCGGCGTGACGGCCTGACCCTGCGCCGCCAGCCCCCTGCCGTTCGCGTAAACCGGGACAACTGACGTCAAGCATCGTTAACCTGTCTTGCATTGCGCCGCCCCTTTCGCGCAATCTCCCATCTTAATTCTTGCAGGCGAGACGGGGGCGATGCGTCAGTGGGAGATGACCGCTTCGACAGGTTGACCGACCGGCAACGCGAATGCCTTCGCCTGATCCACAGCGGGCTCGAGGTCAAGGAAATCGCGCGCGAATTGGGAATCGGTCCCAGCGCTGTTGTCGAGCGTCTGCGCGCCGCCCGGAAAACGCTGGGTGTAGACAGCAGCCGTCAGGCCGCGCGGATGCTCGCCCAGGAGGAAGTTGGCGAAACCTACATACGACATGTGGACATGCCGGCCTGGCTTGCCGACCGCGCCCCGACGCCGTCATTGTTGCTCCCGTCCACAGCGGAGAGCGATGGAGGCATCAATCCGGATCGGGTGATGGAAGCAGTGGCCACGTTCGAGGCGCTGCCCACATTCTTCCGTACCAGAAGCCACCCATGGCCGCTCCGAACGAGGGAGCAAAAGACCAATGACCTGACGTCGACCGAAAGGCTGGTGATGTCCGTCGGCTTGACCGTGGTCTTCACCTTAACGGCGTCGCTTTCGATCATCGCCGTCGTCCTGCTGATGCAGTTCCTGATCGAACTCGCCAAGCACGGCGGCTGATCAAAGTCCCAAGACGATATCTTAGACCGCGAGGTAGCACCTCGCGGGGAGGAGACACTCATGCGCAACGAAAAGATGACTATCATCAGGCAGGTCCGCGACGATCTGCTTCCCACGGAAGTTTCGTTCGACGAGACGCTCAGCGGAATGGGCAAGCTTCTTTCGACGATCTGTACCACCCGGCTTAGCGGGGGGCTGCCGATGTACGTTGGGCAGGAAGCAATTGGTCATCTGACCGCCGCCACGGCGATGCTAGGTGAAGCGCGCGGACGGATCGTGTCAGCACACCATTGTTTTGCGAAGGATCGCTCGATCCTCGTGCCGGAAGTAGCCTGGGGTGACGGGACCGAGTGCCCGCCGCAGGCCAGCGCGGAGCCCATCGCGCCGCTGCGGGTCGTCGGCTGACGGCGTCTTGACCCCGGAGAGGCATCATGTTCCCACTACGGGCGCATGACGCACACCGAGATCTTCTTCACACTGCTGGGCCTCTGCACCGGCTACGCGCTGTTGTTCGGCGGCGCGCCGGAGCGGATTGTGGCGGCGATGTTTCTCGTCGTCACGGCCCTGATGCCGCTCGTTCTGTCAGGGCAGCATGGCCGCTACTCATATCTAGAGGCCGGCGCGCTGACGGTCGACGCTCTTATGTACGTAGCTTTGCTTTGGCTTGCGCTGCGCGCCGAAAGGTTCTGGCCAATATGGATGAGCGCGATGCAAGGCGTGCAGCTCCTGGGCCACGGGATTGGGCTGCTGGGGTATCGGCTGCTCAATCTCTCGTACGCGATCATCGATCACACGATCTGCTACCCGATGATGCTGCTCCTGCTCATTGCGGTGCGGCGACATCAGCTTCGCCTGGCGAAGAACGGTGCCGACGCCTCCTGGTCGACATCCTCCATCCGCTGGAACCCGTTCACGCTGCGCGCATAGCGCAGGCTCTGATCGACAGATTCGGCTCGCTCGCCGGCGTACTTGCCGCAGACCCGGTCGTCCGATCGCGGGCGGTGCCCCACCATCCCCAGGCCATGGCCTACCTCCAGACGGTGCGAAGCGCCGTGCTGCACGCGTTGCGGAGTGAGATGGTCAGCGCACCCATTCTCACGAATATGAAGGCAACTGTTGATTATCTGCGACTTCTGATCGCGCAGGAGCTGGCGGAGCAGTTCCACGTCCTTTTCCTCGATACGCGTGGACGGCTTCTCCGCGAAGAGATGGTCTCACGCGGATCTGTGCAGGAGGCCCCTGTTTATCCTCGCGAGATCATGCGTAGGGCGCTGGAGCTCGGATCGACCACACTCATACTGGTTCACAATCATCCGAGCGGCGATCCGACGCCCAGCCAACAGGACTTTCACATCACCCAACGTCTGGTCAACGCCGGGAAGGAGCTTGGCGTCGTCATCCATGATCACCTCATCGTGACTCGCTCCGGCTGGGCCAGCCTGCGAGCTCTTGGAGCATTCCAATGACCGACCATCCCTTTGTCGTCATCATCCGGCGCCAGGACGGAACGGCGCAGACCGTGTTCAGCCATGTCGATCTCTACAAGGTAGCCAGCGAAGCCTTTCAAACGGCAAATGAGCTCAGTGTTACTCCCGACCCGTCATCGCGCAGCCTACCCCATGCCGTGACGATCGAGCGCGACGGCCATCTCGAGCTCAGCATCGCCATCACACCAGGCCAACCGCTCTAAATCAGGACGGCTAGACAAAAATCGCAGGATGCCCCGACGTTCGGCGCAGGTACAAGGAACCGGAAGCGTCGAGCGAGGCGGATATCGTGTCCGAAATGGGTGGGGAGGATGGTCAAGTCCTCCGGCAACGCCAGAAGATAGAAAGTCTTGCGAAGGGCTTACAGGCCATTTTCGGCGCGCGCGCGCCGGACATCGCTCGCCGGCAGCAGGGCAAAGCTGTGGACGGCAGCGACACCGCCGAAGCCTGGCGCCTAATCCTCGAGCATATTCTGGCGAGTCCTTTCACCGATCGGATCTGTGACAAGGAACGCCCATCGTCGGCCGATCCGCATTCCTCCTAATTCACGAGGCGTGCACGGCTCCCCACTGGCGCGGTCTCCGGTGACGGGCTAACTGTCTCGGGACCCTAACACACCGAGGAGCCTGAAATGGGAATGCGCCTGCTGCTGATCGCCACCGCGCTCGGCACCACCGCTCCGATGCTGATCGCCGCCAACACGAAGCCCGCGGCCCATGCGTTCCGTGGGGTTACCGGTCTCGAACTGGCCGGCGTCGATCATACCCTGAAGCCCGGCGATGATTTTGAGGGCTATGCCAACGGCGCGTGGCGCGCCAAGACGGAGATCCCGGCGGATCGTTCGAACACTGGCACCTTCTACGACGTGTTCGAGAAGGCTGAGGCACGCACCACAAGCATCATCCAAGATGCCGGCAAGGCGAAACCCGCGCCCGGGACGGACGCGCGCCGCATCGCCGACGACTATGCGGCTTTCATGAACACCGCCGCGATCGAGAAACGTGGCCTGCAACCCCTCCAGCCCGAACTCGCGCGGATCGCGGCGCTCAAGGATAAGACAGAGCTTTCAGAAATGCTTGGCGCCAACCTACGCGCCGATGTCGATCCCATCAACGCGACCAATTTCTCAACCGAGAATCTGTTCGGCCTCTTCGTCACCCAGTCGTTAAACGATCCGGGCAGGACGGTGCCCTATCTGCTCCAGGGCGGCCTCGGCATGCCGGACCGCGACTATTATCTCTCGGCGACGCCCGAAATGACGGAAATCCGAACCGCGTATAAAGCCTATGTCGCGCATCTGCTGACGCTGGCCGGCGTTTCCGATGCAGCAACCCGTGCCGACCGGATCTTCGCGCTCGAGACCAAGATCGCCACCGCCCATGCGGATATCATCACCAGCCAGGACATCCACAAGGCGAACAATCCCTGGAAGCGGGCCGATTTCGCCGCCAAGGCCCCCGGCATCAACTGGAACGCCTATTTCGCTGCCGCGGGCTTGGGCGACCAGCAGGATTTCTTCGCATGGCAGCCGGGCGCCATCACCGCCCTCTCCGGTCTGGTCGCGAACGAACCGCTCCAAACGTGGCAGGACTGGCTGACCTTCCACCGCATCAACCAGGTGACGTTTGTGCTTCCCAAGGCACTCGATGACGCCCATTTCGATTTCTACGGCAAGACAATGAACGGCACGCCCCAGCAGAGAACGCGGGGGAAGCGCGCCGTCGCGGCGGTCAGCGCCGATCTCGGCGATGCGGTGGGACAGATCTATGCCCAACGCTACTTCCCCGCGTCATCCAAGGCGGACATCCAATCGATGGTGAAGGGCATTCTCGCTGCCTTCGATCGCCGCGTGGCCGCGCTCGACTGGATGGCCCCGGCTACCAAGGCAGAGGCCCGCCGCAAGATTGAGACGATGCGCGTCAGCGTCGGCTACCCCGAAACCTGGCGCAGCTATGCCGGGCTGACCATCCGCCCTGACGATCCGGTCGGCAACTACCGCGCGGCGCAACTTGCCGAATATCGCCACCAGCTCGGCAAGATCGGCAAGCCGGTCGACCGCGGAGAATGGTGGATGACGCCGCAAACAGTCAATGCGGTGAACCTTCCGCTTCAGAACGCGCTCAACTTCCCGGCAGCCATCCTCGAGGCGCCCTTCTACGATCCGAAGGCCGACGCCGCCGTCAACTACGGCTCGATCGGCGCGACGATCGGCCATGAGATCAGTCACAGCTTCGACAATACGGGGGCCGATTTCGACGCCAGCGGCAAGCTCACCAACTGGTGGACTCCTGAGGATTTCAAGCATTTCGAGGAGGCGGGTGCGGCGCTCGCCCAGCAGTTCAGCAACTATGAGGCGTTGCCGGGCCTCCACCTCAACGGCAAACAGGAACTGGGCGAAAGCATCGCAGACCTGGCCGGGCTCACCGCAGCCTATGAGGCGTATCACGCATCACTCGGCGGCAAGCCGGCGCCCGTTATCGGTGGGCTGACCGGCGATCAGCGATTCTTTCTCGCCTTCGCACAAAGCTGGCGTGAGAAGATCCGGGACAAGTCGCTGCGCGCCCGTGTCGCCACCGATGTGCATGCCCCCGCCCGCTTCCGTGCCCAGACCGTCCGCAATCTGGATGCATGGTACCCCGCCTTCGGGGTGAAGCCTGGCGAGACGCTTTATCTAGCCCCGGACAAGCGCGTGCGCGTCTGGTGATCTTGGAGACGGGGATGCGGACCGCTACAGGCCCACATCCCCGAACCGTCAAGCCGAGCGCCATGCCCGCCGTCCACCTGATTTCCGAACCAGACGATCCCCGGATCGAGGCCTATCGCGATATTCGTGAGCGCGATCTCGTCGGGCGCGACAAGCTGTTCGTGGCGGAAGGCAAGGTGGTGCTCACCATGCTGCTTGCCTCGCCGACCTATCGCCCACTGTCCCTGCTGATCGCGGAGCATCGGCTCGACAGCCTGTCCGACCTGATCGCGCAGACGCCCGAGAAAGTGCCGGTCTTCACGGCGACGCAGCGCGTTCTCGATCGTATCGCCGGCTTCTCAATCCATCGCGGCATTCTCGCGTTGGGCCAGCGGGTCAATGCGCCCGATGCAGACGCTCTGCTCGCGAGCTTGCCTGCGCGGGCCGACATCTTGATGCTTTCCGGCATCGCCAATCACGACAATATGGGCGGCCTTTTCCGCAACGCGGCAGCGTTCGGCGTTGGCGCGATTCTGCTCGACGGGAACTGCTGCGATCCCCTGTACCGTAAGGCGATCCGGGTTTCGGTTGGCGCAGCCCTGCTCGTTCCCTTCGCTTTCATTGCGGCCGACGAAGATCCGATTGCACTCCTCAACCGGCATGGCTTCGCGCCGATCGCGCTGAGCCCTTCCGGAGCCATCACACTCTCCGCCTTGCACCCACGACCCCGTAACGCCCTCCTGCTCGGTGCCGAGGGCCCGGGCCTGCCGCCCGATCTCATCGCACGCGCGACGAGCGTGCGCATCCCAATGGCCCCAGGTTTCGACTCGCTAAACGTGGCGACGACTAGTGGCATTGTCCTTCACCATCTTCGGGGGTGATCGGACCGATCAGGGCTTCATCGAGCCCGTCTCGACGAAACGCTGGTGCCAGGACAGCGCCTCGTTGAGGAGAGACGGCGCGTGTCGCCCGTAGGAGTCGCGCTTCGCACGTTCGTAATAGTCGCGAAGCGCCGGACGATAATCCGGGTGCGAGCATCTCTCGATAATCAGCTCGGCCCGCTGCTTAGGAGACAGGCCGCGTAGATCGGCCAGCCCCTGCTCGGTGACGATCACCTGCACGTCCTGCATGATGTGATCGACATGCGCCGACTGCGGCACGATCGCCGAGATCGTGCCCTTCTTGGCGGTCGACGGTGTCATGAAGATCGAGACATAGGCGTTGCGCGCGAAGTCCCCCGATCCGCCGATCCCGTTCTGGATGCGCGAGCCCATCACGTTAGTAGAGTTGACGTTGCCGTAGATGTCGGCCTCGATCAGACCATTCATGGCGATGCAGCCTAATCGCCGAATGAGTTCCGGATGATTGCTGATTTCCTGCGGACGCAGGATCATTTTGTCCCGGAAGCGCGGCATGTCGGCATTCAGCGCCGCCGCCGCCTCGGGACTGAGCGAAAAGGCCGTCGCCGACGCCATTCGGAGCTTACCCGCCGCCAGCAGGTCCAGCATTCCGTCCTGGATGACCTCGGTATAGGCGGTAATGTCCTCGAATGGGCTGTCGAGCAGGCCGCTCAGTACCGCGTTGGCAATATTTCCTACGCCTGACTGGATCGGCAGGAGTGCTTGCGGCAAGCGGCCCATGGCCACCTCGTGGCGTAGGAATTCGAGGATATGGCCGGCGATTGCCTTGGCCGCTGCATCTGGCGCGCTAAAGGGCGCATTGCGATCGGGCGCGTCGGTTTCGACGACGGCAATGACCTTCTCCGGATCGCAGCGGAGATAGGCTTCGCCGATCCGATCATCGGGCCGGATCAGTGGGATCGGCACGCGATGCGGCGGGAGCGCCGTACCGTAATAAATGTCATGCATCCCCTCCAGCGCCGCGCTCTGCCAGCGATTGACCTCGAGGATCACGCCCTTGGCCCGGTCGATCCAGGTCTTGTTATTTCCGACCGACGATGACGGGATCAACGATCCGTCGGGCCGGATGCCGGTGACCTCGATCACCGCGAGATCGAGCGGCCCCAGAAAACCCTGCCATGCCATTGGCGCGACCTGGCTCAGATGCATGTCAAGATAGTCCATCTCGCCGCGATTGATGCGGTCACGGGCTATCGGATCGGAATTATAGGGGAGCCGCAGCTCAATGCCATCCGCCTTCGCCAGCGCGCCGTCGAGCTCTGGACCGGTCGACGCCCCGGTCCATACCCGCACCTTCATCGGCCGCCCTTCGGCTCGCTCCGCCTCGATGCGGTCAGCCAGCGCAAGCGGCACCGCCTTAGGGTAGCCCGACCCGGTGAAGCCGCTCATGCCGACCGTCATGCCATTCTCGATCCTCGCGGCAGCGTCCGTCGCGCTCATCAGTTTCGCGCGCAGGCCTGCATGGGCGATGCGGTCGGTCATCGGGTGCGTCTCCTATCGTCCCGGCGGTCGAACGTGTGCCGCCAGCCTCCGGACGACCTCTACTTGTGCAGAAGCAGAATCAAGAATGATAATGTGTTAGTCAGTTGTGCATGAGGCGTGCAAATGACCGACATGATTGAGGCCCTGCGCACTTTCGTGCGCGTTGGCGAGCGGCTGAATTTCTCGGCAGTGGCGACCGAACTGAACGCCAGCCACACGACGGTGGCTCGCCGCATCGATTTTCTCGAGGAGCGGTTCGGCGTCCGTCTGTTCCACCGATCGACACGGGCATTGACGCTCACCGACGAGGGAATTCGCCTGCTTGATCACGGCCGTGCCATACTCGAAGAGATCGAGCTTGCCGAGGTCGACCTGACGCAGGGCGAAGCCCGTGTCCGGGGTGTCGTCCGCATAGGCGTCACCACCGCGCTCGGCCTGCATTATGCAGAACATTTGACCGCGCTTCATGCCCGGCATCCGAATCTTCGGGTCGAATTCGCGGTCGCCGATTGGCGGAGCAACATGGCGGAAGACGGCCTCGATCTGGCGCTCCACGTCGGCGAACTACTGCCGGACGTCGAGGGAGCAATCCTGCTAGGTACAGTCGATCTGGTGCTGGTCGCCTCGCCCGCCTACCTGCTGGAACGGGGCGCACCCAAGCGGCCCGAAGATCTCCATCGGCACGAGTGCATCGCCTATGGCTACGGCCCTAGCCCGGCCGTGTGGGATGTCGGCGGCATGCGGCTGCGCGTTTCGGGATGCTTCCGTGCCAACAGTAGCGAGGCCGTGTATCGCGCCGTGCTCAGCGGACTGGGGATCGGCCTGCTGCCCCATATCCAGGTACGATGCGACCTGGCCGCCGGCGCTCTGCGCCCGCTGCTCACCAACTCGGCGATCGAACCCTTGATGCTGTCCGTCGTCCACCGCTTCGGGAATACTGGCCTGCCCCCCAGGATCCGCGTCGTCCGCGACTTCCTGATCGAGCATTTCCCCCAAACTGCGGATCAGGCCCCATCGCGAAATGCCATAGCCACGTCGCAGCGTTCGTAGCGGCTTCCATAGATGCGCATGATCTCCGCATCATGCTCAAAGCCGAGCTTCTCATAGAGATGGATGGCCGAGGCGCACTTCCTGTTGGTGAGCAGATAGAGCGTCTCGATTTTCATGCCCTGCGCGCGATCTAGAATGTTGCGCAGCAAGAACTCGCCGGCCTTAAGCCCCCGCGCGCGCTCCGACACGCCCATCTTGGTCAGCTCGAAGCAGCCTTCGCCGATCTTGATCAGCGCGCAAGTACCTATCACGCCCAGATCTGGTGACTCGACGAAGAGGATCACCCCACCGCGATCGATGATGATCTCGCGCGGATGGGACAGGATCTGGCGGTCATTCTCCTCAAGGACGAACATCTGCTCGATCCATTCGGCGTTGATCCGGTAGAAGTCATCGGCCAGTTCGTCGGTATATTCGCGGATCGTAAGAGTTGGCACCGCACCGTCGTCCGCATGGATGGCTTCGTTCACGCGCTGCTCCAGCGAGGAATGGTCGAATTCGGCTTCCAGCATGGTGATCTGCTCCAGAAAGGGGCCCGATAGATTGCTGCACATGTCCCGCACCGCGGTATCGACCCGCGGCCAGATCAGGCGTTTCGCGCGCGTCATAAGCTCAACGCCCTGTTCGGTCAGTGCCAGTGTCTTCTGGCGCTGATCCGTCCCTCCCCTGCTTGCATCCAGCAGGCCCAGATCGACCAGCGAGAGGGCATTTCGGGTCACCGCCGGCTGGCTTACACCCAGCGCGTCGACCGCCTCTCCGACCGTCAGCGGACCAAAGCGGTCAATCGCCGCAAGCAATGGAAACTGCGCCGGCTGGATCGGAAAACCGGCTGCGCGGATGATCTTGCCGGCATCGGCCTGGAAGCGCTCGGCCAGTCGCTTCAGCCGGCTGCCCAGGAACAGATATTCCCGCTCGATGAGGATATCGGAAACCAGCATCTGCCTTTCCGTCCGCAGAAACATAACACGCTATATATCCCATTTAATCTCGATTCGATAGTCCCTGGGAAGCGTGGCATGGCCTGACGAACTGGACCACGATAAGGGGCGCCCTTTCCATTGGTGGAGCGAACAGATGCGGGCGCTGGTTTTCGAGGCATTCGGAGGACCCGAAGTGCTCCACATGGCGGACGTGGCCCGCCCTCTTCCCGGCCCCCATCAGGCTCTGGTTCAGATGGAGTACGCTGGCCTCAATTTCGCGGACGTTTATCGTAGGCAGGGGAATTATCATCTTGCCGGCACCCCGCCCTGGATCCTCGGCTACGAGGGAGCCGGCGTGGTCGTGGAGCTCGGCACCGGAGTACGGGGACTGGCCGTCGGCGATCGCGTCGCCTTCGCCGACAGTCCGCACGCCAATGCCGAGCTCGCGGCCGTCGATACCGAACGCCTCATTCCGTTGCCCGCGGACATTCCGTCCGAGACGGCCGCCGCGTTGCTCCTGCAGGGGCTGACCGCTCAATATCTCGTCAACGACAGTCACGCCGTTCGCGCGCGCGAAACCGTCGTCGTGCACGCGGCGGGCGGTGGCGTGGGACTGCTTCTCTGCCAGCTCGCCCGGCGACGTGAAGCAACCGTGATCGGTCTCGCATCGAGCGAGGCCAAGCGAGCGGCCGCATTGGCGGCGGGCGCCCAGTATGTCTTCGGTTATGAGAATTGGGGGGAGGAAGTCCTGCGCTCGGCGGGCGCGGCCGACGTCGTCTACGATTCGATCGGCTCCACCCTGCTCGACAGCATGGCCATAGCGAAAACGGGCGGCACGGTCGTCTTCTACGGCATGGCGGGCGGTGATCCGGCGCCGGTCGATCCCCGATTGCTGATGGATCGATCATTGACGCTGACCGGTGGCGACTTGTGGAACGTGCTCACAAGTGCCGACGATCGCCGCCGCCGAGCCAACGAACTGTTCAGCGCCGTACGCGGGGGCGAACTCGACGTCCGGATCGCCGCGACCTACCGATTGTCGGAGGGCGCAGAGGCCCACCGGTTCCTTCAGGGCAGGGGCGCGATCGGCAAAATTCTGCTCCGAATCAGATAGGGCTGATGGCACCTAAGGCATTCCCTATAGGGCAGGCGAAACCAGCGGCTTGGCTGTCGTTTCGCTGCCGTGAGAAAAGGATAAGATCCTTCAAAATTGCCTCGGCACGCACAAGAGGGCTGCCGATCGGCCTTCTATAAGCTATGAGCCGACAGGATCCGTCAGGCGACGCTTCAGGAGGTCAGAACTCCATGGGTGAAGAGCCGGATAGCAGCATTGCGCGCGACAACCGATCACCCGGGGCGGGCACTGAACCAATGCGTGGGGCGGAATTCCGCCCACTCATAGCGCTGCTCTTGCCTATTCCATTCCTTCTCGCCGGCTGCTCGCAGGGCGTCATGGATCCGCAGGGGCCGATCGGATCGCAGGAAAGGACAATCCTCCTCAATTCGCTCGGAATCATGCTGGCGATCGTCATTCCGACCATCCTCGCGACGCTGGGCGTGGCCTGGTGGTTCCGTGCCTCCAACACCCGCGCGCAGTATCGACCCGATTGGGAATATTCAGGTCGAATCGAGATGATCGTCTGGTCGATCCCGGCGATGGTGGTCCTGCTGCTTGGCGGCATCTGCTGGGTCGGCAGCCACGATCTCGATCCCCCCAAACCCCTTCCCTCCGTCACCAAGGCGGTGGATGTCGAGGTCGTGTCGCTCGATTGGAAGTGGCTGTTCATCTACCCCGATCAAGGCATCGCCAGCATCAACCGCCTGGTAGTGCCGGCGGGTACACCCATCAGCTTCCGCCTGACCTCCGCGACTGTGATGAACAGCTTCTTCGTCCCGCAGCTCGGCAGCCAGATCTACACCATGCCGAACATGGCCACGCGGCTGAACCTTCAGGCCGACAAGCCCGGCAGCTATCCTGGCCTATCCGCTCAGTTCAGCGGCGATGGCTTTTCGGGGATGCGTTTCGCCGTCGACGCGGTTTCCCAGCCGCAGTTCGATAACTGGGTCGCTACGACGCGGGCGAGCGGCCCCGCACTTGATGGCGCTGGCTACGCCGCGCTCGCAAAGGAAAGCCAGTATGTCGCGCCCTACACCTATCGCGCCGTGATGCCCGGGCTGTTCGACGCGATCGTACGCACCCAAGCTGCACCGCCGGAAACAGCGCATCTCGGCCGACCCGGCGCCGACGTCTCGCCGCGAACGGAGGGCTGACCATGCTCGGCAAACTGACCTGGGCTGCGATCCCGTTCGATCAGCCCATCCCGCTGATGACCTCGGTCGTGATGATCCTCGTCGTCGTGTCGATCCTCGCCTGGATCACGGTCAAGGGTCACTGGCCCTATCTCTGGCGGGAATGGATTACGTCGGTCGATCACAAGCGGATCGGTGTGATGTACTGCCTGTTGGCGCTGGTCATGTTGCTGCGTGGTTTCGCCGACGCGATCATGATGCGATCCCAGCTTGCGATCGCAGCCGGGCCTGCACACGGTTATCTGCCACCCGAGCACTACGACCAGATTTTCTCGGCACACGGGACGATCATGATCTTCTTCACGGCGATGCCCTTCGTCATCGGCCTGATGAATTTCGTCGTGCCGCTGCAACTGGGGGTGCGTGACGTCGCCTTCCCGACGTTCAATTCGGTCAGCCTCTGGCTCACCGCATCGGGTGTCCTGCTGACCAATGTCTCGCTGGTAGTGGGCGAGTTCGCTCGGACAGGCTGGCTCGCCTATCCGCCGCTCTCCGAGCTCAAATTCTCGCCCGGCGTCGGCGTCGATTATTATCTCTGGTCACTCCAGATATCCGGTATCGGGACCCTGCTGACAGGAATCAATTTCGTCACCACGATCCTGAAGATGCGCGCGCCAGGCATGAGCTATACGCGCATGCCGGTGTTCTGCTGGACCTCGCTGGCATCCAGCCTGCTGATCATTGCAGCCTTCCCGGTTCTCACCGCGACCTTCGCGATGTTGTCGCTCGACCGCTATCTCGGATTTCACTTTTTCTCGAACGACGCGGGCGGCAACCCCATGATGTATATCAACCTGATCTGGGTATGGGGCCATCCCGAGGTCTACATCCTCGTGCTGCCGATGTTCGGTGTGTTTTCCGAGGTAATCTCCACCTTCTCGGGCAAGCCGCTGTTCGGCTACCGTTCGATGATCCTCGCGACGATGGCGATCTGCATCCTCTCCTTCCTGGTGTGGCTGCACCACTTCTTCACCATGGGTGCAGGCGCCGACGTTAACGCCTTCTTCGGCATCATGACGATGATCATTGCGGTGCCGACCGGTGCAAAAGTGTTCAACTGGCTGTTCACGATGTACGGTGGGCGAGTCCGCTTCGAGGTGCCGATCTTGTGGTCGATCGGCTTCATGATCACCTTCGTCATCGGCGGCATGACCGGGGTGCTGTTGGCAGTTCCGCCGGCCGATTTCCTGCTCCACAACAGCCTGTTTCTCATCGCCCACTTTCACAATGTGATCATCGGCGGCGTGCTGTTCGGGGCCTTCGCAGGCTACACCTACTGGTTCCCGAAAGCCTTCGGCTTCACTCTCCACGAAGGGCTGGGCAAGGCTGCGTTCTGGTGCTGGTTCATCGGCTTCTACGTGGCGTTCATGCCGCTCTACGCACTTGGCCTGATGGGCGCGACGCGCCGCATGGAGCATTATGACGACATGGGCTGGCAGCCCCTGATGATCGTTGCGGAGGTGGGCGCGGTGATCATCCTGTGCGGTATTATCTGCCAGGTCGCCCAGCTCATCGTCTCGATCCGCAGGCGTGATCAGCGTCGCGATCTGACCGGCGACCCATGGGATGGCCGCTCGCTCGAATGGGCGACCCCCTCGCCGCCACCGGTGTTCAACTTCGCGGTGATGCCCGACGTGCACGGCGAAGAGGCTTATTGGGGAATCAAGCAGCGCGCGATCGAGGAACAGCGGTTGGCCGATGAACCCGATTATCATCCGATCGAAATGCCGCACAACAGCCCGACGGGCATCGTCACCTCCTTCTTCGCCACCATCACCGGCTTCTCGCTGATCTGGCACATCTGGTGGCTGGTGATCGTCGGCCTGGTCGGGGCGTTCGCCACCTTTGTCTGGTTCGCCTGGCGTGACGAGGACGAATATGAAATCCCGGCCGCTGAAGTTGCACGGATTGACCGGGAACGACGGCGCGTGCGCACTGAAGTGCTTCTCCCCAGCCTGAGCCGCCCGTCATGAACGCGACCACTGCTCCGCACGCGGCTCTCCAGCCCGTCCACGATCCCCACAAGCTCGGCCGACATCGGGGCGACGGGGGCGGCCGCGGCGATGCCCCCGGGCACGGCGAAGGCGGTCCCGCTTCCAAACGGATCATCGTCGGCTACGGCTTCTGGATCTTCCTGCTGTCCGACATCGTGATGTTTTCGGCGATCTTCGCCTCTTACGCAGTGTTGTCGGGCGAGACCGCGGGCGGGCCGACTGGCGCCCAACTCTTCAGCCGCACCACCGTCGCGATCGAGACGGGCGCTCTCCTGCTATCGAGCTTCGTTTGCGGTCTGGCAATGATTGCCGCCAATGCGCGTAACATGCTCTGGACGCAGATCGGCCTGCTGGTCACGGGACTGTTCGGCTTCGTGTTCATCGCATTGGAGCTGCGCGAGTTCGCGGAGATGATCGCCCATGGCGCCGGACCATCCCGCAGCGCCTTTCTGTCCGCCTTCTTCACGCTGGTGGGCTGCCACGGAATGCACGTCAGCGTTGGCCTTCTCTGGCTGGGCACGATGATGGCGCAAATCTGGTCGAAGGGCTTCCGGCCGACCATCATGCGCCGTCTGATGTGTTTTAGTCTGTTTTGGCATGCGCTCGACATCATCTGGGTCGCGCTGTTCACAGTCGTCTATTTGCTGGGAACCCTCTGATGAGCGAAGATATTTCCCACGGCGAAGAGCATTATCACGACGCCGCACCAGGGGACGAGCATGCCTCCACGCTGAAAGGCGTGCAGGGCTATGTCCTCGGCCTTATCCTGGCGACGGGGCTGACCGCGACATCCTTTTGGGTCGCGTCCACCCAGACGCTATGGGGGCCCGGCGTGCCCATCGGGCTCTGCGTGCTCGCGATCGCCCAGATGGGCATCCATCTCGTCTTCTTCCTCCACATCACGACCGGACCGGATAATACGAACAACGTGCTCGCACTCGCCTTCGGCATATTGATCGTCTTCCTGGTGGTGACCGGCTCGCTGTGGATCATGGCGAACCTCCATTCGAACATGCCGCAGATGGACATGAACCGGCTCACGAACCTTCAGATGCAGCGATGACATTTGGCGGCCTGCCGTCGGCAGGGCGAGAGTTCGATCGGTCAAGCGGGCTGGGCGCGGCATTTCGCAGGCGATAGGAAGGCGCATGATCGTGCGCCTGCTCCTTGTCTTCTCGCTCCTCCTCGCAACGCCGGCCTTCGCGCAGGAGGCCGATCCGATCGCAGCCCCTACGCAAGCGCTCGATCAGGCTGCGAGCGAATTTCAGGCGATCGACAGCGCTTTCAACGAGCGCACGAGCACCGCCGAACGGCAAAGCCTGGCAAACCGCGCGAACGCCGTGAAGCAGACGACGGACGCACAGGTTTCACTCCTCGGCACCCAGCTCGGCCTGATCGACGCCCGGATCGGGCAGCTCGGCCCTGTAACCCCGGGGGTCGTGGAAGCGCCCGATATCCGCGCGCAGCGCAAGCTCCTGTCCCAGCAACGGTCAGATGTCGATTCCGCCGTCAAACGCGGCAAACTCCTCGGTATCGAGGTCGAGCAGCTCGCGGTGGAGATCAGCGAAAGTCAGGCCAACGCCTTCAGCGAACGGATGTCTGAGCAGGTCGCCTCGCCGCTCACGCCTAGCTTCTGGACGGCACTTATTCACGCAGCACCACGCGACAGTCGGCGCATCGCCGCATTTCTCCGTGTTGAGCTTGGCGCCATCCGCAGCGGCGCATCGCACGGAGGGCTGCTGAGTGCACTCATCGGCGTGGCACTGGCGATCACCCTGGCGCTGCCGGGGCGGATGGTCCTGCGATCGGCGGGACGTCGCTATGTGATAGCGAATGTCCCGGGCAACCGTGTCCGCCGTTCCGGGCTGGCCTTGTGGCGGGCCACCGTCGGCACGCTTGTCCCCGGGCTTGCCGCAGTGGCGCTGGTCGAGGGCCTGCGGACCGGTGGAATGATCGCGCCGGCGTGGGAAAGCGTCGCGAACAGCTTCCAGCGCGCGGTTTTCCTCGCGACCTTGATCTCGGCGCTTGCCGGAGCGCTCCTCCAGCCCAGGCAGCCCTCGTGGCGACTGATCGGATTATCGGACCACGCCGCGAGCAGCCTGTATCCTTGGACGCTGGCGGCCTCCGGAGTCTTCCTGACGAACGTACTGCTCATCGCCTTCCGGGATGCAGTGGGCGCGAGTGGTCCCTGGCGAGCGGCGGCCGACAGCGCGGCGACGATGGTCTACATCACGCTGCTCGTCGGCCTGCTCGTCACCGTCGGGCGTCTGCGCGCGCGCCACGCACGCCAGAACGGCGACAGTGAAACCAGTCAGGCGGGATTCGGGTTTCTCTCACTTGGGGCCTGGTGCGTCGTCGCCACGGCGATCGCCGCGCTATTCACCGGCTATGTCACCCTCGCCTATTTCCTGACGCGCTTCGTGGTGTGGGTATCGGTGGTGTCGGCGACGCTCTATCTCTCCCTTGTCGCGGTCGACGACATCTGTAGCAGCCTGTTTCGGCCGGACGGCCGGCTCGCTGATACCTTCCACCACGGCTTCGGCTTGCGTCGCAGCCTTATCGACCAGCTTGGCGTTGCACTCTCGGCCCTGCTCCGGCTGACGCTGATCGCGATCGCGGTGAGCCTCGTCTTCGTTCCCTTCGGCTCAAACCTGACGACGCTGATCGACCAGGCGACCCGCATCGCCCAAGGTGTGACCATCGGGCAGATCACGATCTCGCCCGGTGCGATATTCAGAGCGGGCGCGGTGCTGGCGGTCGGAATGTTCGTCGTTCGCGGCACGCAGCACTGGCTCACCCATCGTTACCTGCCCGCGACCGAGCTGGACGCGGGCGCGCGCAACTCGATCAGCATGGTCGCCCGCTACACGGGCCTCATCCTGGCGGTGCTGTGGTCGCTCGCTTCGCTGGGCATCGGCGTCGAGCGGATCGCGCTGCTGCTCTCTGCCCTTTCGGTTGGTATCGGCTTCGGCCTTCAGGCGATCACGCAGAACTTCGTCTCGGGCCTCATCCTGCTTGCGGAACGCCCCGTGAAGATCGGCGATCTCGTCCGCATCGGCGACCAGGAAGGCGATGTGAAGCGGATCAGCGTGCGCGCCACCGAGATCCAGATCGCCGACCGATCGACGCTGATCGTCCCCAATTCAGAACTCATCACCAAGACGATCCGCAATATGACGATGGCCAACCCGATCGGGCGCGTGCAACTCGCCTTCTCGGTGCCGATGGGAACCGATGTCGGGCACGTGCGCGACATGGTGCTCAAGATGTTCGAGGAAGCGCCAGCGGTGCTCGAAGAGCCCGTCCCCAGCCTGTTCATCGACTCCATCGCCGACGGGCGGATCAATGTCATGGCCTTCGCCTATGTCCGCAGCCCGCGGGAAGCTTATGCGACACGCAGCAACATTCTGTTCCACCTGCTCGAACGTATGCCGGCGGCCGGAATCGAGTTGGGCACGTCGCCGCAGCGCTTCGAGTTCATCGGCGTCCCGTCCAATGCTTCGGGAAGCCCGGACGCTGCCTAGAGCGCCTGTCCAGCTGCCCAGCCACTCGCCCAGGCCCACTGGAAATTGTAGCCGCCGAGCCAGCCCGTGACGTCTACCGCCTCGCCAATGGTGTAGAGGCCGGGCACGGCTCGCGCTTCCATGGTCTGGGACGAGAGCCCGGTCGTGGCGATACCACCGACGGTCACTTCGGCCTTGGCAAAGCCTTCGGTGCCGTTCGGCTGAAAGCGCCAGTCCGACAGCCGGCGTTCAGCAGTTTCCAACGCCCGATCCGGCAGATTAGCGAGCTCTCCCGCCAGACCCAGCCGGTCGGAGAGCACGTCCGCCAGCCGATCCGGTAGCACACCGCCCAGCACGCTCCGCAGGCCCGCGCGCGGCCGCGTCCGTTTCGCCTCGCGCAGCCAGCCTGTTTCTAGCGAAGGCAGGAAATCGATTCCCACGCCTTCGCCATGCCGCCAATAGGATGAGATCTGTAGGATGGCGGGGCCGGACAGGCCGCGATGCGTGAACAGCGCCGCTTCCCGAAAGCTCGTCTTTCCTGCACGCGCCACCACCTCGCTCGCTACTCCGGACAGCGAGCGGAACAGCGCTTCATCGCCACCGAGCGTCAGCGGCACGAGCGCCGGGCGAGGCTCGACCACCTTCAAGCCGAATTTCCGCGCGACGTCATAGGCAAAGCCCGTCGCTCCCATCTTGGGAATAGAGGGTCCGCCCGTCGCGATTACCAGTGCCGGCGCGATCGCGGCATGCTCGCCGTAGATGACGGTAAAATGCCCATCGGCATGCCCGATATCGCGCACGGTGCGACCGCATCGGACACTCACGTCGCCGCCGGCGCACTCGTCGAGCAGCATCGCCACGATCTGCCGCGCGGATCCGTCGCAAAAGAGCTGGCCCAGCGTCTTCTCGTGCCAAGCGATACCGTGGCGATCGACCATCTCGATGAACTGCTCTGGCCGATAACGCCCCAACGCGGACTTGGCGAAATGCGGATTGGCCGAAAGATAACGGTCGGGCACCGCCTCCACGTTCGTGAAGTTGCACCGCCCGCCGCCAGAGATCAGGATTTTCTTCCCAGGCTGGTCGGCATGGTCGATCACCAGCACCCGACGCCCGCGCTGGCCGGCAACCGCCGCACACATTAGGCCCGCGCCGCCAGCCCCAAGGATAATGGCATCAAAGGCTTCGGGCGCGGTGGTCATGGCGCGCGCCTTTTCCACATCGGGAAGCCAAGGGGAAGGCGAAAGACGGCACCTCGATGTCTCGGCTGGGCCGAGCACATCGAGGCTCAGAGAAGTCCGGCCTGCCCTCAGCCGCCCTCGTTGTTGGTCCGGCGAATAAAGCCGGCAACGTCGTCGTGGATCTTCTTCAGCGACGCCTCGTGGGCGTAAACCATGTGGCCAGACGGATAATAGTGGTACTCGATGTTGTTCTGCAGCTTCGCCGGGATCGGCATATGGTGCATCTCGTACCAGCCCTCATAGAAGGGCGTCGCTAGGTCATAATAGCCGCCAGCCACCAGCACCTTCAGATTGGGGTTATATTTCATCGCGGCAGCGAGATCCGGCATCACGTTGGTCGCTCCGCGGATCGCGAAGGGCATCCCCGGCTGCTGGTGGCTGAAATCCCAATCCTTGAACACGTCGATCTCGGGCTTGTAGATCTCGTTCTGGCCGAACCGCAGATCCTTGCGGACATAGTCGTTGAAGGCTGAGACGTAGGCCGAGCTAATCGACGCCGACTGGGGATCATAGTCCGCCTCCTTGGACAGTGGATCCATGTCCGGGCCAGAGAAGCGGGAATCGAGCCGGCCCGTCGTGAGACCGGAAGCGTTCTGCAGCTCCTTGGAGAACTGCCCCCCATCGATGCGCAGTTCCGACTTCACGATATAGGCGGCGGGCAGACCGGTATATTGAGCCAACTTCTCGGCGACCTGCTGCTTGCGGGCGGGGTCAAGCTCGGAGCCCCATTGCAGCGCCTGCGCATAATCGGTGTTGGCGAACTGCTCGACCTCCTTGAGGAAGGGCTCTAGTTCAGGCGGCCGCGTTCCGGCGAGGCGGTTATGATACCAGGCCGTCGCTGCAAAGGTTGGCAGTGTCGTCACATAGGCCTGGTCAGTGCCTGGGTTAAACGTCGGCGTGTCAGCCGACAGATCGAAATTGAGAATCTGCGAGAGCAGGATCACGCCGTTGAAATCGACATCATTGCCGGTCTCGAGCTCGTTCACCACCACCGCCGATCGCGGCGTTCCATAGCTTTCACCGAACAGATATTTGGGCGAGTTCCAGCGCCCATATTGCGACAGGAATCCCTTGATGAACTCCGAGAAGGCATGCGCATCGGGATCGACCCCATAGAACGCCTTCTCCTTGTCCTTCCCGGCGATGCGGCTGAAGCCTGTGCCGGGCGCGTCGATGAAGACGAGGTCTGAGGCATCGAGAAGGCTGAAATCGTTGCTGACGAGGCGATAGGGCGCGGCTGGTGTATGGCTGTCGTCCGCCGTCACGATCCGACGGGGACCAAAGGCGCCCATATGTAGCCAGACGGTCGAGGAGCCGGGTCCGCCATTATAGAGAAAGGTGATCGGCCGGTCGCCGGAGGGTGTCCCCTTCTTGAAATAGGCGACGTAGAACATCGCCGCCTCGGCCTTGGCATTCTTCTTGTCACCGAGATCATTGCTCGACTGCTCGCGCCAGGCGGCATCGTCCCAGCCCTTCGGATGCACGATCATCGTCCCGGCAACGGCCTTATAGTCGACACGCTTGCCCTCGACGACGACCGACCCCTCGCTCGATGAGCTTTCCGGTTCGAACAGAACACCCTTGTTGGGTGCGGCCGTTGTCGATGCTTCAGGCTTCTTGCTCGCGATCGTGTCAGGCTTGGGAGTCTCCGCCGCGTGGAGCGCGGTCCCCATCGACAAGACTGAGGCGAACAGCAAGGCCTTCTGCATCGGACAATCCCTTTGTGTATGGTCTAAATAACACACTAGCCTCGGAAAGCGGACTACGACAAGCCCTATTGCTGAGGCGGAATGATCCGCTTCATTGCCAGTCAAAAAGATCGGCCATAGGCTGGAAAAGGGGGAGCAGAGGGGAGCTGCGATGCGTAAAGGAACGGTGGCGCTTTCGGCGTTGACGATGGCTCTGGCTGCGCGAGGAGTGGCACAAACGCCGTCGCCGCCGCCGGCCGATCCCTATGTCTGGCTGGAGGACAAGGACGGCGCGAAGGCGATGCAATGGGTCGCCACCGAAAACGCCCGGACGCTGCCGCGTCTCCAGAATGATCCGCGTTATGCGGGCTTCTACAAGGATGCGTACGCCATCGCGGCGGCAGACGACCGCATTCCCTATCCAAACCAGGTGAATGGCCGCATTCTCAATTTCTGGCGAGACACGGCGCATCCGCACGGCATTTGGCGTTGGACGACCACGGCAGACTATCGCAATGCGCAGCCGCACTGGACGACACTGATCGACGTCGATGCCTTGGGCAAGACCGAGGGCAAGACCTGGGTGTGGAAAGGCGCGAACTGCCTCGAACCCGAGGAACGGCTCTGTCTCGTCGCGCTCTCGGAAGGCGGCGAAGATGCGGTGAGCTATCGCGAGTTCGATCTCACTACCGGACAGTTCGTTGCGAACGGCTTCAGCCTGCCCAAATCGAAGCAGGAAGTGGCCTGGCTGGACAAGGACATGCTGCTGCTCTCTCGCGACTGGGGCGCAGGCACGATGACGACGTCGGGCTATCCCTTCGTCATAAAGACGCTGCGACGCGGCGAAACACTCGACAAGGCGAAAGAGGTGTTCCGGGGTGCAGCGACCGATCAGGTCGAGTCCTTTCCGACTGTGCTGACCGACGGACAAGGGCATCATGTTGCGCTGCTCGGCCGTGGCACCACCTTCTTCGGCCACGAGACCTTCGCGCTCACTGACAAGGGCGCAGTCAAGCTGCCGATCCCACTCAAATCCAATATTATAGGCATGGTCGACGGCCATGTGATCATCCAGACCAGCGAGGATTGGACCGCAGGCGGACGCACCATTCCGGCGGGCGCACTCGTCTCAGTCGATCATCGCGCACTCACCGGTGGCCCGCTCACGCCGACCGTGATCTTCCAGCCCGGTCCACGCCAGTCGATAGACAGTGCCTCGGTAACTCGCACGCACGTCGTCGCGTCGATCCTCGACAATGTACGTGGTCGGGCGATGATCTTCACACCCGCCGCCACCGGATGGACATCGCGTCCGGTGGCGCTGCCGGACAACGCATCGATCGGCATCGCCTCGACCACCGACCGCAACGACGACGCCTATCTCAACGTCACCAGCTTCCTCACGCCCACTACGCTCTGGTCGATCGACGCAGGCACTGGCCAGCTTAAACAGGTGAAGGCGCTACCACCCAAGTTCGACGCCTCTCACTCCACAGTGGAGCAGTTCGAGGCAACATCTTCTGACGGCACCAAAATTCCCTATTTCATAGTCCACCGGAAGGACGTGAAGCCGGACGGCTCCGCCCCTACGATCATGACTGCCTATGGCGGCTTCGAAGTTTCCGAGACGCCCTATTATTCGGGCACGGCCGGCAAGCTGTGGATCGAACGGGGTGGCAGCTTCGTGCTGGCCAACATCCGCGGTGGCGGCGAGTTCGGCCCCGCCTGGCACGAAGCCGGCCGCAAGACGCACCGCCAGATCATCTATGACGATTTCGCCGCGGTGGCGAAGGATGTGTTTACGCGCAAGCTCTCCAGCCCGCGCAGGTTCGGCATCTACGGAGGTTCCAATGGCGGGCTGCTAATGGGCGTTGAGTTCAACCAGCATCCCGATCTCTGGCATGCGGTGGTCATCCAAGTGCCTCTGCTCGACATGCTCCGCTACGAGCAGATCCAGGCCGGCGCCTCTTGGGTCGACGAATATGGCAGCGTCTCCGTGCCGGCCGAGAAGGCGTTTCTCCAGACCATCTCGCCCTATCAGAACTTGAAGAAGGGTGGCGCATATCCCGAGCCCTTCATCTGGACGACAACCAAAGACGACCGTGTCGGCCCGCAGCACGCGCGCAAGTTCGCGGCCCGAATGGGTGAATATAGGCTGCCTTACCTCTTCTACGAAGACACCGCCGGCGGCCATTCGGGCGATGCTGATATCGCGCAGGGCGCGCGCCTCCAGGCGCTACAGATGACTTATTTTACCCAAAAGCTGATGGACGAGCCCAGCACAACGGAAGAACGGCACGGCGGCTGATAGCCTGTCACGACGGGGAAACGCTACCGCGTTAGCCGTCATGACATGAACCGATACGAATCCGATCTCGCCCGTATCAGGGAAGAGCTTGCCGACAGCTTCGACGAGGAGCTGGAGATGGAGCTCGACGAGGCCCGGCTCGAAAGGTTGTTCGAGGATGTATCGGCGAGCGCCAGTCGCTCGATCGGCGCGTTTATTACCAAGCGTTGTTCAAGCTGCAGCATGAACTCGTCCGGTTGCAGGATTGGGTGCACAACAGCGGCCTCAAGGTCGTGGTGCTGTTCGAGGGACCATCGCGAAGCCTGCATCGGAGCCCACCTGCAGGATCAGCTCGACAGGCAGCAGCGAGACGATGCCGAACGCAACGGCGCCGGTGGAGAGCAGCACGCCCAGGAAATTGAAGAAGCCGGACCACACCA
>OUNM010503992.1_pt1 | contig 73967 bp, 60 predicted proteins | sample 1769961 | NCBI WGS metagenome assembly OUNM01 (sample SAMEA3914820, study PRJEB12502) | metagenome | biome: forest; material: soil | place: USA | collected 2012-03-12 | depth 0.3 m
AGAACCTCGCTCCGGTGAGAAAGGCAGCGGTACGGAGAGCGGAATCCAGCCCCAATACGGGCTTCCGTACGGCGTCACGCTCAATCCGTTCCTGTCGCCACTCGGCCTGCCGTGCAAGCAACCGGCTTGGGGCTACGTGTCGGCGCTCGACCTCAGGACGAACAAGGTCGTGTGGAAGACGCGGATCGGAACCGTGCGCGACAGCTCGCCGTTGCCCCTGCCTTTCAAGATGGGCATGCCGATGCTGGGCGGGCCGGTCTCGACTGCGGGCCATGTGTTCTTCATCGGTGCCACGGCTGACAACTACATCCGCGCCTTCAGCACCGATTCGGGAGAACAGCTTTGGTCGGCGCGATTGCCGGCCGGCGGCCAGGCTACTCCCATGACCTACGAGGTCGGTGGCCGCCAATTCGTGGTCATCGCGGCCGGCGGCCACGGTTCCTTCGGGACGCGGCTCGGGGACTACGTCGTGGCTTACGCATTGCCGGAGGGCAAGGCCAGGTGAACCGGACGACCGACCAGGAAATTCGTCCCACGACGAGATGGTCGTCGACACGGCGGATGCGGGACGAGCCGCTGCTCATGAGGTGACAGTGCAGGCTTGCCCGCGATTCTCGTCAGAAGCCGTTTGCGCCAGCCGCTGGCCCGCTTGAAGGATGCGGAGGCCTGGGCGACGGGGGAATATCCACCTCGACCCCGGTGCCGCGCCGAGCCCGCTCCAGATCGTGAGCTTGCCGCCGACGCGCCGCGCGCTCGCGCGTGCCGGGCAGGCCGAAGGTTGCCGCCGACTCGTGGCTTCACCGATGCCTTCAGCAACCCTGCGCGTAGGCCACTCAAATCCCCGCAGCCGGCACCGATTCTGGACGGCAGACGCCTCTCTCAGGCGATGCGCCCTCTGCGGCAATCGTTCGAAAACGATGGCCCGCAAAGGGCGGCTGTGCGGCGGGAAGCGGACGCGCCATCCGTTCTGCGTAAGGGCGGCAATCGTTTAGGTTTGTCCAACACCTGCCCTCAGACCGGTGATGTTCGGTGCGCCATCTCGACGCGCGGGCAGGTGTCGAACAAACCTAAACGGCTGCAGAAGTTAACGGCGAAGCCACAAGAGTCGGCTATGGCGTTCTGAGCCGCCCCTCGACCCTCGGATGACCAGCGGAATGCGAACGCGCGGTGATAGGTCTTCTTGCCACAGCGGTGTTGATTTGGAGCCAAAATATGGGCTGCTGAATGCGGCGGGAGCAGGGCGCCTCACTTCCGAGCCGGAAGATGCGACCAAGTGACAGATCTTCGGCGGCCGAGAGCAGTCAGTTCCGATAGGCTCGGCCCCGCCTCCGGCCTTGGTCGCGCGATCAGGCTGCCCTCTCGATAACCTCGATCGCGGCCGCCACTCCATTTCCATAAGCCGGATCGGCCAGAGTGCAGTTGGCGATGTGACGCTCCTGGATTAAGCGCGAGACCCCACGCAGCGAGCGCGCGGTGTTCTCAAACAGTGCCTGCTTCTGGCTTGGCGTCATCAGCCGGAACAGCGCGCCCGGCTGCGAGTAGTAGTCGTCATCGCTCCGGTGGTCCCAGTGGTCGGCCGCGCCCTCGAGCGCCAGCGGTGGCTCCTTGAACAACGGCTGCTCCTGCCACTCACCATGACTGTTCGGCTCGTAGCCGACGGCCGCACCGGCGTTGGTGTCGACGCGCATCTGACCGTCACGGTGGTAGCTGTGGAACGGGCACTTCGGCGCATTGACGGGGATCTGGTGGTGGTTCACGCCGAGCCGATAGCGCTGCGCGTCTCCATACGAGAACAGGCGCGACTGGAGCATCTTGTCGGGCGAGAAGCCAATCCCCGGCACGACGTTGGCGGGCGAGAAGGCCAACTGTTCCACCTGAGCGAAATAATTGTCAGCGTTGCGGTCGAGCTCCAGCACGCCGACGTCGATCAGAGGGTAGTCCGCATGCGGCCAGACCTTGGTCAGGTCAAACGGGTTGAAGCGATACGTGGCAGCGTCCTCCTCTGGCATCACTTGAATCTTGAGCGTCCAGCGCGGGTAGTCGCCCCGGTCGATTGCGCCGATCAGGTCACGCTGGTGGCTTTCGCGGTCGCGGCTGACGAGGTTGGCGGCCTCGGCGTCGGTCAGGTTCTCGATGCCCTGCTGGCAGGCAAGGTGGAACTTGACCCACGAGCGCTCGTTCGCGGCATTGATCAGGCTGAACGTGTGGCTGCCGAAACCGTGCATGTGGCGATAGGACTTCGGCAGGCCGCGATCGCTCATCACGATCGTGACCTGGTGCAGTGCCTCCGGCAGCAGCGTCCAGAAGTCCCAGTTGCCGTCGGCGTCGCGCAAATTGGTGCGCGGGTGGCGCTTGACGGCGCGGTTGAGGTCGGGAAACTTCAGAGGGTCGCGCAGGAAGAAAACAGGCGTGTTGTTCCCGACCAGGTCCCAGTTTCCCTCTTCGGTGTAGAACTTGACCGCGAATCCCCGGATGTCGCGTTCGGCGTCGGCGGCTCCGCGCTCGCCTGCGACCGTGGAGAAGCGCACCGCTACTTCGGTCTTCTTGCCGATCTCCGAAAAAATCCTCGCCTTGGTATAGCGAGTGACGTCGTTCGTCACCGTGAAGCTGCCGAATGCACCTGAGCCCTTTGCATGCATGCGTCGCTCGGGAATGACCTCTCGCGCGAAATGTGCAAGCTTCTCGAGGTGCCAGACGTCCTGCAGCAGCAATGGCCCGCGCGGGCCTGCAGTAGCAACATTCTGGTTGTCGGGAATGGGTGTGCCTGCAGCAGTGGTGAGCTTGGACATGGGGGAGTTTCCTTCGATCGAACGGAGATCGCCTCGAGGCGGCATGCGGATGCGTCGCTCGAAGCAGGTGCCAGGCCTGATCGCTTCCATCTTACGGAGCTGACTTCACTCGTGATGCGCACGTTCGGAATACCTGAACCTCCCCATTCGGACTAGAGGACACCAGTTCCAACAGTCACGACGCAGCCGCCGCGACGGAGTTCACTCACGTGGCGGCGTCAGGGATGCCTCCAGGTCGACTTGAAGCGGGCGTGCCAGGCGATCGCGCGACGCCGATCGGCTGTGCCGCAGCGAACGACCTGCGGCCAGGAGCTTGAACGAGCGTGTCGTAGCGCGTTTGCCCAGCCGCCAACCGCCTCCAATGCGAGAGCTGTCGTTCCGCCCGGCATGTCCGGCTCGGGCGACGCACGGTCTCGTAGCCGACGAGGAGTACGCGCTTCTATTCCAAAGGGACGATTTCTGCCTATCTCCACCGTGTCCAGTGCCCCACGCAGGGGATGCCGGCCTTCGAAGGCAAGGAAGAGACTTCTTTTGCTCGGAACTGCTCCGACGACGCAAAACTTCTTCGCCCCACAGCACCGGATCCTGCTGCCATGTGAGGTGCTGGCTCCCAAAGGAAGACATGACAAATCGACTGTTCATCCTCGACCTTGCCGAGGGTCGTGTGTTCTCCGTCAAGCCCGACGGCTCCGACAAGAAGGTCATCGCTACGGGCGGGCGCCTACCGGACGGTGTCGCAGTCGACGTAGAAGCCGGGCACATCTATTGGACCAACATGGGCGTGCCGAGTCATGCTGATGGCTCGATCGAGCGCGTCGATCTGGACGGGCGAAATCGCAGGACCATCGTCCCCGACGGCGCCACCTTCACACCCAAGCAGCTCCAGCTCGACAAACGCCACGGGAAGCTCTATTGGTGCGATCGGGAAGGCATGCGCGTGATGCGTGCCAATCTTGACGGCTCGAGCATCGAGACGCTCGTGCGGACAGGATCGACCGAAGCGGATCGCCACGACCAGACGAAGTGGTGCGTCGGCATCGCGTTGGACCTTGACCGCGAGCAGATCTACTGGACGCAGAAAGGCGCCGACAACGCGGGGCTCGGCCGGATCTTCCGTGCAGGCATGGAGATCCCGCGTGGCGAGGACGCCTCCAATCGCAGCGACATCGAGGTTCTGTATAGCGGCCTGCCCGAGCCCATCGACTTGGAGATCGACCACGTGAAGCGGATCCTGTACTGGACCGATCGGGGCGATCCGCCGCTCGGCAACACGGTGAACCGAGCCCCGCTCGACTCAGAGCCGAACGGCCGCCCCGCGCCCGAAATCATTTTCAAGCACCTGATGGAGGGTATTGGCATCGCGCTTGATCGCGAGGGTGACCGAATGTTCATGACCGACCTCGCGGGCTCCGTCTATACCGCAAGCCTCGACGGATCGAAGCCTTCCGTGCTCCTGTTTGCGCAAGGGAATCTTTCGGGAATCGCCTACGCCACCCTCTCCTCCAAGGAGTCGTGACATGAATTACGACAAGACTGTCCACCGCGTCGCCATCGTTGGTACTGGCGTCATCGGCGCAAGTTGGGCCGCTCAGTACCTCGCCCGCGGCCTGGACGTCGTTGCCACGGATCCTGGCCCCGACGCAGAGGCGAAGCTGCGCAAATACGTCGATGAAGCGTGGCCCGCGCTCAAGGCAATAGGGCTGGCGAATGATGCTTCGCCTGAGCGCCTTTCCTTCACGACTGACATGGCCGCTGCACTGTCGCAGGCAGATCTCGTGCAGGAGAACGGACCCGAGCGGCCCGACTTCAAGATGAAGCTCTTCGCCGACATGGACGACGCGACGCCGCCGGGTTCGCTCATCGCCTCCAGTTCCTCGGGCATCACGCCCAGCGTCATGCAGTCGAAGTGCAAGCATCCCGAGCGCATCCTGGTCGGTCATCCGTTCAATCCGCCGCACCTCGTGCCGCTTGTCGAGGTCGTGGGTGGCAGCAAGACCTCGCCCGAGGCTCTGCAACAAGCCGTGAAGTTCTATGCGTCGATCGGCAAGAAGCCGATCCTCCTGCGCAAGGAGATGCCGGGACACGTCGCGAATCGCTTGCAGCTCGCGCTCTATCGCGAGGTCCTATACCTCATCGAGCAGGATGTCCTGGATGTGGCAGACGCCGACGCCGCGGTGAGCTGGGGCCCGGGGCTTCGTTGGGCGATCATGGGGCCGAGTCTTCAGTACCACGTCAGCGGTGGAGCAGGGGGCATCCACCACTTCCTCGAGGGCGTCTTCGAAGGGCTGCTGCCGGTATTCAAGACGCTCGGCGATCCGAAGATCACCCCCGAGCTCAAGAGCAAGCTTGCCGAAGGTGCGCTGCAGGAGGCATCAGGGCGTTCGATCGAGCAGCTCACGAATGGAGAGAACGACCAACTCGTCGCGATTCTCAAGATTCGAGCTGAGCACTCATGACGGTGCCTCGCGTCTTGACCGTGGGTGGCGGCTTCGCCAGACGGCGGTACCCGACCGCGGCGTCCCGACGCGACATTCATATAGCAAGGAAGGCTAGCGCGCAATGAAACGCTGAGCTCCATCGCATCGCGATGGATCGCACTGGCAGGATCGGGAAGCCTGCCTCACCCCCTGCCACTGGCGCGTCTTTTGGTGCATCGGCCCAGAGCTTTGCTACAGAACAGGCGCTACGCTGGCGGCGCCAAGGGCAAATTGACTCGCACGCGGGTGACCCTTAAGCTGGCACCATGTCATCGCACCCTGCCATTCCTCTCGCAGGATTCCACCTGTGCAAGGCGCGGCATGTTTGTGCGTTCTTCAATAGCGCCGATGAGCAATATGCCGTCACGCTACCCTACATCCGTGACGGGCTTGCCGTCGGCGACAAGGCATTCCACATCATCGATCCCGCCTTGCGCGACCAGCATGTGCGTCGAATGGAGAGCTTTGGAATCGCCACGGAGCAGGCGCGCGAGTCGGGCCAGCTCGAACTGTACGACTGGTCGCAGACGTTCTTCGCCGAAGGCGATTTCAATGCCGATCGCATGCTGGCGCAGCTGGAGGTATTGCTCGCCAGCGCGCGGCAGCACGGCTATCCCCTGACACGCTTCGTGGCACATGCAGAGTGGGGTCTCGACGAACGCGCAAGCATTGGGCAACTGCTGGAGTTCGAAGCGAGGGTGAACCTCATGTGGCCCGAGGGCTCGGACGCGGTGATCTGCGCCTACGACTTGGCGCGCTTTCGCGGAGACACCTTGATCGATGTACTTCGGACGCATCCGATGGTGATCATCGGAGGGATCCTGCAGGAAAACCCGTTCTACGTTCAGCCCCGGCAATTCCTGGCGGGCCTCGCCCGCAGTGAGCGAAGAGAGGCCCGCGAGCAGGTCTCCAGGCATCAAGAGTCTGCCTTGAACGAGTTGAAGCTGCTGGTCAGCGACCTTCTGGGTATCGTTTCGCTTCCGGCAATGTGGCGGGGCAGCGATCCTCGACGGATTGCGCAATTGCTCGTTGACGTCGTGGCGCGCGTGCTCAGGCCTGAACTGTTGCATGTGCGCGTCGGAGGCTCGCATCAAGTCGAGGCCGTACAAGTCGATTGGAGTCCTCGCTCGGACTCCAGTGAGCTTGGCTCCGCTCTCGAGGCGCAGTTCGGGACGAGCCAACAGAACTGGCCGCCTTCGGCTCGCGTGGAGGTTGATGGCGTCGTCCTGAGCGCGGTGATCGTGCCGCTGGGTTGGCAAGGTGACGGCGTGCTCGTCGTCGCCTCCAAGCGTCCGGACTTTCCGACGTCGGCAGAGCGGCTTTTGCTCAGCGCGACGGCGAATCAGGCCGCCATGGGCTTGCAGGAAGCTCGCCTGCTGAATGTGCAACGCGAAGCAGCCGAGGAGCTGGATCGGCGGGTGATCCAACGGACCGCCGAACTTGCAGCAGTCAATGCCGACATGCGCAATGAGATCGTCCGTCGGATTCGCACCGAGAGGCGCCTGAGGCGAGAGGAGGGTGAGCTGTTGCGTAGCAAGGCGCTGCTGATGCAGGCCCAGCGCCTGGAGGCGCTTGGCACGCTCGCTGGCGGCATTGCCCATGACTTCAACAACATCCTGGGTGCCATCCTCGGATTTGGCGAGCGTGCCTTGATCGAGGCGCCGCCCCAAGGACGTCTGCGCCGCGACCTCGAAGCCGTTGTCGCTGCAGGCGAACGAGGGCGCGCACTGGTCGAGCGGGTGCTCCTCTTCAGCCAGGGTGCAACGGCCGAACACACCTTGGTGCATGTCGAATCCGTCGTGCAGGAGGCGCTCGGGCTCCTGTCCGCGAGGGTGCCCAAGAACATCAATTTGAAAACGTCACTGAACACGGGGCGTGCTGCGATCGAGGGCGACCCAACGCAGGTGCATCGTCTGCTCATGAACCTTGCGACCAATGCCATCCAGGCGATGCCGGAGGGCGGCACGCTTCGCGTCTCACTCGAACTGGTGCAATGCGAGTCGGAAAGCGCGATGACGGTCGGGACACTGGCGGCGGGCCAGCACGTCCTGCTCAAGGTTGCCGATTCCGGCGACGGCATTGCTCCGGAGATTGTCGACCGCGTCTTCGACCCGTTCTTTACGACGAAGATTGGAGTTGGAACCGGCCTGGGCCTGTCTCTGGTACACCGCATCGTGATGGACATGCGTGGCGCCATCGACTTGAGAACGGAATCGGGCGGCGGGACGACGTTTTCGTTGTATTTCCCGCAAACCGGAGTCACGGCAGACGAGCGCGAACCGCAGGACACAACGGTCTCCAAGGGGTGTGGGCAGCATGTGCTGTTCCTGGATGACGAGGAGCCGTTGGTGCGGCTCGCCACGGAATCCTTGGCGGAGTTCGGCTTTGCTCCGATCGGATTCACATCGAGTGCAGCGGCACTGGCTGCCTTCCTCGCGAACCCCGACGCCTTCGACGTCATCGTGACCGACGAACGCATGCCCGGCTTGACTGGCTCTGCACTCCTTCGCAGGGTGCGCGACATCCGACCTTCGATGCCGACGTTGCTCGTCAGTGGCTACGTCAACGAAAGAGGCAGCGCGGATGCCGATGTGGTGCTGAAGAAGCCACTCTCAATGCACGACCTCATGCTGAATCTGGCAAGCGTGCTCAATATGCAGCGGTAGACGCCCAGCCGCGCCATCAGCGATGACTTGCCCACGCTAACCGTCCGAGAGTTGCGAACGCGGCTTGAATTGGCCTGGACAGGCTCAGTGGCGGACTAGAAGACGAGCGAGGCTTGTCGCAAGGGCGTTCGCTCGCAGCGGCTTGGCGAGGACCTCGTCAGCCCGGCCGTCGTCCGTGCCGAATGCGGCCACCTCGCCCACAAATCCACTGACCAGAATGATGGGGATCAACGGGCGGATGCCTCGGATCTCTCGGATGAGCCTGTCGCCTGTCATGCCGGGCATGCGCTGATCCGTGATCACCGCTTCGAACGCATCCGGATCCGATTGGAAGGCCTGTAGGGCAGCGAGCGCGGAGTCGAATGCGACGGGCTGATAGTCCAACTCACGCAGCGTGTCGGATGTCAGTTCGAGAAGGGACTTCTCGTCGTCGACGATGAGTACGCGCTGCCCTTGGCCCGAGGGTACCCAGAGCGCCTTGTCGTTCGGTTCAGTGGATGCGTCGCCGCTACGCGGAAGGTAGACCGTGAAGGTGCTGCCAACGGCCACCTCGGTGCTGACGTCGATGACGCCGCCGGCCGCCGCCACGATGCGCAGGACGAGTGCCAGGCCAAGTCCGGTTCCCACGTTGGCCTCCCTCGTGGTGAAGAAGGGATCGAAGATACGAGGGAGGACATCGCCCGGAATTCCGGCGCCTTCGTCGGACACTTCCAGAACGATCCATGCCCCGGTCGCCACGGTGCCAGTGGTCGCGTGCAACTTCTCGGTGACTTCGACTGCGCGGAGGGCAACGGACAACTTGCCCCCATCCGGCATGGCGTGCACGGCATTGGTACCGAGGTTCATCAGGAGTTGATGTATCTGGGTCGCATCTCCCTGGATCGCTGCATGACCAGCCTGCAGTCGCGCCTCCAGAGAAATCTGCGGCGGCAGGCTCGCCTGCAGTTGTTCCAGGGCCTCGCGAACGACACTCTCCACGTGAACTGGCACCCTTTCGCCCGCGCCTCGACTGAATGACAGGATGCGATCGACCAGCGTGCGTCCGCGCTCGCCGGCGACGATGACGTTACCGATGTCATGGTGCAGGCGACTGCCTTCCTCCACGGAACGTAGCGCGCGTCCTCCGAATCCGAGGATTGCACCCAGGATGTTGTTGAAATCGTGCGCGATGCCACCGGCGAGGGTACCCATGGCTTCGAAGCGTTCCGCCTGGCGCAGCCGACTCTCCAGCCGCGACATCTCCTCCTGTTCGCGTTTGCGTTCGGTGATGTCGCTGATCGAACCGACGACGCGGTAGGCACGCCCGTCGGCATCGCGCAGGGCTCGGCCGCGTTGATGCAACCAGCGTACCCCTCCGGAGACCAGGATGCGCAGTTCGATGTCGTACTTCGGGGTCTCGCCGGCAATGTGCGCATCCATCGCTGCACGCCGTCGCGGCCCATCGTCGGGGTGGTACAGCATGAGCCTCGCCCACTCGTAGCGGTCGCGCCAGACGTCGCCGACGGGAATCCCGAGCAGTTCCTGGGTGCGGGGAGCGATGTAGAGCCGATCGGATCTCAAGTCCCAGTCGTAGATGCTTTCGTCCGAGCCGGCCAGGGCCAGGGCGTAGCGTTCCTCGGAAAGGCGCCGTTCCTCCTCTGCGCGGCGGCGTGCCGTGATGTCGGTCGTGACGGTGCTCGAGCGCAGCAGCTTGCCGGATGCATCGCGCACATACAGTGTCGTCCCGTGCATCCATCGGACTTCGCCGCGGACGATGACGCGCGAATCGAACTCCAGCCTGTTCGCACCATTTTCGCGAATCTGCTGCATCATTGCCTGCACTCGAGGGCGGTCTTCGGGATGCCACGGAAACGCGTCGAACATCTTCTGTCGAGTTGTGATCGCGAATTCAGCGGGCAGGTTCCATTGCTCGAGGAACCGCTGCGAGCTGTGGAAGATGTCCGGTTCAACCATCCAGTCGGCATGACCATCTGCAGCAGCCTCAATGGCTAGTGCATAGCGGTCCTCCGACTGCCGCAGCGCGGCTTCGGACTGCTTGCGCTCCAAGAGCTCGCGCTCAAGCCTCGCGACGAGGTCAGCGTTCTGCAGCGAGCTCGCTGCCTGTGACGACAAAACATCGAGCACGGCTTGGCGCACCGGCGCGAAGACATGTGACGCGAGCTTGTTTTCGAGATACAGGACGCCGAGATACTGCCCTGGTGTGATCAGCGGCAGGCATAGGATGGAGCGAGGTCGCCGCGTCCGCAGGTAGTCGTCGTGCGAGAACGCGTTGGGATGACAGGCATCGTCAAGGATGACGCTTTGGTGCGTGTGAAGCACGTGCTTCAAGATGGTGTCGGGCAGGTCCGCGGGCACCGGTAGCCGCTCCATCTGTTCGACCTGGACGCCGTTCATTGTCGAGGTGGCGATGGCTTCCAGGACGATCTCGTTGGCTTTGCACAAGACCAGGACGCCTCGCTCCGCCGCAGCGTATTCCAGCGAGATCGTCATCAGTTTTTCTATCAGGCGTTCATGCACAATTTCGCCCGACAGCGCCTGCGACAGCTTGATGATGGTCGCGACATCGACGTGCGCAAGTGGCGCGTCGACGGCGGCGGCCCGCGGGGAAGCGGGTTCCACAATGCGGGGGTGTCTCTCTTCGAGCACTCTTACCTTTCGGTGCGCGCCCCGGAGTTGGGCGGCGTGCTGAGATGGCGCTGGGCCGGGATCGAGCCGCAAGGCACCGATCATGCCCGTGCCGCGGGCTGACAACGAGAAGGATACTACTGCGGCGATGCGAACGGGGCGCAGTCGAGCGACATCGCAGTTTCGTGGTCAGGCGAGGCGCCGCGGTAACCCATCGAGGGGATTCGGCAACAGGGGGCGGAGACCCCACACTCACTTACCGAAGTTCCTCGAATGAGGGTACCCGAATGACAGCAGGGATCGCAATCGTCGCAACGACCTTCCGGAGTCGGGAGTGACCATCCACCCGATCGTCCATGTGGCCGCCAGACGGCCGCAGCTTCTTGCGGAGCATGCGAAGGCCTATGGCGACCTATTGCTGGAGGAGGGCAAGCGAACGCTGGCATCGCTCGTCCTCCACGCCGTGCTCTATGTGGCAGCCGGGGTACTGGGCGGACTGGGACTGGTTCTCGGAGGCGTTGCCTTGTTGCTGTATGCGGCAGTCCCGGGTGAACTGCGCAACGGCTGGCTGCTGGCGGGCTTGCCGTGCGCATCGATGGCGATCGCTGGCGTCTGCGTCACCGTTGCCCGCGTACTTCCAGTCGACATTACCTTGGATGTCGTTGGGCGACAGGTCAGAGCAGACATCGACATGATCCGGGAGTCGGAACAGTCATGAACAGTGCGTCGACAGACCGTGTCGCCTTGGGCGCGAATCCGCCTGGGCGTGGTCCGGGCGTCGTCCCCGAGCGCATGTCTGGCCAGACTGCAGCGTTGCATCGTCTTGTGGCCTCCCGGGACCGGATCAGGACGGAGATGGAGACGCACATCCGGGAAAGCGCGTTGCATCAGGTCGATGCGCCCGGCGCACACAGATCCCTGGGCGAACGACTGCTCGAGCGAGCGCGCCGACTGCCCCTCATCGGTGCGGTGCTGGAGATTCGCGACTTGCGGCGAGGCTGATGGGTCGCCGCCGATCCCGGGCACCACGATGGATCTACCGAAATCGCCTCACCCAAGGAGTCCTGCCATGTCGCAAGACCGATTCCACGACCTCGCCGAGATCACCAGGCGACAGATGCTCATCGCGGCTTCCGCTGCGACGGCATCACTCGCCTTCGGCCCCTCGGCTTGGGCGCAGATGGGTTCCGGTGAGAACAATCCCTCTTCTTCAACGCGCAAAGGCAGGAACGCCATGAGCACGATCACCACCAAGGACGGCAACGAGATCTTCTACAAGGATTGGGGCGACAAGGCGGCCCAGCCAGTCGTGTTCTCGCACGGCTGGCCGCTGAGTGCGGATGACTGGGACGGTCAGATGCTCTTCTTTCTCCAGCGTGGCTACCGCGTGATCGCTCACGACCGCCGCGGCCACGGCCGCTCGAGCCAGATCGCGACCGGCCATGATCTCGATCACTACGCCGACGACCTGGCCGCCGTCACCGAGCATCTGGACTTGCGTCGGGCGATTCATGTGGGACATTCAACGGGGGGTGGCGAGGTGACGCGCTACATCGCTCGTCATGGCACCAAGCGCGTTGCCAAAGCCGTTCTGGTGAGCGCCGTTCCTCCCCTGATGTTGAAGACGCAGAGCAATCCGGGCGGTCTGCCGATCGAGGTGTTCGACGGCATACGTGCCGGCGTGGCGTCCAACCGTCCGCAGTTCTATCTGGATCTGACCATGCCGTTCTACGGCTTCAACCGGCCGAACGCGAAGGTCTCGGAAGGGATTCGCCAGCACTGGTGGCTGCAGGGCATGATGGGCTCGATCCAGGCGCACTACCTGGGAATCAAGGCATTCTCGGAGACCGATTTCACCGAAGACCTCAAGAGGATCGACGTGCCCACCCTCGTCATGCACGGAACGGACGATCAGATCGTTCCCTACACCGACGCCGGCGTGCTCTCGGCGAAGCTGCTGAAGAATGCCACCCTCAAGCTCTACGACGGGTATCCGCACGGGATGTGCGCCACGAATCCCGACGTGATCAACGCCGACTTGCTGACGTTCTTCAAGTCCTAGCTACCCGCGGCAGACGAAGCGGTCCGCACGGGCCGCCTGCAACACCTGGACGTCATCTCTCGTGAGAAGAGTGACGGGCGCCATCCCGTTCAGCCAGGTGTTCGGCGTCGCGAACCACAACGTGAGCTCCCAGTCGTCGAAGACGGCCTTCAGTTCATCGACCACACGAGCGCAAGCCGGTCTGACGGTCATATTCTCAAGGTCGAACTGGAACATGGGCATCAGCGTCTGATCGCGCCACCAGACATTGAGCACCTTCCTGGAGGCAAGCCAACGTTCGAGCGTCGACGCAGGTTGCTGCACAAGCCGCCGTAGACGATGCATCACGTCATCTCCACTCACGAATCCACCATGAGGCCGAAACGCCTTGCTCATGGCCTCGAATTGCAGGTGTTCGAGCAAGGCGTGCAGCCCCTGGCTGCACTCAAGATCGGAAGGCGGGAATTTCTCCCGGTGACGCAGGAGCAGGCGAAGGGATGGCTGGTCTTGGATGGTGTTCATCGATCGTTCCGTAGGGGAGCAGGCATCGAGGTCGACTATGCGAGTTGCTGCCTGATGGCGATACGTCCGGAGGGCCTAGATGGCGCTCAGCCTCGCTCGACGACGCTGGTATCGCGATCCGAGCCGGGCACGTCCGGATCCATTCGCCGGACGAGGTATTCGAAACTGACCTTTCGTCCTGCATCCGATGGGCCAGCGGCTGCGAGATGATCACGGGCCTTGGATGCCGGATCGACTGCCTCCCATGGGGGACGAGCTGGACCGTCCTACGAGGCTTTCCTGATCGATCGCCGCGCCGGAAGCTGTCAGCACAGCTTCCCGCCCGAAGCCGTCATTAGGAGAACAGCCATGCAAGTCGCCCCTGCACGAGAGCCTGCGGCGTTGCCGCAGTTGTTCGACACTCCGCTGCGTCGCCGTGAGGACGCCACCATGACCGAACTGATTGCCGGGTATGCCGCACATGGTGGTCTTGCTTCCACCGACGAAGTTGTCGGACTGATGCGGCCGTACTGGCGGCAACCGATTTCAATCCTTGCCAAGTGGATCATTGGGGGCAAGGTCGTCAGCTTCATGTCCAGGACGCAGTTCGTCCTTCCCGTCTTTCAGTTCGCGCGGCCTCGCATGACGCCGAACGAGGCCGTCGGCGATTGCTCGCTCGAACTTGGCGACCTGCTGGGCGTCGAGGCTTTCGCTGCATGGTTCGTTCGTCCCTGCGAATGGCTCGGCCGGCGGATGCCGGTCGACCTTCTGTCGATGAACCCGGACGCCGTCGTCGATGCGGCGGCCAGAAACCGGCTCGCCCTGATGGCCGAGCGCGTGGCCAATTGAACTCGGCTCGCAAGGGCCGCTGGCGTGAGACCGTGGAACGAATGGCCAGACCGGACTCTGACCAATGGCCAACTTCTGGCAGGCCCACCGAGGCGTGCAACGGCCGGAGTGCCCGTTCAAAGTAGCTGGAATCCACCCGCACGGAGACTCCTCCATGAAAAATCCACGCTTCATCTCCCTGGTGACCGTGGCCCTGATCTGTTCGGGCTGCGCCACCATCGATCCTGACAGTGCGGCTCAGCGTCGCAGCATCGATGCACAAACCGACGAGGCGTTGGCCACGCTGAGCGCGAAGGTGCCAGGCTCGAGTGAGCTCATCGCCAAGGCCCGCGGGGTGCTGGTGTTTCCTGCAGTCATGACGGCAGGGCTGGTGATCGCCGGGTCCTGGGGCGAAGGAGAACTACGCAGCGGTGGCGCCACGATCGGCTACTACAGTACCGGCCGCGCCTCCGCCGGCGTGATCGCCGGAGCCGACTCGAAGGCCATCTACGTGCTGTTCATGACCCAGGAGGCCTTGGACAAGTTCAAGAGGGGATACGGTTGGACGGTCGGTGCCGACGCCTCCATTACCGTTCTTCGCAATGGGGCAGAGGCGAGCGTCGATACGCAGAGCGGGCAGCACCCCGTTATCGCCTATGTGCTGGCGAAGAGCGGGTTGCTCGTGGATGTCAGCCTCGAAGGCACGAAGGTCAGCCGGGTGGATATCTAGGCGATCGCAAGTCAATTCGTCGACGGCCCGGATGGGTCGCAACGCGCGCTCTGGCAATCGTGGACTTGACGCATCGGCGCGTCCGTCGCGTCGAAGATCCTGGCGGCTCTGAAGGTGTGCCCCATGCGGGGGATGCAACACGACGGAGCGCCGCTGGATAGTGCATGCCACGTGTGACTCCAATCGGTGATCCATGATGCGATCGATCGTTCTCTTGTCCAAGACAGGCAGTTTGATCCGCAACTATGGACTTTCGGTCGTCTTGAGTGCAATCGCCCTCGGGCTGTCCCTCGTGACTCAGAGTATTGGCATCGAGAAGCTGGGATTCCCCTTGTTCCTGGCGACCATCGCCATGACGGTCTGGTACGCGGGCAATGGCCCGGGCGTGCTGGCCATCGTCCTGTCCACCCTGGCGTACGACTACTACTTCACGCCGCCGTTCCACACGTTCGGCGTGGAACAGGCTGATCGGCCCTACATCGCCGGCTTCATCCTTTTTGGACTGCTCACCGCAGGCTTCAGTTCGAGGCGCCGCTCCATCGAACAGAACCTTCGCAAAGCGCGCGATGCACTTGCTGCCGAGGTCGTCGAGAGAACGCGCCAGGCCAGCTTGCTTGATCTCACCCACGACACCATTTTCGTTCGTGACATGCACGATGTCATCACGTACTGGAATCGCGGTGCTCAGGAACTCTTCGGGTGGTCGGCGAGCGAAGTGGTCGGACGCGAGTCACACACGATGATGCGGACGATCTTTCCGCTGCCACTCCCCGAGATCCAGTCGACGTTGAACAGCAGCGGGCGCTGGGAGGGGGAACTGGGGAAAACGAAAGCAGATGGCACGCAGGTCGTCGTTGCCAGCCGCTGGTCCCTGCAGAGGGATGCGACGGGTCGACCAACGGCCATCCTTGAGACCAACAACGATGTCACGGAGCGCAAGCATCGCGAAGAGGAGATACGTCGACTCAACAGGGATCTCGAGAACCGGACGGTCGAGCTGGAGGCAAGCAACAAGGAACTGGAGGCTTTCGCCTATTCAACCTCGCACGACTTGCGCGCGCCCTTGCGCCACATCGCGGGGTACACCGAGCTCCTGCAGAAGAACGCTGCCGGGGCTCTCGATGACAAATGCCGAAGATATGTGCAAATGATCCTGGAGTCAGCATCCAGGATGGGCACCCTGATAGACGATCTGCTCGCTTTTTCCAGGATCGGGCGGGTCCAGACCCAGGACACGCTCGTCAGCATGACGCAGCTCGCGCAGGAGCTGTTGAACGAATTCGAGCGCGAAACGGATGGGCGCGACATCTCCTGGAAGCTCGGCACGTTGCCTTGCGTGTATGGCGACCGATCACTGATGAGGATCGTACTGGTCAACCTCCTCGAGAACGCCGTCAAGTTCACGCGTACACGCGAGAGGGCCGAGATCGAGATTGGAGCCTTGACAGGCGCGCCTGGCGAGGTCGTGATTTTCGTCAAGGACAACGGCGTCGGCTTCGACATGAAGTACGTGAGCAAGCTGTTCGGCGTCTTTCAGCGGCTGCATGGTCCTGAAGCGTTCGAGGGAACCGGAATCGGACTCGCCACCGTGCAGCGGATCGTTGCCAGGCATGGCGGCAAGACCTGGGCCGAAAGCGACGGCAGCGGCGCCACGTTCTACTTTTCAGCACCCACCCCATAGGAGGACGACCCATGATCAATCTCGGACGAATCTTGCTCGTCGAGGACGACCCGAAGGACGTCGAGCTGACGCTGACGGCGCTGGACGAATTCAACCTCGCCAACGAAGTTCACGTCGCGCATGACGGCGCGGAAGCCTTGGACTATCTCTACTGCGTCGGTCCCTATCAGGAGCGTGCCCGGGGTCTCCCCGCGGTCATGCTGCTGGATCTCAAGTTGCCCAAGGTCGACGGCCTGGAGGTGTTGAAGCGAATCAAGGACGACGAAACCATGCGGATGATCCCGGTCGTGGTGCTTACCTCGTCGCGAGAGGAGCGCGACATGGTGGCGAGCTACAAGCTCGGCGTGAACGCGTATGTCGTCAAGCCGGTCGACTTTCGCGAGTTCGTCAGCGCGATCAAGGAACTGGGCGTCTTCTGGGCGATCATCAACGAAGCTCCCCCAGGAAGCGTCGGAAAGAAGAGCAAGCTCGCCGCCGGGCAATAGGAGAGGCGGCCGTGCAATCAACGTTGCGTATCCTCCATCTCGAGGATGACAAGAACGACGCGGAAATCGTGAAGGCGGTACTCGAGGAGGGGGGCATCGACTGCAATGTCGCTCGCGTGGAGACGCGCGACGACTTCGTGGCCGCGTTGAATGACGATTTCGACCTGGTGTTGGCGGATCTGTCGTTGCCGTCGTTCGACGGACTGGCCGCCCTTCAGATCACCCTGGAGAGGCGACCGGAGCTTCCATTCATCTTTGTGTCGGGCACGCTGGGCGAGGAGGCTGCGATCGATGCTCTGAAGATCGGCGCAACCGACTACATCCTCAAGGAGCGACTGTCGAGAATCGTGAACTCCGTGCGTCGGGCGACGCGCGAACGCAGCGAGAGAGCCGAACGAAGGGCGGCCCAGGAAAGGCTGCGCCGCAGCGAGGAATTCCTCGCTGAAGGGCAGCGTATCAGCCACACAGGCAGTTGGGGATGGGCGCTCACCAGCGGAAAGCTCGTGTGGTCGGAGGAACAGTACCGCGTCCTTGGATTCGAGCCTGGGCAAGTCGATCCCGCAATAGATGTCTTCATGAATCTCGTTCATCCCGAAGATCGCCCGTCGGTTTCGCAATTGCTCGAGGAGACGCGCCGGTCGAAGCAATCCTATGTGATGGACTATCGGATCGTCCTCGCAGACGGAACCATCCGACACCTTCGTGGCGTCGGTCGTCCAGTCGAGAATCCCGGAGGAGAGGTGCTGGAGTTCATCGGCACTACCACCGACATCACGGAACGCGTGCATGCAGACGCCGCCCTGCATGCACGTCAGCAGATGCTCGACCTTGCGCAGAAGGCCGCACAGGCGGTGCCGTTCGAGTGGCATCTTGGCGCCGGCGGAGGTGGCACCGGCCCGGTAGATGCCAGGTCGAAGGCTGGACAGCTCTCGGCCGGTGCTGCCACCCATGAATCCTGGCGCGAGCAGGTTCATCCCGAGGACTGGCCGATTCTGGAACTGGCCATCGCACGCGCGGCGTCGGATTCGGGCGACTTCAGCGCAGAGTATCGCGCTTCACCTGCTGGCGACGGCGTGCGCTGGCTGCAAGCCAAGGGCCACATGTTCCTGGACGACCAAGGTGCACCCGTTCGCATCGTCGGATTTCTGCTCGACGCGACGGAGCGTCATCGTGCAGAGGACGAGCTGCGCCGTCTGGAAGCCCGCCTCCGCCGCGCGCGTCATCTCGAGGCGATCGGCGCCCTCGCCGGTGGGATCGCGCACGATTTCAACAACATCCTTGGAGCCATCCTCGGCTATGGCGAGATGGCCATGCGCGACATCGCATCGGGCAGCAGACTTCATCACGCCATCGAGAACATCGTCGTCGCAGGCGAGCGGGGGCGAGCGCTCGTAGACCGGATCCTTGCCTTCAGCCGCAGCGGCGTCAGCGAGCGTGTGGCCGTTCACGTGGAGAGCGTGGTTCGCGAGACGCTCGACCTGATCATCGCGCAGCTGCCCAGCGGAATTGCCGTCGAGACGGCACTGCAGGCCGGACTCTCGGCCATCCAGGGCGATCCGACCCAGGTCCATCAGGTCCTGATGAACCTGGCTACCAACGCAATCTATGCGATGCCTGCGGGCGGCAAATTGAGGATCTCGCTCAGCGCCATTCGCGTCGATGCGCCGCGCATTGCGATGATCGGCGTCGTCGAGGCGGGCGACTACGTCACCTTGAAGGTGTCAGACACTGGTGTCGGCATCGCTCCGGAACTGGTCGAGCGCATCTTCGATCCTTTCGTCACCACCAAGGAAGTCGGGGTCGGCACCGGACTCGGACTGTCGCTGGTCCATGGGATCGTGGTGGACCTCGGCGGCGCGATCGAGGTCGAGACGACAGTCGGCGCGGGAAGCACATTCGTCATTTATCTCCCGCGGACGGGAGACGTGTCTGATCCCTTCGAGAACCCGGAGTCTGAGCTGCCGCGCGGCAGGGGGCAGCACGTCCTGGTGGTGGACGACGAGGAGGCGCTCGCCCGGCTGGCGGAACAGAACCTGCTCGATCTCGGCTACCTCCCGGAGGCCTACATATCGAGCGAGGCTGCGCTCAATGCTTTCGCTGAAAATCCAGATCAGTATCATGCAGTCGTCAGCGACGAGCGAATGCCTGGACTCACGGGACTGGCGCTGTTGCACAGGATTCGCGAGATCCGACCGTGCGTTGCCACCCTGCTGGTGAGCGGGTACGTCAACGCGAACGTGCTCGAACGCGCAAGATTGGTTGGAGTGGATCAGGTCGTCAAGAAGCCGATGTCGGCGCGCGACCTCGCCGTGACACTCGCGCGCGCTCTTCAGGAGCGCTCGGGGACGCGGGAGTAGACATTGACTTGGCTGCGTCACCCACCGGGGGGATGTCGCTCCTCGTTCGAATGGACGCACACTGGTTTCCCACCCCCGGTGCAGTGCCAGGCGCTGCGCCCAAGAAAGTGTCTGATGAAGTCGAAAATGTCGATTGGCCTGCGCACCTGCCTGTCATTGACGGCGAGGGCGGCTTCGCGAATCGGGGTTCCCAGCGCATTGCGGTCGTCCGCAACGCGTGACGCACGGAACAGATAGCCTGGGTCAGAGGTCATGCTCTCGTCAGCAAGCGGCAATGCAGCGATTGAAGCGCTTGGATCGCGAGCGAGGCAGTACCACGCGCTGACCAAGCCGCGGGTGGTGCAGCTCATCGTGTTTTGCGCTGTGATCGGCATGTTCATGGCCGAACCTTCCATGCCGGATTGGAGGCGATTCAGCGCCGCCGCCGTGGGAATCTGGCTCGTCGCCGGAGCAGCGGCAGCACTCAATTGCCTCGTCGAACGGCGTATCGATGCAAGAATGCGCCGTACCGCTTGGCGTCCGCTGGCACGTGGCGAACTTGCTCCGCGCGAGGCGTTCGTGTTCTCTACCGTGTTGTGCGTCTCGGGATGCGCGCTGCTGTACGTTGGAGTCAACGCGCTGACGATGTGGCTCACGTTGGCCACCCTTGTCGGCTACGCCATTGTCTATACGATAGTGCTCAAGCCGAGGACGCCGCAGAACATCGTGATTGGAGGCGCAGCGGGCGCGATGCCTCCTCTTCTCGGATGGGCTGCGATGCGGGACGACATTGCCGTTCCCGCTGTACTCATGTGGCTGATCATATTTCTCTGGACGCCGCCGCACTTCTGGTCGCTCGCGCTCTATCGCATTGAAGACTATCGCCGCGTGGGCATCCCGATGTTGCCGGTCACGCACGGCGCGTTGAGCACACGGCGGCATATCTTCGTGTATACGCTCCTGCTGTTCGTGTCGACGTTGCTGCCCGTGGCAGTTGGCATGTCGGGTCTCATCTACTTCCTTGTGGCCGTTGCGCTCGGGATCGTGTTCATCCTCAAGAGCTGGAAACTCTTGCGGCACTACACGGACGCGCTATCGTGCCGCACATTCCACTTCTCGATCTTCTACTTGGCGGTGTTGTTTCTCGGCTTGCTCGTAGATCACTATTCGTCCAATTGGTGGTGAGCACGTTTGAATCGAGAGGCGTGTTGTCTCCGACGTCTGTCGCGAGCCGGTGGCCGTTCTTTCAACTGTCTCGTTGGCAATGGCAATCATCGTGGGGACCTCGAGACCGCCGGTTGGGGAGGTGGGATCGCTTCGGCAGCGCCTTCGGTGCGCGCCCGACAGACTGAAGCGAGCACGTCCAGATGGTCAGGGATCTGCCATGCTGCCGCGAGCAGCAGGATCGCCGTCGAAACCAGGAGCAACAGCGAGATCCGGTCTAGGGCCTTCACGGAGGTTTCCCGGGCGACGGTGTCGCGGTGCAATGGACACAGTCTCCAAGTCCGTGACCGGGCGAGGCATCCCTCCGGTGGGGCACTGCGTGACGATCGACTCTGTGAACATGATCGGACGGCGGCCGTGCCCCGTGCGGGGGATGCTGCACGGGCCGTCGTCGGAGGATAGTGCGGCTTTGGCAAGTGCCGTCGCATCGCAGGCTACATGCGTCGGTATGCCGATCCGCTGCCCTTAAAGAATCGTCAAGGGCTAGACCTCCCCCTTTGGCCGATCCCAGCCGATCGATCGTCAGGAGCAAACTGCTTCATTGACCGACTGGCAGCCGTCCCGACGCGTCCGAACAACTCCTCTACGCCCCAGGAGATCGTCATGCCGATCATCCCAGACAAGATCCTCTACACGGCCCACGCGACTGCCATTGGCGGACGCACCGGAACGGCACGTACCTCCGACGCTGCGCTGGAGGTGCACCTCGGCACGCCAAAGGAACTCGGCGGCGGGGGCGGCGGAACCAATCCCGAGCAGCTGTTCGCCGTTGGTTATGCGGCGTGCTTCATTGGTGCGATCAAGTCCGTCGCGAGTGGCCGCACCGGGGGGCCGAAGATCGCGCTTCCGGCAGAGGTTTCGATCGACAGCGATGTCGGCATCGGCACGATCCCAACGGGCTACGGGATCCAGGTCGCCATGCGGGTGTCCCTTCCGGGCCTGGATCGTGCCACGGCTGAGGCACTCGTTGCCGCAGCTCACCAGGTCTGCCCATATTCAAATGCGACCCGAGGGAACATCCAGGTGACGCTGAGCGTCGCCTGACTCGACCATCGACCTGTCCCAGCCGCCGCCGAGTGACTGGAAGAGCGACACATAGGCATTGAGCTCGTCGGCCCGCGCTTGCACGATCGCGAGTTGTACCGACAGCAAGTTGCGCTGCGCGTCCAACTGGTCGAGGAAAGGCGCGTACCCGGATTTGTAGCGCGCCGAGGCAATCTGCAACGTGCGCTCCAGAGCGGACTTCTGGGCTTGCAGAGAGTCGAGCTGCTCGTGCAGACGCTGCGTCGCGGCCAATGCGTCCTCGACCTGCCCGAACGCCTCCAGCGTGGCCTTCCGATAGGCGAACGCGGCCTGGTCACGTCGCGCGGCTGCTGAATCTTGCTGGGCCTTGAGTCGTCCGGCGTCGAAGAGGGGAGCCAGGATGCTCGCGCCGATTGTGAACACGTCCACCGGGCGGTTATCGAGGATGGTCGATGTCACGTGACCCCAGTTGCCGGACAGCCGCAGGTCGGGCATGAAGGCGGCGCGCGAGGCGTCGAGCGCACGGTCGGCGGCGACGACGCGTTCTTCGGCCTCCACGATGTCCGGGCGCCGCCGCAGCAGCGAGGAGGGCAGCGCCGCAGGAACCGTCGGCGTTGCCATGTCGCTCGCGCGCTCGCTGCGATCGATGGCGCCAGGGTTTCGACCAAGCAGCACGCTCAGGGCGTCCTCGGTGCGCCGGATGGCGAGCTCCGTCGCGGGAATCTGCTGTTCGGTGGCGCGGTATTCGGCCTCCGCCTGCGCAAGGTCGAGCTGCGCGGCGTAGCCGACGCTGACCCTGCGGCGCACGAGCTTGAGCGTCTGAGCTCGTGCGTCCAGCGTCTGGTGCAGGGTCGCCAGACGTGCGTCTAGCGATCGCAATGTGAACCAGTTGCGCGCAGCGATGGCGGCGACCAGCAGGCGGACGTCCGCTTGAGCCGCGCGCGTAGCGAGCAGGTTGGCACGTGCGGCTGCGTCCGCCGCACGCAGCCGACCGAACAGATCGGCATCGAAAGACAACGCGAGGACCGGCTCCGTGACGTTCTCGACCTGGGGAAGACCACGCGCCGGATTGATGCTGCGATCCCGCTGGTACACAACGGTTCCATCGAGCTCGGGCAGGCGCTGCGCCCGCGCGAAGGCAGCTTGGCCTAACACCTCCTCGACCCGCGCGGCCGCGATCCTGACGTCGTCGTTGTCCGCGAGCGCAGCGGTGACGGTGCGGGTAAGTCCCGGGTCACCGAAGACATCCCACCATGTGGATGAAGGATCCCCGCCCGCATGATCCGGCACCGTGCGCCATGTCGCGGGCGGTACGACTTCGGCGTCCGAAGGCACCGCGGGGCGAGGGCCAGCGCAGGCCGTCAACAGCACGAGTGCGGCCAGGGCGACTCTATTGTGCAGCGCCGGCATCGACGTGCGCCTCCACGGACATGCCCGGGCGAAGCGCCTGGAGCGCTTCGCCAGGGCCTTCGAGGCGAAGCCGCACGCCGAAGCGCTGGGGGATCTTGACGAAATTGCCGGTGCCGTTGTCCGGCTTGACGACGGAGAACTCGGAGCCCGCCGCCGGCGAGATGTCCTCCACAACCCCGTCGATGCGTCTGCCGCCCAGTGCGTCGACGGTGACCCAGGCTCGCATTCCCCTGTGCATGCCCTCCATCTGGGTCTCTTTGTAGTTGGCGATGATCCATCGGTCCACAGGCACGAGCGGGAGCAGCTGAGTTCCGTTGGTGACGTACTGGCCGAGCCGCACGCCAACCTCGCCCAGCCGACCGCTCTCAGGAGCTCGCACGACAGTGTTCTCGAGGTCGATCTCAGCCGCCCGAAGTTGCGCGGCAGCCGCGTCGATCTGGGCCTTGATGCTGTCGCGGTTGACTTCGACGGTGCGGATGTCCTGCCGAGCGATTTCGTGTGCTGCCTGCGCCTGCTCGAACTGAGCCTGCGCCTGGGCAAGCGCCGCACGCGTCTGGTCGCGTTCGCGAATGGACACCGACCCGTCCTTGACGAGATCGTCGACGCGTGCCAGGTCCGCCTGCGAACGCAGCAACTGCGCCTTGGCGTTGAGGACGCCGGCGGCCTGCGACGCGAGTGCCGCAACGCGAGACGCGTGCGCCTGATCGAGATTTGCCAGCGCGGCTTTCTGGGCTTCGAGCGAGGCGCGCGCTTGGTCGACCTTCGCGCGGTACTGTCGATCGTCGATGCGCACCAACGTCTGGCCGGCCTTCACGTCTGCGAAGTCCGTCGCCTCGACAGCCACGACATATCCACTGACCTGTGGCGCTATGACCGTCGTGCGGCCGCGAACGTAGGCATTGTCGGTGGCCTGTACGCCCGTGCGGAACGGCGGCAGCTCCCACGCCCGCAGCACCACCAGCACGGCCGCCGCTGCGCACACGGCGATGAGGGCGACGAGCAGCGGGTGCCTGTGGGGCAAGGGCCAATGCGGCCGAGTCGCGGGCTCGGAGGCGGCAGTGGCGATGGCGGCGTCGGTCATGCGGGTTCCCTGCGTCGCGATGGGTGGACAGCGGAAAGAAGCATCAGGACGACTACCAGCATCGCGGTGGCCAGCGACAGGTGCCAGACCAGCCGAAAGACATCGTTGAAAGCGAGCACCGTCGCCTCCCGCGTTATCGACGCCGCAAGCGAAGCGCTGCCCTGCTGGGCACGCAGGCCCGGGTCGACGATGGTTCGCGCCAGCGCACGTGTCGAATCCCCCACGCGACCTAGCACCTGGATATCACCCGCGGGCATGCGCTGCACAAGTTCCTGGACGTGAGCTCGGGTGGCAACGACCTGGTAGCTGCCCAGCAATGCTGATCCGACCAGGCCGCCAATGTTCTGCGTCATGCTGAAGACGACGACAAGCGTCACGAAGTAGTCGGCACCGAGGCGCATCACCTTGAGGACGCCGTGTGCCAGCGTCGGCCCGATGAACAGGCAGGTGCCGAAGCCGATGAGTGACTGGCTGAGGTACAACTGCTCGGGACGCGTGAGGTCGTTCGCGTGGCTGTCCATCCACGCCCCTGCCGCGATTGCAAGGCTGGCGGCGATAACCTGTCTAGGAATCGCCCGTTCCGACAGCGTCAGGACACAAGCGACGATTCCTGCCAGCATCGAGACGATCACCCAGCAGAACAGGGTGCGAAGCTGGTCGTTGTCGAGAGTGCCTGCCGTCAGTAAGCCGACTGCGCCGTAGGTCTGTTCGGCGAGCGCCAGCCGCATCAGCAATGCGATGGCGACGAAGCCGAGGAAGTCGCGCGTGCCGATCCAGCCGATCTGAATCAACGGCCGCTCGCGTGTGGCCTCGATCGCCACGGCCATTGCAAGCAGCGGTATGGCGATCGCCAGGTCGACGCCCAGCCAAGGCGTGTCCGTCCACCACGCGAGGCGGCCGCGATTGAGAACTCCGCAGATCAGAAGCACGGCCGGCAGCAGCAGCGCGACCGTGACGAAGTCCAGCGGCTGAAACAGACGCGATCTCGGTGTGGGCGGCAACGGAAGAAGCGTGATGAGCGTCAGCGTTGTGATGCCAGTCGCCAGCTCGATGCAGTGCTGGCCGAACCAGCCGTCTGCCGACAGCAGGTCGACCGGTATCAGGCGGGCGAGAGGTGTTCCGAGTTGGGTCATGCCAAGGCCCGTGACCATGGCGATCGCGCGCGCCTTGGCTGGCACGACCTGCAGCAGGTAGTAGATACCCGTCGTGGTCATACCGCCGGCCACCACGCCGCTGACGAAACGAACAACGGCTTCGGCGGCGAAATCGCGCACGAAGAACTGCGCTGCGGAAACGGCGATGTAGAAGAGCAGCAGCACCTGCATTACCTTGGGCATGCTGAACTGCGCGCGGGCCTTGACCAGCAGAGTGTTGCCGCACGAATTCGCGGCGACATAGATCGCCGGCAACCAGCTCAGCTCGGCGACGTAGGCAGCGTGTTCGCCGGCGAGGTTGGGAACGTTGACCGTGACGGTCGCGTTGACCAAGGTAGTCGTGGCGCCGATCCACAGGCCGATCGAGGCATAGGCCAGTCGACGCAATGGCGGGTGGGGCGGCGACAGGGGGCCGCCGGGAAAGGTGGGCCGATCTTCCGGGCGAAACTCATAGTCGCCGCAGGCCAGGGAAGGCGGTACGTTGGTCATCGAGGCGCTTCCCTTGCGCTGCGGGCGTTGCGGCTCGCGGCACTCAGAGGAAGTTCTCCTTGAGCATCTCGAGCACGTCGCCACCACGGCCGGCGAGCACGGCGCGCGTGGAATAGAGTGCCATACCCATCACTGCCGAAGCCTCGATGTAGGGCGGCATGACGAGCTGCTGCGGCTGGACTCGGACATTGAGCAGTGCCGGGCCGGGCTGCGCGAGCCACGTCTGGATGGCCTCTTCAAGCTCGTCACCCTTGTCGACGGTGCGTCCCCAGAGGCCCATCGCCTGGGCGACCTTGCCGAAGTCCGGATTCTTGAGATCCGTGTACAGGTCGACCATGCCTTCTGCACGCTGCTCGATCTCGACAAAGCCAAGCTTGTGGTTGTCGTAGACGCAGATCTTGATCGCGATGTCTTCCTGGATGGTCGTCATCAGGTCGCCGAACAGCATCGCGATGCCGCCGTCGCCGCACATGCAGATCACCTGCCGTCCGGGTTGGCACTTCTTCATGCCGAGCGCAGCGGGCATTGCGTGCGCCATCGTGCCGTGCAACAGGCTGGCGAACAGCCGTCGCTTGCCGTTCATGTCCAGCATCCGATAGGCCCACACGGTGGGGGTTCCGTCATCGGATGAGAACAGCGCGTCGTCGTCGGCGTATTGGTTGATCAGCTTGGTCACGTAGGTGCCGGGAATGCTGCCATCGCGTCCTGGAACAGCCTTGTCGCGCATGGACTGGAGGTCGTGCTCGTACTTGCGAACATGGTGGTCACGGAACGAGGTGTCGGAACGCTCCTTCAGCAGAGGCAGCAGCGCGGACATGGTGGCCTTGATGTCGCCGACGACGCCGAGGTGGACGGGATGGCGCCGCCCCAGGTGCGTGGGATCGATGTCGACCTGGATGATCTTGGCGTTGTCCGGATAGAACTGGCGCCAGGCGAAGTCTGCGCCCAGCAGCAGCAAGGTGTCGCACTCGAGGATCGCGTGATAGCCCGCCTCGGTCCCGATGATTCCGGTCATGCCGACGTTGTACGGATTACCCGGCTCGAGGGCCTCCTTGCCGCGCGAGGTGTGCGCAATGGGACACTTCAGGCGTTCAGCGACCTGCAGGATCTCCGCAAGCGCGCCTTCGCATCCGGAGCCGCCGTAGATCGAGACCTTGCCGCCGGTGTTGAGCAAGGCAGCCATGTCGGCCAACTCGCTGTCGTTCGGACGCAGGACGGGCGAGGGCGCATGCAGTGAGAATGGCGTCTTGTCGCTCGACTGTGCATGAGACACATCAACCGGCACGACCAGCACCGCCACGCCTCGCTTGTTGATGGCGGCCTGGCAGGCAGCGACCGTCTTGCGCCGGGCTTGGTCGGGCGTCAGGATCATCTCGCAGTAGACGCTGCAGCTCTCGTAGATCTTCTTCAGGTCGACCTCCTGGATGAAGTCGAAGCCGATCTCCTCGCGCGTGACCTGGCTGGCAATGAGGATCAGCGGCGCGCGATTGCGATTCGCCTCGAAGACTCCATTGATGAAGTGCAGGCTGCCGGGGCCGCAACTCCCGGCGATGGCGGTCAGCTTGCCCGTCACCAGGGATTCCGACTGGGCCGCGAACGCGCCCGCCTCTTCGTGGCGCATGTGAACCCACTCGATCTCGCTTTTCTCGATCTCGAGGGCGATTCGATTGAGGGTGTCTCCGACGATCCCGTAGCAGCGCCGGACGCCGGCCTCGAACAGGGTCTCGACGATGATCTCCGCGACCGGTTGGCTCATGGACCTTCTCCTGAAGTTGAAGCGGAATGTGAACGGTGGCCGGGGATGGCATCGTCCCCTTCCGCATGCAGCAATTGCACCTTGCAACAGTCTGCTGACACGCCCACAAGACTCACATCCCCCGGGCGGGGCACCGGCCAGCGCACTTGCGCGGTCGTCGAGCACAGATAGCGATCTCCTCGCCGTACCCCAGGCGGGGGATATCCGGGCAGCCGGTCGGCAACGAGCATTCATCCAGATGCCGCCGAAAGATCGCGGCGCGATGCGTGGACGAGGAGCCGGATCGGTGTCCGCGTCTTTCCGGCAATGGCTTTCAGACGTCTGGGGACTCCAATGGCAATGCAGTGGAAGGGGCGTCGGACATGCGCTGTCGCAGCGCTTCTCTGCGCCTTCGAAGCGACGGCGATGGCCACTAGCGTTCTCACTCCTTGGGGGCCCGTCGGCGCGTCCGAACTGCAGCTGCTGTACGAGGCGCTGGGCGTGATGCTGCTGGTCGTCGCGCCGGTCCTTGTGCTGACGCTGGTGTTCGCCTGGTGGTTCCGTGCGTCCAACAAGCGCGCGACCTACCTTCCGGATTGGGAGTACAGCGGCAAGATCGAGTTCACGGTCTGGATCATCCCGCTGCTGGTCGTGCTGTTCCTCGCTGCCATCGCCTGGGTCGGCGCGCATGAGCTCGACCCATACAGGCCGATCCCCAGCGCGAAGAAGCGCGTGCGCGTCGAAGTGGTCTCAATGGACTGGAAGTGGTTGTTCATATACCCCGAGCTCGGCGTGGCGAGCGTCAATGAAATGGCGCTTCCCGTCGATGAGCCAGTAAGCATGGACATCACGTCCGCGACGGTGATGAACGCCATCTTCATTCCCGGCTTGGCGGGCCAGATCTATGCGATGAGCGGCATGTGCACGCAGATGTCCGTCCTCGCAGGCAAGCCAGGAATCTATCGAGGACTGGCGACACAGTTCAGCGGAGAAGGCTTCTCCGACATGCACTTCAAGGTGATCGCAGCGGATCGAGCGGCTTTCGATCAGTGGGTCAGCAGTCTGCGCCGGTCCGGGCGCTCGCTCGACGAGCCGGCCTACGAGCATCTGATCGGTGCTCATGAGACAAGCAAGACGACTTACTACGGGTATGTCGAGGACGGTCTTTTCGACTACGCGTTGCAACGGGGTACAAGGCCGGCCGCCGCAATCACCGTGCAAACGAAAGACCCTGGCGTGGGAGCGTGCCAGGACATGACACTTTCCGATGGAGTCGACTGACGATGTTCGGCAAACTCACGCTTGAGGCGATCCCATTCGATCAACCGATCGTGATGGTCACGTGCTGCGTCATCCTGGTCGGGATCGCGGGCCTCCTTGGGCTCCTGACGTATCTCGGCCGCTGGAAGTGGCTCTGGCACGAATGGCTGACTACCGTCGACCACAAGCGCGTCGGGATCATGTACATCCTGCTGGCGCTCGTGATGCTGCTGCGCGGCTTCAGCGACGCGATCATGATGCGGTCGCAGCAGGCGCTGGCGTCCAACGATGGGCGCGGCTTTCTACCCCCGGAGCACTACGACCAGATCTTCTCGGCGCACGGCACCATCATGATCTTTTTCATGGCGATGCCCTTCGTCGTGGGACTGATGAATTTCGTCGTCCCATTGCAGATCGGCGCGCGTGATGTCGCTTTCCCGGTCATGAACGCCTTGAGCTTCTGGCTCACGGCCGCGGGTGCGCTGCTTGTCAACATCTCGCTGGGCATCGGTGAGTTCGCGCGCACCGGCTGGCTTGTCTATCCGCCGCTGTCCGAACTGACGTACAGCCCAGGCGTCGGCGTCGACTACTACCTGTGGTCACTGCAGATTTCCGGCGTGGGAACGCTGCTGTCTGGCGTGAATCTCGTCACCACCATCATGCGGTGTCGAGCGCCCGGCATGACACTCGGATTCATGCCGATCTTCACGTGGACTGCGCTTGCAGCCAACATGCTGATTGTCGCCGCCTTTCCCGTGCTGACAGCAACCTTCGCGATGCTGCTTCTGGACCGCTACGCGGACATGCATTTCTTCACCAGCGATGGTGGCGGCAACGCGATGATGTTCATCAATCTCATCTGGACCTGGGGCCACCCCGAGGTATACATCCTGGTGATCCCGGCGTTCGGCGTGTTCTCGGAGGTCATCGCGACCTTCTCCGGCAAGCCGTTATTCGGTTATCGATCCATGGTTATCGCGACGATGTGCATCACGATCCTCGCGTTCACGACCTGGCTGCACCATTTCTTCACGATGGGTTCCGGAGCCGACGTCAATGCCTTCTTTGGCATCACCACCATGATCATTTCGATCCCCACCGGCGTGAAGATCTTCAACTGGCTTTTCACGATGTATGGCGGCCGCGTGCGCTTCAGCTCCCCGGTACTGTGGACGATTGGCTTCATGGTCACGTTCACGATCGGCGGCATGACGGGTGTCCTGATGGCCGTGCCGCCTGTCGACTTCGTGCTGCACAACAGCTTGTTCCTGGTCGCTCACTTCCACAACGTCGTCATCGGCGGCGTCGTCTTCGGTTGCATCGCGGGGCTCACCTACTGGTTCCCGAAGGCGTTCGGGTTCACGCTTGACGAGACGCTCGGCAAGGCGGTGTTCTGGTGCTGGTTCGTCGGGTTCTACCTGGCCTTCATGCCGTTGTACGTGCTGGGGTTCCTCGGCATGCCGCGTCGCATCAACCACTATGACGATCCGGCCTGGACGCCGTACCTTTACGTCGCTGTGGCGGGCGCTGCTCTCATCATGCTGGGCATCTTCCTGCAGATCGTCCAGTTGGTTGTCAGCATCCGTACGCGGCATCTGCGGCGCGACCTCACCGGCGATCCCTGGCACGGGCGGACGCTCGAATGGTCGACGTCGTCGCCGCCACCCGTCTACAACTTCGCCGTGCTGCCGGCCGTCAGTGGGGTCGATGCCTACTGGATTGCGCGGCGCGAGGGCCGTCTGGCGGAAAGCGCGGCCATCGAGGACATCGAGATGCCAAAGCCATCCTCCCTGGGCTTTGTCACGGCGTTCTTCGCCGTCGCCGGGGGCTTCGGCATGGTCTGGCACATCTACTGGCTGGGCGCGGGGTCGCTGATCGCCGCGTTGGTGTACTGGATCTGGCTGTCCTGGGGCGAAGACGACGAGACTACCTTGCGCGCGCCAGAGGTCGCAAACATCGAACGAGCTGCGCGCCTGCACACGAACCGTGCCTGAGAGGAGGCTTCGATGCGAGCAGACTTCATTCCCATTGGTTCCCACGGCGAGGATGCGGCGCATCCGAATCGTCGCGGCATGACCAGTTTCGGGTTCTACCTGTACCTCCTGAGCGACTGCATCCTGTTCGCGACGCTGTTCGCGGCCTTCGCCGTGTTGCATCGGTCGGTGGCGGACGGGCCCGACGGACACCAATTGTTCGGCCTGCGCAACGCGTTCATCGAGACCGCCTGCCTCTTGACCAGCAGCCTCACCTGCGGTCTGGCGATGCTCGCCTGCGATCGCCGCGACGCCTCCTCGGCCAGGGGGCTTCTTTCGATCACTTTCGTCCTTGGCGCTGTATTCCTCGCGCTCGAACTGACCGAGTTCAACCGCATGATCGCCGACGGAGCGGGGCCTGACCGCAGCGCCTTTCTGTCAGCCTTTTTCACGCTCGTGAGCACTCATGGGCTGCACGTCACCGCTGGCTTGGCATGGATCGTCGTTCTCATCTTGCAGTTGAGCCAAAAGGGCTTCTCCGAGGGCATGGTGCGACGCCTGTTCTGCTTCAGCCTGTTCTGGCACGTGATCGACGTCGTGTGGATCGGTGTGTTCTCGTTTGTCTACCTCATCGGATCAGCATCATGAGCCAGGTTCCGGCCGCATCCCTCGATTCCGCTCGTGTCACGCCTGGCACCGAAAACGGCCATCAGCATGGCTCGTTGCGGGGTTATCTGATCGGCTACGCGGCGGCCGCAATCCTCACGACTGCGGCGTTCGGGGCGGCGCAGACCACGGTGTTGACGCCAGCCAGCGTGGTCGCGGCGATCACGGTGCTTGCCATTGGCCAGATGCTCGTGCATCTCATCTTCTTTCTTCACATCAGCACGACGCCGAACCAACGCACGAACATCCTTGCGTTCGCGATCACGATGTTGATCGTGGTGCTGATCGTCGGTGGCTCGCTGTGGATCATGTCGCATCTGCAGTCGAACATGATGCCGACGAGCCAGCTCATGCGGATGCAGCGCTGACCGGTACGGCTGGCGCGCAATGGCCGGCTGCGGCTGGTGTCGCTGCAGGATCAGCATTGGCCTCGACTGGCGACGGCTTCCGGCCTTTGTGCGCAATCGGAGGAGGGTGCCCATGAACCACTTCAGGCTCGAAGCTGATTGCTTGCCGTTGGTGCTTCGGTCGGCATCTCGTCTTGCGGTTCTCTTCCTGGCCCACTGTCTGCAATGCGCGTTCGGACAACCTGCGCCTGACGATGGCGAGGGCAAGGAAACTGCTGCGGCGCAGACGTCTGCAGCGCAGGCGCAGAACCCGATCGCGCACGTCATCAGCGTCCCGTTCCAGAACAATGCGCTCACCAGAACAGGACCGTCTCGGAACACCGCCGACACGCTGCTCATCCAGCCGGTTGTCCCGATCAAGATCGACGCCGACTGGAGTGTGATCACTCGGACGATCGTGCCGATCGTCCACCTGCCGAGAACGAGCCTGGCGCAAGGAGAGTTGACCGGTCTGGGCAACATCGAGCCGCAGTTCTACGTCACGCCGGCACATCCGGGCAAGTTCATCTGGGGGGCTGGCGCACAAGCGTGGCTGCCGACCGCCACCGTGGACGCGCTGGGAGTCAACAAGTGGGGTGGCGGGCCGGCCGTGGTGGGCCTCGTGATCGACGGCCATTGGGTGGCCGGCGCGCTCCTCAACAACGTCTGGGCCGGATCAGGCAAGGGCCGAGTCAACGAGATGACGCTCAATCCATTCGCCAACTACAACCTGGCCAGGGGATGGTACTTGGCCTCCACGCCCGTTATCACGTCCAACTGGGACCGGCCGAGCTCGGAGCGTTGGACTGTTCCCGTCGGTGGCGGCTTCGGCAGGGTGTTCAAGATTGCCGGCCTCAACGTGAATGCACGCTTGGAGGTCTTCAGGAATGTTGAGCGGCCGCGCTATGCAGCCGCGACCGACATCCAGGCGCAGCTGCAACTGCTGTTTCCAGAGCACCAATGACCCGTGGTCTCACGCGTCGGCGGACATGACGTCGGCGGTGCCCATGCCAACGAACGGACCGCCGCGGTGAAGTCTCGGCTGGGGCCACGCCGGCGCCGACTGCATTTTCGTGAGCGTGGCGGGCTGAGGCGATTGGCGTGGTTGACGCAGCATTCCCCGGCGCTCGGCAATCAGGATTGCTTCGGTACGGCTGTGGACGCCAAGCTTGTCGAAAGCCGAGCGGAGATGCGCCTTGACCGTGCCCACGGAGATGTCAAGTCTGGAGGCGATGAGCTTGTTGCATAGCCCGTCGGTCAACAACGTCAGAACTTGACCTTCCCGTTCCGTCAGTTGCTCAGTAGCGAGGCTCGTGGCGAGCCTGGCGGCTATCGACGGGCTCAGGTGGCATTCCCCGCGATGGACGGTGCGTACCGCCACAAAGAGTTCCTCGGCGGACGACCCGAGCGGAAGGAAGCCCGCCGCGCCGCGCTTGAGTGCATCGCGGATCTGCCATTCCCGCTCCGCGTTGGCAACGATCGCGACCTTTGCGTGCGCCCGACTGAGCTGCAATGCATGCGTCGACGAGAGTATCCGCACGCCGTTGTCAAAGTCTGTCACAACAACGTCGCAAGCCAGAAGTGCCGGGTCGTCTTGCGAGGTCGCCTGCACTCGCATGTCATCGCATTCGGCGAAGGCCGCCGTCAGGCCGATGCGACACACATAGTCATCGTGGACGACGATCACGTGGATGGGACGGTTGGACATCGTGGTGTTCTCCTGGCTGGGATCCCGGGCAGTCAGCGGCGTGACCGAAGGCGGCGCCCTTCGGCGAACTTTCAGTCGTTCGGACTTCCCGATGATGAAAGGCATGGACTCAATATCTGCCTCGACGCGTTCCTTCCCCATCCCCCGCATGGGGCATACGTCGAGAATCTCCTTTTGGCCGACGCGCAGCACTGCTCTCGTTGGAGGTACTGGTGCCCCATCAGGGGGATGCCAAGCAACGGCCGCATCGTCGACGACGGGCAGGCCGGCAAGGAGCGGCACAGGCTTTTCGGACGTGGCCGTTCGACTGGGCGCATCCGAAGCGGACGCAGCGCCTGGAGCACGCGATGCTCGGCTCTCGTCTTGGAGGGCGACTATCATTGGTTTCTCCTGCCTGTCCTGCAGGATGCCCCACCTGTACTACGCCCAGATTTCGCCAGGTCTGCAAACGCTACAGCTGAAACGGTCCCCAGAACGGTTGGCCTCGCAGCAATGCAGGCTGACTCTTGACTTCGCCTGATTGATTGCCTGCCACAGAACCGCGGTGACTCCCTAGGATCCCTTGCCTTAGTCATAGGAATGCAATCTGGTGCATGCTAGTGTGGTCGACGTGCGGTTGTCTTGCCCATGGAGTGGGTTCACAAGAACGGCAAGCCACCGTTGCATCGATTTCGTTGTCGCCGGTCGTATGCCACGGCCCATTCGGCAGCCCAGCTCATGAGAAAGACGAGCGAATCTTTCAGCATGCCCTCGAACGCCCCCCACATCCTCGTCGTCGACGACGATGCCCTCATGAGGGATCTGATCAGCGGATATTTGATTGAGAGCGAACTTCGCGTCTCGACTGCAGACGGCGGAGAGACCATGGACCGGATCCTGCGGGACCAGGCCATCGACCTCGTGTTGCTCGACTTGCGGCTGCGCGGTGAGGACGGCATGCAACTCGCGCGCAGACTGCGCGAGGAGACCGACATTCCCGTCATCATCGTCACTGCCCGTCGCGACGAGGCTGATCGCGTGATGGGCCTCGAGATGGCCGCTGACGACTACGTTACCAAGCCATTCAGCAATCGCGAGCTCCTGGCCAGGGTGCGAGCCGTGCTTCGCCGCTACCAAGGCCGACCTCCCTGCGATCCACCTGTACGCGGCACTCGCCATCGGGCCTATCGCTTCGCAGGCTGGGAATTCAATACCTTGTCGCGGCGCCTGACAGATCCGCAAGGCCTTCTCGTTCCACTCAGTATCGGCGAGTTCAATCTCTTGGTCGCCTTTTGCGAGGCGCCTCAACGCGTCTTGTCGCGCGATCAACTGCTCGATCTGTCGCGATTGCATGGCGACGAGATCTACGACAGGTCGATCGATGTTCAGATCTTCAGGCTGCGGCGAAAGATCAGCGGCGACGAGAAGTCGCAGCAACTGATCCGGACGGAGCGTGGCGCCGGCTACATGTTCGCCGTTCCTGTTGAAACACTGGGCTGAGACCAACTCGTTGGCCAGGACCCGGGGTTCTTGAGAGACGCGTCGGAGCGGACGCTCGTTACGTCCGAAATTTCGAGTATTCCGTATGCAATCTGGCGCGTCATCGTGTAAGTGCCGGGTAGTGGTGGCGGCATACGCTCGAGCCATGTCAATTGCGGAGTGGCTCGTTCAGGCTTCGGCCTGGCGTCCAGTTAGGCATGGCTCGCGTGAATCTCGATTTCGATCCGGACGGTGAGTGGTGCGAGAGGGCAGACTTCACCTGGCAACTGCGTTCGTACGAGCTCGGTCTGAATGCGTTCGAGACATCGATCGGGACGCAAGCGACCGGGCCACTGGAATCGTTGCCCGAAGTGTGCATCTTTGCACCCCCTGCGGCTGCCGTGAGGTCCGGAGGATCGAAGCGCGCGGCCTTGCAGGCATGGGCCGCGCTCTCTGCAATGAAGCTGGCCGAAGGGCAAGCGCGGATCAAGCGCATCGATGCCAAGGGCGAGGCTTTTTCGGACGAGGCTGAGGAACTCGAATTCAGCCTGCTGCATGCCGTGCATGCCCTTTTGGACGATGACGGCGAGGCTGCTGTCGACATCGTCGACCATGCCATCACGGCGTACGAAGGCGCGGCCGATCATCCGGCGACGCCGCTGCTGCTTCGGCTCGCGCACTGGAAGGCACGGCGGCTAACGGCGTTCTGCGAACTGTCGCGACCAGTCCCGTCGTTGCCCGCGCACCGGCGAGAGGTGCTCTGCGGCATCCTGCACTTGTCGATGGAGGCCGCCGTCGAGGCCGAGCAACTGCGGCTGGCGACCGCCGCGCGTCTGGCTCAGGAAGCCCTGGACATGTCGATGCGATTCTTCGGCCCGGATTTTCCCGGCGGGCGGATGTCGGCGACATTGAATGCGGCCATCCTCTACGAACAGAATCATGTCGATGCTGCAGACGGTCTGCTCCGCGACAGGTTGGCGCAAAGCGGATCCCAAGGCGGCATCGAGTGCGCGCTCTGCGCCTACATCGTGGAGGCGCGGATCGCCGTGAGTCGCCGCCAGGTTCCTTTCGCGATCCTGCTGCTGCGCGAGGCTGAGTTGCTGGGTGAGGAACGGAAATGGCCACGCCTCGTCGCAATCAGTTTGGCTGAGCATGTTCGCGTGCTTGTCGAGGCCGGGCGCATTGGCGAGGCCGAAGACTGCTTGGCGCGGCTTCGATTTGATGCGGGGAAGTCGTGCCGGCCAGGCTGCGAGGGTGTCGTGACGCGCGAGATAGCCATCTGCCATGCCCGGCTGGAATTGGCCGCGGGTGCGGTGACTGAATCTTCGGATTCATGCCTTCGTCGGATCATCGCCGAGCATCTGGCGCGCAAAGACCTGCAGCGCGCTACCGAGGTCCAGGTGCTGCTCGCATGCGCTTTGCATCGACAGGGCCGTGATCGAGAAGCAGGTGCCGAGGCAGTGCGGGCGCTGGAGCGCGGCGCGACGGCAGGGCTTTATCGAACTTTCATCGACGCAGGCGAGGCGATGCGGCGCCTGTTGGAGTGGCTGTTCGAGCGCTGCGCCGGCTCTGCCGCCTTGCCCGATGACTTGCGGCCCTACGTGCGGAGTCTATTGAAAGGCTTTCCCGAGCGCGTGACTCTGCCGGGCTCCGCTCGAACGCGCCATCGCTCGGGCGAATCGTTGTCGCCACGCGAGCGCCACATCCTGACGCTGATGAGTCATGGGCTATCCAACAAGCGCATCGCCAGGATGCTCGATATCACTCCGGAGACCGTGAAGACTCACGCCAAGCACATCCTGTTGAAACTGGCTGCGCAGACACGCGTCGAGGCCGTGACTCGCGCATTGAGTCTGGGCCTCCTCTGAGACCGGAATTTGCGGGCTGAGCTTGGTCATGCGGGTCCGAGGTAACAGGACGAGGGCGAGCGGTAGGGCAATGGAGACGAGGCTCCATTCGTCATTGCGTCTGTCCATGCCGATCGTTTTGATCGCGCTCGCAATCGAGCCGGCGCGCGCGGACGAGAGCTTCGCTGCACCGATGAAATCACTCCGACCCGATGCGCTTTTCTTGCAGATCGGTGACGGAGAACGTGTCCGGACATTCACGATTGGCCTGTCCTGGGGCCTTCCCTGGAGCATGAGGAGGTCGGGCAATGTCTTGTCTGCCTATCTGGATGCCTCCCTGGGGAGGTGGTGGATCGATGACGAACGCACCGCGCACGGCCCCTGGGTCACGCAGCTTGGATTGACGCCTGTACTGCGATACCGCTGGGGGGGCGAACAGGCACCTTGGTTCGCCGAGCTGGGAATCGGCGTCAACACCCTGGTGCCCGTTGTTCACGATGGCGAGCGGCGATTCAGCACCGCATTCAACTTCGGTGACCACCTGGCCATCGGGAAGACCTTCGGTGAGCATGGGCGCGATGAGCTCACCCTGCGGGTCCAGCACTATTCCAATGGCGGTATCAAGCAGCCGAATCCTGGCATCAACTTTCTGCAATTGCGCTATGTCCATCGATTTCTCTGACCTGGCGCGCCTGCATGGATTACCACCAAAGGCGATGTTCAAGCTCTGTCCAGGTGGCGTGGCAAAGCCGGAACACACTGCCTACCATGACTCTCGACGATCACACGCCGCAAGGAGGTCATGCGCGACGATTCGTTGAACTGCCCGGCAACTTCGCTGCTGTGTCGTCCTTGTGCGTTGCCTTTCGAAGTCGTGCGCGCAGCGCCGGAGACCTTCTTGATTGAAACGGTACCCCATTGCTCCTCCAACCCTGGAAGTCAATATGACCAAGATCCATCTCATCGCTGCTCTTCTGTCGGTTGCCACCGCCGCGTCTTTCGCACAATCGGCGGAGCCTTCCAATTCCGTGCCTCCCCAGGCGAGTTCCGCCTCCGCCTCCGCGCCCGCGAAGCACAAGGTGCTCAGGAAGCTGAAGAACCACAAGCCCGGCGCGCCGGCCGCGGATCCGGAACGTTCTTCGGACAAGAAGGGCGGTGCATGAGCAGTCCTGGTGGGCGTCGGCTGCGGGCAGGAACTCTGACAGCCGGCGCTGGTTTCCCGGCACTCATGCTGTTTTGTCGGAGTCTCCCGGTGCGATCATTTGTCATTCTTTTCACGGCCGGCGCGGCGTCTTGGCTGGCATTCGCCCAGGGCTTCGGCGCGCCTTCGCCCGCCGGCCAATCGGTGACGCCTCAGGCAGCATCGTCTGCGGAGCGCGCCATGGATGCCCGTCACGAGAGGGCGGTTGCACGCGGGAAGGCGAAGGCCGTCCGGCGACTGTCCAAAGCTTCTTCTGACGTTGGCCGGTAAGCGATCCGGGCGACGGCGAGGCTGTTGGGACGCGCTTCCGCCGGATGTCGGAAGGGCGGCTCAGGATTGGTGGGAACCCATCGGGGTGCAGAGGCTTGTAGGGTACTGCTGGAGCTGCTCGCGTCGCTGCTTGGCCGTTCCGCGGCGCACCGGTGGTGATCCTCGATACAAGGAATCGCCGCTGCGGCGATCGCGTCTGCTCAGAGGCCTGGCCTACCAGCTGTACTTGAACTCTGCGCCCAGGTAAGTGCTGTCGCGGCCGCCCGCGTTTCTCACCGTGTCGCCGACCTTGTACCCAACGGCTTCCAGGGCGGTGCCGATGTGTCGATCGACCGAATACTCGACTCGTAGCTGCGTGTAGCCGCCCGTCCAACGATGAGTGATTCCGGCTGTGCCCGCTATGGGCGTGTTGGGCTGCAGGTAAACGGCGTCCGCCGTGGCCTCGCGCCACAGAAAGCCAGCGGCGCCCACGATGCTCAAGCCGCGGGTGGGTCGCAGCGTCATGGACGGCTTGAGCTGCAGCAGGTTGGTGTCCCCCGTGTAGCTCGCCAACGTAAAGTAGTAGCCATTCGGAAAGAGCGGATTGAATGTTCCCTCGACGCGGTCGCCATGCCGCCTGTCGCCGGAGGCTGCGTCGAATTGCAGGCCGACGCGGGGTTGCCACGCGAGCTCGGAGACGGTGTAGCCTGTCCTCGCACCGACGTTCCAGGCGCGGATCGTGCTCGCGCCGACTCGGCCCGCCTGCACCATGGCTTCAGCATCCCAGTCGACCTCCTCGGTCCGCCCAGCGAACCTGGCATCGTAGACATTGCGCCGCTCGTAGCCAGCGGCGTCGCCATAGTGCGCGCTCGTGCGCTCGTACAAGGACCAATACGCCGAGAGTTCGTTGTCCCCCAGAACGTGCCGTTCGATCCGCAGCGTGTGGAACCTGAACGTGCCATTGGAGCTGTCGTCGAAGTCGTGTCCGTCCTTGTACTGCACCGGCTCGCTGACGAACGCGATGAACCGCCAATCGGGGGTCTCCCAATCCGCCCATACTGCATCGAAGGACTGCCGCACGTTGGGACCGTCGCGGGACGACACGAAGCGTTGGATGTCGAAGGCAAAATCCTGCCTGCCGACGCGGGCCTTCAACGTGCCCGCCGGAAATCTGTTGGTGTATTCGGCAAAGGCGAGGCGCAGGTCCACCCGGTCCTGGTCGGCTGATGAGCGCACCGATTTTTCGAACGCTCGATCATCCTCGAGCTGGGTGAATATCCGCCAGTTGCGGTCGAGGTGGAGATCGGCATGAAGTTGCAGCCGCTCGAGCACGTACGAGTCGCGTTTCGTGTTCGCCGTGCCCAGCGCCGGCGCGTCATTGAATTCGAATCGCTCGCGAAGAGTGAGGCCCAACGACAGGAATTTCGCCCGATCGACGTCCGAGAGCGCGATGTACTTCAGACCGTCAAGCGGCTCGGTGCGCAGCGCCGGGTCCTGCAGAGCCGACCATTCTTCCTGCCAGCGATTCATCTTGATTGCCGGCCGATTGGACGCCTCGGTGCCCGATGACTCCTCTTGGGCACCGACAGCCGCGACGCCTAGCGCCGTTGCAAGCAGGACAATGACAGGCGGCGATTTCACGGCAAGGTGCTTGCAGGCGGAGAGCACAGTGGCGGCAGGAAACTCAATGGGTCACCAAGCTGTGGATCTCGGCGACGTAGCCGCCGGGAAACTCGACGAACGCGCAAACACGATCCTGCTGGGCCTCCGGACGACGCAGAACCTGGGCACCTGCGGCTCGCGCCTTCGCAAGCGTCTCGTCGAGATTCTCGACCTCGTAGCCGGTCAACTCCCGTCCGAATGGGAAGGGGAGGTGGCCGTCGGTGACGGCGATCAGCATCCTCCCGAAGCTCGATTCGATTCGGACGCGCCGATAATGTTCTCCCGGTCGACCGATCTCCGAGCCGGGTGCGTTGACGACGTCCGAAACCACCTTGCCTTGCGAGAATGCCAGGAACGACGCCACGAACGCGTTGACCCGGTCCACAGAGACGTAGACCCGGTTCTCAGGGACGGTCGAGAAGGGCGCGTAGGCGGGCTTTGTCGTGTGCCAGTACAACTGCATGTTGACGCCACCCGGCCACTGGATGACAGCATCGCGGCCGATCGGGTCGGGAAATGGCGCAACCAGGATGTCGGCACCCGCCTGGCGTGCCGCCTTCACTGCGACGTCGAGGTCAGAGACCAGGTAGCCTGTCCTCTCGGCCCCGAACGGGTAGGGCACCGGGGTCTGGAACCCGAAGACGGAGATGGTGCCCACTGGCGTCTGCACGAGCTGCGAGGTCGTTCTGCTTGGCGTCGGCGTGACCGTCGCGACCACCTGCTTGGTGCTCTGCCCACCAAAAGTGGCCACAAAGCTCTGGACGAACCGGTCAACCTCGGCAGGCGCCACATAGACGTGCGTGGTGTCGTATTGCGGCCCCACCGCAACCGTCGGGGATGATCCGGACGATTCGGCCTGGGCGGCGAATCCGTAGGCTGCAAGGGCAAGGATCGCGCAGACGCGGGTGCGGTTGCGGGTGGATGACGTGTGCATACTAAGTTCTCCCAGCAGGGCGTTCAGAACAAGATCCGGTCGTGACCCCGAAGCGGATGCTCCAGTGAAGAGTCGTGATACTGCGAGCGAGCTGTCCGCTGCACACCTCGCCGAATGAGACGGGATTGACGGGAGAGACTTTTTCCATACGGGAAGCTGTGACCAGATGAAGGACTACGTTCGCTCAGCGCGAGGCGGCGAGGCCATGAGCAGGCTGGAGAGGATGACCAGTGGAAACGTCAAGGCCCATAGCGCGATGCGCTGGCAGACAAGGGCGCCAGAGATCGCACCACACCCGAAGGCGAGCACCGGCCAGAACAGCTTTCCGATGCGATCGCGCAAGGAGTTGTCGGCGACACCTCGCGCCAGATCCACGGCGGCGAGCACCAGTTGCGTGACATTGCCGGTCATGACCGTTGTGGGCGACAGGTCGCCGTACGCGAGACGACCCGCTGCGTTTTGCACGCCCATCGCAGCCGCGCCGAGCATGCCGGTCAGGAGAACGAGCTCCGCGCCGGGATCGACAATGGGGCGTGCCCGCCAACCGCACAGCATGCATGCGGCGAGCAAAACGATCTGCAGAAGCAGGAGAAGACGAGCTGCCGAAATTCCGTTGCGCTCGGCAGCCAGCGCCAGCAAACGCGAGGCCGCGACCGCGGCGATGAACGCCGGAAAGGCGAGAAACTTGAGCACGACGCCGTCCGTCGGATGCACCAGCTCGCTCCCGATGAGCACGAAGTTGCCCGTCACATGCGCTGTGAAAAGCCCGAACAGCGTGATGAATCCGACCGTATCGACATAGCCTGCGGTGAAGGCGAGGCCCGAACTTGTCACGCTCGCCCGGCTCATGCTCGTTCCGCCCGGCGTTGCGCCAGATCGTGCCAGGCCACGAGCACGAAGCCACCCACGAGCCCGATGTGTTCGAAGAAGCCGTTCTCGGCCATGAATCGTGCTGGCTGAGACATCTCCCAAAAGCGGTTTGCGACGAATGTGGCCATCAACGTGAATCCGGCGAGCGCCAAGGCGCCCACCCAACGCTGGATGCCGGTGAGGATGAGGATGGACGCTCCGAGCTCGACGCAGATGGTCAAGACCGCCAGGGGCGCTGCGGGTTCCAGCCCAAAGTGCCGGTTCTCTGCAATGGCCCCTGCGAAGTCGGTGGCCTTGTCGATCCCGCCCTGGAGGTAGGCTGCGCACAACGCCAGAAGGGCCACCCAGCGGGTCGTCACGCTGCCCAGCATGCGCATCCCAATGCTCCCCAAAAGCCCCCGGCGTCAGCAGCAGGGATCGCCCGGCGCGCTGCCGCGAGGTGGTCATGGCCGTGGATCCGGCAGGTGTTGGCGCAGGCGCAGGCAGCCAGTGTCTTCCTGCTCAGCTTGGTCTGGAGCGGCGCGCCGTCCCTCTCTGCCCACGCACCGTAGCCCCCGAAACGCCGCACCGGGGACCAGTCCGGCATCGCCGGCGGCGGTTCTGTGTCATCCCACCCCGAGAATTCGCCGGCCCCGTAGACGACATTCCCGCCGACTATTGTCAGCAGGGCCGTGGTATCGGCGATGTCGGATTCGGGACATGCGAAGAAGTCTCGGTCCGGCACGGTCAGGTCCGCCAGCGCTCCTTCCTTGATCACGCCTTTGCGACCCTCTTCGTCGGAGAACCAGGCGACTTTTTCGGTCCACATCCGCAGCGCGGTCTCGCGATCCAGGCAGTTTCGCTGTGGCGTGATGTTCAGGCCGCCGACCGTCTTGCCCGTGATCAGCCATGCCAGCGACACCCACGGGTTGTACGACGCGACTCTGGTCGCGTCGGTTCCCGCCGAGACATGGATGCCCTTGTCCAGCATACGTGCCACCGGCGGCGTGGCTTCGGCAGCCGCGGCGCCATATCGTTCCACGAAGTACTCACCCTGGTAGGCCATGCGATGCTGGACGGCCACGCCGCCGCCAAGCGCGGCGATGCGGTCGAGCGACGCGTCTGAGACGGTCTCTGCATGATCGAAGAACCAGTGCAGTCCGGCGAGGGGAACGTCGCGGTTGACCCGTTCGAACACATCGAGCGCTCGGCGAATCGTCTCGTCGTAGGTGGCATGCATGCGCCAGGGCCACCGGTTCTCCGCGAGGATCCGCACCACGCCCTCGAGATCGTCCTCCATGGTGGTCGGCATTTCGGGGCGGGGCTGGCGGAAGTCCTCGAAGTCTGCGGCAGAGAACACGAGCATCTCGCCGGCGCCGTTGTGGCGGAAGTAGTCGTTGCCCTGCTTGTAGCGCGAACCCGCAGTCCACTTCAGGAAGTCCTCCTTCTCCTGCTTGGGCTTCTGCGTGAACAGGTTGTAGGCGATGCGAACCGTCAACTGGCTCGAGTCGGAGAGCTTCTGTACGACTTCGTAGTCGTCGGGGTAGTTCTGGAATCCGCCCCCCGCGTCGATCACGCTCGTGACGCCGAGCCGGTTGAGTTCGCGCATGAAGTGGCGCGTGGAGTTCAGCTGGTATTCGAGGGGAAGCTTGGGCCCCTTGGCCAGGGTCGCATAGAGGATGGCTGCGTTCGGCTTTGCCAGCAACAGGCCTGTGGGATTGCCTACGGCATCGCGCACGATCTGGCCTCCGGGCGGCTCTGGCGTGTCCTTGTCGTAGCCGACCGCACGCAGTGCGGCTGCGTTCAAAAGGGCACGATCATAGAGATGCAGGATGAAGACGGGCGTCTGCGGGGCAACGGCGTTGAGCTCGTCGAGCGTTGGCAGCCGACCCTCGGCGAACTGGTGCTCTGTAAATCCCCCGACGACGCGGACCCACTGGGGCGCAGGCGTCACTTCGACCTGTCGCCGGAGCATGCTCATCGCGTCGGCCAGGCTGCGCACGCCGTCCCAGCGCAGCTCCATGTTGAAGTTCAGTCCGCCCCGGATGACGTGCGTGTGGTTGTCGCACAAGCCGGGAAGGACTCGTCGGCCCTGCAGATCGATGACGCGAGTCGAGCGCCCCGCGAGTGGGACCACTTCCGCATCACTGCCGACGCGCTTGAATCGACCGCCCTGAATGGCCAGCGCGGTTGCAAGAGGCTTCGTGCGATCAAGGGTGGTCACGGCGCCGTGATGGAGGATGAGGTCGGGAACGACTGATTCAGGCATGGTTGTCCTCTCCGTCGGACTTGCAGGATGGCAATTGCCCGAACATGTGCGGCTTGACTTGGTCGTCAATCCACGAAGCGGTCTTCTGGGCAGCCAGCGCCTGCTTGACGAATGGTGGGATCTGCTCGCCCAGCAGGATCCCGAGCAGGCCGACCAGGGCAATGACCGGCGGAGCCGGCGATCGCACATTGAAGAGTGCGTAGATCACGCCGACCAGCAGGCCGACCGCTAGCGAGACGATGTAGGGCTTCATGGGCACGCCTCCTCGGACGACATGAAGCTCGGAACGCACGTTGCGCCGACGAGCCCATGCGATGAATCTCGACAGAGCTGATCAGCCCTCGTGTGCGCTGAACATCGTCTTGGCGTAGGTGACGCCGAGACCGTATGCGCCCCCATTCGTCCTGGCGATGCCCGTCGTGAGTCCGTAGGTGTCGCCCCTGGCCCAGTCGCGCTGCAGTTCCAGCAGGTACTGGAGTGCAGTCATCGGACGTGCGCCGGCTTGCACCATCCGAGTCACCGCTCGCTCGTGCGCCTCCGTCGAGACATCGCCGCACGCATCGGTCACGATGTAGACCTCGTAGCCCTGGTCCAGCGCCGACAGCGCCGGGCCCACGATGCAGACCGACGTCCAAAGCCCTGCAAGGACGAGCCGGTCCTTGCCGATCGCGTTGAGCGCCTTGATGACATTCGCGTCTTCCCAGGTGTTCATCGAAGTGCGATCGATCAGCTTCTGGCCCGGGAATGGCTCGGTGACTTCAGAGAACATGGGCCCGGAGAAGCTCTTCTCTGCGACCGTGGTCAGCACCGTCGGCACCTTGAAGCCGGCGGCTGCCTGCGCGATCAGGCCTGCATTGACGCGAAGCAGGACCGCGTCGATGGACTTGGTGGCGAACGCCATCTGCGACTGGAAGTCGATCATGACGAGTGCATGGTCGTTGGGCGTGAGCAGCTTCGAGCCCGGCGTGGGTTTGGCGACGATGGACATGGGTAGTTCCTCTTGGAAGGTGGGGCCGGAATGCACCGCGCATCAGCGGCTGTGGATTAGTCTGCGCAGACGGCGGCGATCTGGAAATCGTCCAGAGGGCCAATGTCGATCTGACCCTTGGCGCAGCCTGCATCAGCGATCGCATGGATGGTTGGCATAGGACAGTTCGAGTCGCCATACCAGGCTATCCCCCGCATGGGGTACCGCGAACCGGGCTGTCCAGCTAGGCACTCAACGTCGAGAGCATGACCCTGGCACGCCCGCAAACCATCGGCCGGCGGCAACTTCAGTGGGCCGATGATGGCCCTTCGGGCCATCGACTGTCGCGCCGAGGGCCTGACGGAAATCGCAAGGGAGACCGCACCAGCACCCGGAGAAGCCAGCCCGGGACCAAGGCGTGCGAGCGTCCGCGTCAGCTGATCAGCTATGCAGCCGATCGCGACCGCTGTCTACGGTGCCGACAGCCCCCTACGGGTGGATTTCGCACTGCTGTCCTCGCTCGCTTCACGGCGAACGTCGCGTCGCGGTGATTCACCGAAAAGCCGTTTGTATTCGCGACTGAACTGCGAGGCGCTCATGTAGCCCACGCGAGCCGCGGCATTGGCGGTGTCAATCGCGCCGTTCAGCATCAACTCCCTGGCCTGTTGCAGCCGCAATTGCTTCTGATACTGCACAGGACTCAGGCCGACGTTCTGCCGGAAATGTTGTCGAAAGGTCGTCGGGCTCATGCCGACGTCGGCGGCCAGAGTGTCGATGCTGATCTTCGCCGCAAAATTCTCGCGCAGCCATCGCATCGCACGGGCGACTTTCTGCGCCGGCGACCCGGCGATCAGCGCGGCTCTCAAGGTTTGGCCGTGTACGCTGGCAAGCAGCCGGATCGCGATCTCCTTCTGGATCAGCGGCGACAGGTGCGCAAGCAGATTGGGTTCGGACCCGAGTTGCACCAGGCGGGCAAATGCCCGCAACAAGCCCTCGTCGGACTGCCCAATGGTCAGAAGGTCTGAGGTCATCGACTGCGCGGGGCGCTCGTCTGCCGTCTCATTGGCCACCTGGACGAGAAGCGCGCCGTCCAGTCTCAACAACAGCGCCAGGAAGGGGGCCTCGCAACTCGCCTCGTCCAGATGCGACACAACAGGCAGATCTGCAGGAATTACCAGCAGGTCCCCCGCGCCGTATGTCACGCGGCGGTTGCCGTACGCCAAGCGCTTGTGCCCCCGCAGGACCAGGATGAGGCCGCGCGGATAGAGGCAGGGCTGGGGTTCTTCCGGATGGCTGCGGCGATGCAACGACAGTTGAGGAATGGCAGTGGCGAAGTCGCCATCGTTTCCGGCGATTCGGCACACGGCATCGACGAGCGTCTGGTGGATGGTGTGCAAGGCACTCTCCCTTCGTTTCTGCGGCAGCGTTGCCCGCCCGCAAAGATCGACGCGGCGGACGTCCATCGAATGGCTCTGAGTATGGCCGAGGGACTCTCGCGGAGAGCTCGGCTACCGCCGGGCTGGGAAAACATCCGTTGGAAAAGGCAAGTTTTCCGTTGTTTCGTGGATCGTGATGTGGACTGCACCATGCGACGCTCTCAACGTCGACAGGACAGTTCGCAAGCGCGCGAGCAACCGCGCGAAATCTCAACCCTCAGCTACGAGCAGACATGAAGACCATATTCATCACCGGTGCCTCGAGTGGGCTTGGGAAGGCAACGGCGAAGTTGTTTTCAGCCAAGGGATGGAAGGTCATCGCGACGATGCGAAACCCATCGAAGGAGGCGGAGCTCGGCAGGCTGCCCAACGTCACGATTCTGACGCTGGATGTCTCAGATCCTACGCAAATTCGTGACGTGGTGAACCGGGTCTGCACTCAGACACAGATTGACGTCGTCCTGAACAATGCCGGCTACGCGTTGACTGGGCCGCTCGAGGCGAGCTCGGACGAGCAGGTGATCGCCCAGATCCAAACCAATCAGATCGGGGCAATCCTGGTGACCAAGGCCTTCATTCCGCACTTTCGAGCGCGGATGTCCGGCATGTTCCTGGCCACCACGTCCATTGGTGGTCTTGTTGCGTTTCCACTGAACGCGGTCTACCACGCGACCAAGTGGGCGCTGGAGGGCTTCTACGAAAGTCTTGCTTTTGAACTCAAGCAATTCAACGTCGCGGTGAAGACGATCAGCCCGGGCAGCATCAAGTCTGATTTCATGGGCAAGGCGCAAATGGTTCAGGACGAGCGCTATGCCGAGATTTTCCGGAAGATGTTGGCGATGTTCGGCGGCTCCGCTCCAGGAAGCGAGCCTGAGCAGATCGCCCAAGTGGTGTTTCAGGCGGCGACTGACGGGAAGGAACAACTGCGCTATCTGGCTGGAGCGGATGCGGCCGCGACCTATCAGCACCGCGTGGTCGTCGGAAGTGAGACCTTTCACTCCGAGTTGATGAAGCAATTCTGATCGGCATCGCGCGCAAAGGAACCGACTCATCATGACCAATCTCGCCAAGAAGGTCGCGCTGATCACCGGCTCTGCCAGAGGCATCGGAAAGTGCATCGCGCTTCGTTACGCTTCGCGAGGCGCCGACATCGTCGTGAACTACTCGAGCGACAAGGAGAACGCTGAGGCGACGGTGAGCCAGATCAAGGCGCTTGGTTCGAGAGCGATTGCGGTGCAGGCGAATGTCGCGAAGCCCGATGAGCTTGAAACGTTGTTTCAGGTAGCCAGGAGCACGTTCGGGAAGATCGACATCGTGGTAGCGAACGCCGGAGTCGAGACCATCGACCTTCCCATCGTCGACGTCACGGAAGACCAATTCGATCGCCTCTACAACACGAATGTGAAAGGGGCCTTCTTCACGATGCAAAAGGCCGCGAGAGACGTGACCGACAACGGCCGCATCATCTATATCGGCTCGACGACCGCCGATCTTCCCTTGTCCGGCATCGGGTTGTACGGCAGCAGCAAGACAGCGCCACGGTACCTTGTCCGCGTCCTGGCATTGGAACTGGGTGCTCGTGGGGTCACGGTGAATGGTGTCATCCCAACGGCGATCGACGGCGCAGGCGTCTTCACGAACGCAGCCGACAACCCCGACATGCGAGCATTCGTCAAGAAGAGCATCCCGATGGGGCGCATGGGCACCGCTGACGACGTTGCGGATGTTGCCGAGTTTTTCGCGGGAGAGTTGTCTGGGTTTGTCAGCGGCCAGAACCTTTGCATCACGGGCGGCGCGATCGCGTGATCGTTCCTGGGGCCATGGCGCCGGAGCCGCGATGCCGTCGTCGCATGCCAGAGGTGCCATCGGCAAGGAGATGTCGCATCAACAGCTTCCCTGAATGAGCTTGCTTCGCAGCCTGGTGCGTCCGCTGTCAAGCCCGTGATTCCGATTGAACGGGCACCTCTTTCGCGAGTAACCCATCCGGGGGATGCCTCGTGTAGGAGAGGGCAGGGAGGATGCACTCGTTCGACCTCGAGTCTGCCAACGTCGCTTGGTTCAAGTCGTCATGCTGATCGCCTTCTCTCGAGCATGTTGAACAGCGCGCACAGTTCAATCTCAGGAAACCCATGACGAATGAACAAGGCATCTTTTCTGGTCTTCGGGTCGTCGATCTCGCGAGCTACATCGCCGGCCCCGCCGCCACGACCATCCTGTCGGACTTCGGTGCCGAGGTCATCAAGGTCGAGCCGCCCGGGCTTGGAGACCCTTATCGACTCTTCTACGCCACGCCGCCCAATCCCACATGCGAGCGCAACTATGCGTGGCAGCTGACAAATCGCAACAAGCGCAGCATCGCGCTGGACCTCAAGGCGCCGGGAGCTGCCGAGGTGCTGGCTCGCCTGGTGAAGTGGGCAGACGTCCTCGTCACGAATTTTCCTCCCAGTGTCAAGGCGAAGCTCGGCTTGGACTACGACTCCTTGCGGCCGCTGAATCCGCGGATGGTTTACGCGGACGTCACCGGCTACGGAGCGTTGGGTCCAGAGGCGGACAAGCCTGGATTCGACATCACTGCGTACTGGGCGCGCACAGGCCTCATGCAGGTCACACACGACGCGGGCAGCCCGCCCACGCTGCCGATTCCAGGGATCGGGGACCACGCCACAGCGAGCACGCTGTACTCGGCCATCGTCACAGGGCTCTATCGCCGGGAAAAGACCGGCCTGGGCAGCCATGTCACCACTTCGCTGATCGCCGAGGGCGCCTGGGCTGCCGCAGCGTGGATCGAAGGCGGACTCAATGGAGCCCGGCTCCACGGCCAGCATGATCGCCAAAGGCCGCCCAACGCGTTGCTCAACCCCTATCGCACTTCCGACGATCGTTGGCTGCTGCTGGTCGCCGTGCAGACCAAGGACTGGCTGGGCTTCGTCAAAGCGATGAATCTGCCTGCACTGCTCGACGACCCGCGTTTCTCCGACGGAAAGCTGCGCGTGGCGAATTCTTCGGCGCTGGTCGCAATCCTCGACCCCGTGTTCGCGAGCCAGCCGCTGGCGCACTGGAAGAAGACGCTCGACGAGGGTCGCGTCATCTTCGGCGTCGTGCAAGTTGCGGAAGAGATCTTGCAGGACCCGCAGATGCACGCCAACGGAATCTTCGTGTCGCTCGCGGACGACCCCACAGGCGCAACGAAGACCGTCAACAGCCCAGTGCAGGTCAACGGAGTGCCCAAGGTCGCTCCGAGGCGTGCGCCTCGCCTCGGCGAGCACAGCCTCGATGTCCTGCGCGAGCTTGCGTTTCCCGAGACTGACATCGAACGTCTCTGCGCCTCAGGCGCCGTGGCTTCGGAATCCGTCGGGTAACCCAGCCACGCGGCCGGCTTCCCTTCACACTATCCCGCGAGATCATCCATGCGTTCTGAAACTCAAGGCAGCAAGCCTCTCCCTGTGGCCGACGGCGATTTCTACATGATTGCGCGGACCCTGTCCAAGGAGGATAACGACCTGCGCTTGAGGGTACGCGACTTCATGGAGCGCGAAGTTCAACCCGTCATCAACGGATACTGGGAGCGGGACGAGTTTCCGTTCGAGTTGCTGCCGAAGGTCAAGTCGCTCGGCATCGCCGGCCTGCCTTTCGAAGGCTACGGTTGCCCGGGCAGGAGCACGATGTTGATGGGCATCCTCATGATGGAGATCGCGCGTGTTGACGCCTCGTTCTCCACGTTCTTCGGCGTGCACACCGGTCTCGCGATGGGCTCCATCCACGTTTGCGGCTCGGAGGAACAGAAACAGCGCTGGCTTCCGGCGATGGCGCGGATGGACCTGATCGGCTCGTTCGGTCTCACCGAACCCGATGTCGGCTCCGGCACCGGCGGCGGCCTCACGACCACCTGCCGGCGCGACGGCGATGGCTGGGTACTCAACGGCCAGAAGAAATGGATCGGCAATGCCACCTGGGGTGATCTGACCGTCATCTGGGCGCGGGACGTGGCCGACGACCAAGTCAAGGGATTTGTCGTCGAGAACAAGACGAACCGGGGCTTTCGCGTCGAAAAGATTCTGCACAAGATGGCGCTTCGCGTCGTACAAAACGGCCTGATCACGCTCACCGACTGTCGTGTGTCCGAGGCCGACCGGTTGCAGAAAGCGAACTCCTTCCGCGATACGGCACAGGTTCTGAGGCAGTCCCGAGCTGCCGTCGCGTGGGAGTCCGTTGGATGCGCGACCGGTGCCTACGAGCACGCGCTTCGATACGCCCAAAAACGTCTTCAGTTCGGGCGCCCCATCGCGGGCTTCCAATTGGTACAAGACCTGCTCTCGCGCATGCTTGGCAACATCACGTCCACCCAGGCGATGTGCCATCGCCTGTCGCAGATGCAGGACGAAGGGATCATGCGCGACGAGCACGCTTCCATGGCAAAGAGCGTCTGCACCGTGCGCATGCGAGAGACGGTGGGCTGGGCGCGTGAAGTACTCGGAGCGAACGGCATCTTGCTCGATCAGCACATCGGTCGCTTCGTCGCCGATGCCGAAGCGCTCTATTCGTACGAAGGAACACGCGAGATGAATACGTTGATCGTCGGGAAGGCGATCACCGGACTCAGTGCGTTTGTTTGAACATTGCAGCGCTGAGCTCCCGGCGCAGGAACCGCCATGACAAGATTGATTCGCGGAGTGATTCTCGTGGGAGCCGATGTGATGGCCGCCGGTTGGACAGGGTTGACCCAACTCGTGCACCTGTACGACTGCGAGTGTGAGACTCACGGGCCGTTCGACCAGGCCACGGATCGGATGACCAAGAACCGGAACGAGCCGGGGAATCCGACGATCGCACCTGAGCTGTGGTGCACGGCTGTCGAGGGCCGCGTGGCGCCGACGCGCGACCGGCTTGTCAAACGCCTCCTTGCGAAATTCGATGCGGTGTTGACGCGACCGATCGATGCATGTCCATCGCGCGACGGAGAGAACTGATGCCGATGTCCCCGAACATCCTCTACGAGAAGTCGGACGATGTCGCGGTGCTCACCGTGAACCGACCGCAGTCGTTGAACGCACTCAGCCGCGCCACGCTCGTCGAGATCGACGCGGCCATCCAGGAAGCCGCCGCGGATGACGCCGTGCGCGGCGTCATCATCACGGGTGCGGGCGAGAAATCCTTCGTCGCTGGCGCCGATATCTCCGAGATGGGCAGTCTGTCGCCGCTGCAGGCCGAGCAATACAGCCGCTTCGGACAGGGCGTGATGAACCGCATCGAGAATCTCTGCAAGCCTGTCATCGCCGCGGTCAACGGCTTTGCGCTGGGAGGCGGTTGCGAGCTCGCCATGGCCTGCACGCTGAGGGTGGCCGCCGAATCCGCCCATTTCGGACTGCCGGAGGTGAAGTTGGGCATCATTCCGGGCTTCGGCGGCACACAGCGCTTGGCCCGCTTGGTCGGAAAGGGCCGCGCCTTGCAGTTGATCCTGACCGCGGCCACGATTGACGCCAGGGAAGCCTGGCGCATCGGTCTCGTCAACGAGGTCGCCGGGCCTGGACAAGTGATGGAGAAGGCGCGCGCGGTGTTGCGGCAGATCTTGACCAACGCGCCTGTCGGAGTCCGGATGGCCCTGACTGCTGTGCATAGCGGTGCCGAGGTTTGCCTGGACGCGGGCTTGGCCATGGAGCGCGCCAATTTCTCCATTTGTGTCGGGACGAGCGACCAGCGCGAGGGTATTTCGGCGTTCCTTGCGAAGCGGCCGCCGAACTTTCGGGGCCAATAGCGGCGGGACGTCTGTCGCGCCCAGGTACCGGTCGATGGGGGTTCGATCGTCGCAAGGACGGAGAGCACCTTCGGCCGCCATCTTGGGTCCGAAGGCCAGTGAGTTCGTCTCATGTCCCTCAAATTTCCTTGTGCATTGATCGTCGACGACGAGCTGCAGGTGCGCTGTTGATCAGCGACCATGTCCTGGCGCGAGCTGCGCTTCCGATGGCGATCGAAGGGTCGGACATGAGCCGCTGCTTGGTCGATCACGCCATCGATCTCTCAAAGAGACGCAACGGGCTTGCACGGCGCTGGCTGGCACGGCCTGACCATAGGTGGTAGTCGGCATCTTGCTCAAGGTGGCGTGCCGCGGCTTCCCCGCGTGAGATGCGGCGCGGCTTTGTCGTGGGCATGCTCTCGCTATGCGCAATCTGCAAACGTCACGGTTTGAGTGGATGGTCGCGTGGCCCGTTCTCGCGCTGGCCATCTTCCCAGGGCCTTGCAGTGGCGCACCGTCAGTCGAGGTGGCAGGCGCCTACTTCCCCGCGTGGCTGAGCTGCGCACTTGTTGCTGTCCTCGGCGCAGTCCTCGCGCGAGCGGGCATGGTGGCGAGCGGACTTTCTCAGTCCATGCCACTTCAGCTGTTCGTCTGCATGTCTATCGGGCTGCTCGCGGCAGCGGTCGTGTGGATCGCATGGATTGGACTCTGAACATGCAGATGCAAGGAAAGACCAAGCCGAGTCCACGCATGCTGATCGCCTCGCTCTTCGTCATCGCGGTGAGTTGCGGGATCGTGCTCGCCATCGTATTCACGCGACCGCCTTCGACCGACGACGCCTCCATCGACGCCGATGTTGTCCATACGGCCGCGGCTGTCGGTGGCCGCATCATCGAACTGCCGGTGCACGAGAACGATCTGGTGCGCAAGGGTGCGCTGCTTTTCCAGATCGACCCCGTACCCTACCGGAATGCGGTGGAGCAGGCGTCCGCCAATCTCGACCTGGCCCGCGCGGCGCTCGAGACCCAGCGCAGGCTTGTATCGACCCAGCGCTCGAGCGCGGCGGTCGCGGCGGACCAGGCGCGACGCGCCGAAACGAACCTGGGTCTGACGGTGCGCAGCGAAGATCGCTTGAAGCCGTTGACCGACAAGGGCTATGTCCCGCAGCAGCAACTCGACCAGGCTCAGGTTGCCCGCCGCGACGCGGCGACCTCCCTGTCGCAAGCACAGGAACAGGAACGCGCCGCGCGGCGCGCCATCGACACGGTGGCGGCGGCAGAGGCAGGTGTCGCAGCCGCGAAAGCGGCGCTTGCCAATGTACGACGCGCGCTCGATGACACCACCGTGCGCGCAATGCACGACGGCCGCGTCGTGGGGCTCACGGTATCGACGGGCGAAATGGTGCTGCCCTCCCAGGCCGTGTTTACGCTCGTCAACACCGAGGAATGGTTCGCGGTCGCCAATCTACGCGAGACCGAGATGCGTAGCGTGGCCATCGGCGACTGCGCGACGGTCTACTCGATGATAGACCCGGGTCGACCGATCAAAGGCTCTGTGATCGGCTTGGGGTGGGGCATCCTTGACGACGACCGCATCGACGTGCCGCGGGCGGTGCCATACGTCAAACCTTCGGTCAATTGGGTGCGCGTCGCGCATCGCTTCCCTGTACGCATTCGGCTCGATGCGCCCCCGCAGGAGCTCGTCCGGCTCGGCGCCAGTGCGGAGGTGCAGGTGCGCCACGGTGCAGCCTGCCGGATGCATCATGACTGAGCGCTTGCGCCTGCTGTTCGTCCCCGCGCTGGGCCGACTCGACCTCTCGGTGAGGTTGGCGGTGATCTGCGCGCTGACGGTGCTCGTGGCGCAATACTACGAAACGCCGGATCCGGCGTTGACAGCTTATCTCGCATTCTTTCTCAATCGGGTTGATCGCGCGACAAGCGTGCTGCTCTCCGTCGCCATGACCTTGCTGGTCGCGATCGTCCTGGGCCTCACCGTCCTTGTCGCGCGGGCGGTTGTCAACGACCCGCCTTCGCGCGTCGCCAGCATGGCGGTCATTTCTTTCCTGCTGCTGTTTCTCGTGTCGGCGAGCAAGCTGCGTCCCGTTGCCAGCAGCATCGCGCTCATCATGGCCTTCGCGTTGGACGAGCTCGGCTCGGTGCCCGGAGGCGAATTGGCGACTCGCGGCGTGCTCTATGCGTGGCTCTTCGTCGGGATTCCCGCCGGGGTCTCGATTGCCGTGAATCTGCTGGTCGGCCCGTCGCCACGCCGATTGGTGCAGCAGATGCTGGCAGAGCGGTTACGCTTGGTCGCCTGTGTACTGCGCGATCCACAGCGTTGGACCGACTTGGCGGCTGCGCGACGGGAAGGTGACGAGGAGATGGCCTCGCGGCTCAAGCTTGCAGGCGCCGAGCACACATCGCCGCCGGCGGACATCGCGGCGCTGCGCCAGGCTGCAGACGCCACCATCGCGGCGATGGCCGCAGTGCAACATCTCGCGAGCCATCCCTGGGCCATGCTGCCCGCGTCCTGCCGCGATGCGCTTGGCCGCACGCTCGAGGACATGGCTAACGTCCTCGAACGTGGCGGGTACCCGGTGGGCGTCGATCCGCCCGCCTGGCCGAAAGCGGCCTTGGATCCTCTTGGCCGTGCCGCATTCGCTACCCTTGGCACCGTCGTCGCCAGATTTGCCGAACCTACACCAGCATCTGCCCCGGCCCCGGCGCCGGATACGTCAAAGGCGGGCTTTCTGGCCAGCGATGCGTTTACGAATCCGGAGCATGTGCACTTCGCAATGAAGGCGACGGGCGCAGCGATGACCTGCTACATCGCATATTCGCTGCTCGACTGGCCAGGCATCCACACCTGTCTGATCACCTGCTACATCGTGTCACTAGGCACACTTGCTGACAGTGTCGAGAAACTCGCACTGCGCATCGTCGGTTGTCTGATCGGTGCGGCCCTAGGTACGCTCTCGATGGTCTTCGTCCTGCCGACGTTCACATCAATCCAGGCGTTGCTGGCGATCGTCTTCAGCGGGACTCTTGTTTCCGCATGGGTCGCGGCTGGTAGCCCGCGCATCGCTTACGCTGGCTTCCAGATGGCCTTTGCTTTTTTGCTCTGTGTGATCCAGGGAACTGGGCCGGCCTTCGATTTGACGATCGCGCGCGACCGTATTGTCGGCATCCTGTTCGGCAACGCCGTGGTCTACGTCATATCAGCGCATTTCTGGCCCGTGAGCGTCTCAGGGCGCATTGAGGAGAACCTATCGGCCTCGTTGAGACACCTGGGTCAGATGCTTCGCGAAGGGACTGAATCCACGCGACGGCGCCTTGCGGCGAAGGCCCAGGCGGCTCTCGGGGCGGTATCGAACGACCTTGAACTCGCGCGTTACGAGCCTGCGAGCGTGCGTCCGGGGATGAACTGGCTGGAACACCGGCGCGCGATGGTCGATGGCGTCGACGCGTTGGGGACGCGCCTGCTGCTTGCAACCGAAACCAGCTCTTGCCTCCCTGACGACATTGAGCGACGCATCGAGTGTCTGGCGGACGGTGAGGCTTGCACGGCGTCGCCTACGGAGGTGCTCGGCGAGGGAGATTCGTTGGGAGCGCTGGTACTGGAGAGCCTTCTGAATCTGGAACTCGCTGCGGCTGCGGCGAGGCTGGACGAGGAGGTGTTGCATGCGGCGGCTTGATGCTTGGAGTGCGCTGATGTCGACCCTCGCCGTGGCGGCGTGCGGCACACCAGCAATCGACTCGATGCCCCCGAACGCAGGTCAGCCTTGGCAACCCGCGACAGCGGCCGACGGCGCGATCGTCACTGGCACTAGGAAATCGACGAACGGCGCGATGGCCTCGTCGTACGTGCTGCCTCCGAACCGGGCGCTTGGGATCTTCGCTCCTCCTCCATCTTCGATCGATCCGCAACACGCGTATACGCTGGCGGAACTGATCGACATCGCGCAGTCCAGCCACCCGGAGACCCGGGTTGCATGGGACGACGCCCGCCGTGCTGCACTTGCCGAGGGCATTGCGGAGAGCCTCTACCTTCCTCACGTCAGTGCGAGCGTGATCGGCGGCGTACGCTCGACGCACGGCAGGCAGTCCGCCGGCGATCTCGGTGCCGAAGGGTCGGCTTCGTCATCGGGCGCGATCGTCGCTTTGTCGCTCGAATGGCTGGTGTTCGATTTCGGACAACGCGAGGCGATCGTGGAGTCGGCGCAGCAGGTCTCCATCGCGTCGAACATTGCCTTCACCGCGGCGCACCAGCAAGTCATCCACAAGGTCTGCCTCGCGTTCTACGCGAATGATGCGGCGCGTGCTCGTGTCACCATCGCCACGACAGCCTTGAAGAACGCGCAGGAGATCGAGGCTGCTGCCGAGGATCGCTACCGTCGTGGCGTCGGCACGGTGATCGACCTGGCGCAAGCCCGTCAGGCCACGGCGCAGGCGCGCCTTGGCGACGTGCAGGCCCGCGGGCGAGCCCAGGACGCAATGATGGCGCTGATCACGGCGATGGGCGTTTCACCGCTTACCCGATTCAACGTGGTCGATGTCTCCAGGCGCAAGCTGTCGAGGGCGTCCCTGCAGCCGGTGGAAGGCATCATCTCCGATGCCATCTCGCGCAGGCCGGACGTGCTTGGCGCCTATGCGGCCGAGAAGGCCCGCGAAGCCGCCGCACGCGCGGCGGAAGCCGACTTCAAGCCCAAGATCTTCATGTCAGCCACCGGCGCACATGCCTCTGGCCACCTCGACGCTACCGCCGTACCGCCCGTCGGCCAACAATCGGGCACATTCAATCTCTCTGGCGGGCATTGGGGATCGACGGTTCTGTTCGGGGTGACCGTCCCCCTCTACGACGGGGGCTTACGCAAGTCGACCCTTGGCCAGGCGCGGGCCGCGACAGACGCCGCGACCGCCATGTCGGAACACGTTCGCGACGAGGCGGTGCGCGAGATCGTGATGGCGAAGAATGCCCTCGAGACAAGTCTCGAGGCAAACGAAGCCGCCGAAGCGCTGGAAAGCGCTGCCCACATCACCTTCGACGCCGCCTTTGACGCCTATGCTCAGGGCGTCGGCACCACGACGGCCGTCACGGTCGCCGCCACGCAGCTGCTGCAAGCGCAGGCGGCAGTCGTCGATGCGCACAGCACTGCCTTGTCGGCAGCGGCCACGCTGGCATTTGCGACCGGTGCGCTCGGCGACGCACCGATCTGAGGCGAGCCTGACGTGAGCCAAGTCCTGCACCTGGCAGGCCTGTCGATGCTGGCGCACATGGCCGGCGCCCTCGCGCTCGGATGGCTGGTAGGCTACGAGCGCTACTTCAACGGCAGAGCATCGGGCACCCAGGTGTACTGCGTGGTCTGCGCGACCTCGTGCGCCGTGACGCTGCTCGCCGGCTATCCCGCGCTGTGGTACGGCAGCGCGTCGCACGAGAACGGACCAGGGGATCCCACCCGCGTCATTGGCTCGATCCTGACCGGCATCGGCTTCCTGGGAGCGGGCATCATCATGCAGGCAGGACTCAACGTGCGCGGTCTGACGACGGCCGCGTCGATCTGGGCCTCTTCGGCGATCGGTATCCTGGTGGGCGTCGATTTCGACCTTGCTGCCGTCGGGCTGACCGGAATCATTGTTGTCAGCCTGTCCGTCGTGCCCAGGCTCGAGCGCCACCTTCCCGCACGGGCGGTCATGGTTGCCAACGTTCGTTTCAGGGCAGGCCATCGTCCTGACCCCTCGCAGATTCATCGCTACCTTGTCGAGAGAGGCCTTCAGGTCCCGCTCGAGACGCTCAGCATCACGCGCAGCGAGGGGCGGTTCGACCTCCAGTGCCTGATCTTCGGGGATTCGGGCACGAGCGCGGAGTCCATGAATCGCATCGTTCGAGAACTATCGGAGATGCCGGACATCGAGGAGTTCTCGGTGACGCACTCGAGCCGCGCCTAAGCCGGCACGCCTTCGACGAAGCAGTCTCTGGCGGCCACGCCGGCGGAGCGGTGTGGCCCAGGTCATCGTGACTCACGGTGACTACCACCGTGGTGGGTGATCGACCTTTGCCCTTCGTCGCGTGGTGTGTCCTTGCGGCAATCCGTACGATCGCCATCGGAGCCTCGTCGTATCGCTGGAGATCTTCGAAGGCTGACAGAGGTTCTCCACGGCCTTAACCCAGGAATGCCTTGCACCCATGAAAAAGACGTCGGGGGCCTTCAGCGCAGGTAAGGCGGCTTGGGTTCGCCTGGCATTCGCGATACTGGTCACCGTTGTGACCTTGAGCATAGGTGGCTGTGCTTCGCTGCCACCTCCAGTGAAGGCTGACGCCTACTCCATTCCCGCCGTGCCGAGCGACCGTCTCGCGCAAGTGGCCGCGTCCAGTATCTCTCCTGAGGGAAGTTCGAGCTTTCGCCCGCTGCCGTTCAGCCGCATTTCGATGGACACGAGACTTGCTCTCGCGAAGCACGCGGTGCGAAGCATCGACATTCAGTATTACCTGCTGCAGAACGATTACACCGGCAAGACGCTTCTTCGCGCTGTGCGCGATGCTGCTCTCCGCGGGGTGCGTGTGCGAATTCTCGTCGACGATCTTTATACGGACAGCAGCGAGGCGCTCCTCCTGAACCTGGCGGCGACGCCAAACGTCCAGATCAAGGTGTTCAATCCGTTTCCGACAGCGCGGGCCTTCAGTGCGACGAAATGGGCTTTTGCCTTCGCGGATTTCGCCAGGCTGAACCACAGAATGCACAACAAGCTTTTCATCGCGGACAGCGCCTTCGCGGTGGCTGGCGGAAGGAACATCGCTGACGAATACTTCTTTCAGAGTCGCACAGGAAACTTCATCGACTTCGACCTTCTGGTCGCCGGCAAGGCGGTGTCTGACCTGGAGGCGGTGTATGACGTCTACTGGAACAGTCCACGCGTCTACCCGCTCGAAGTCCTCGACCGCGGAAGTGAAGACCTCGAGGGCCGCAGGCGAGCCTTCGAGACGGCGACGTTGCCGAGCGGTGAGTTCTCAGTAGCGCCGCCTTCGCAACCGGACCAGCTTGGATTCAGGCCCTTCAGTGTCGATGTCGACTCGCCACCGCTGCCCATGCTTCATGGGGAGATTGAGGCGTTTGCGGATGATCCGGAAAAGGTCTCTGGCAAGGCGGAGCAGGGCGGGGACAAGTCGACGGTGACCTCCAGGGTGCTCGAGGCGATCTCGAAATCAGGGTTCGAGGTTCTGCTCGTATCGCCATATTTTGTCCCTGGTGACATCGGAATGAAGGCATTGCAGGAAACACGGAGCCGCGGCGTCAAGGTGACGCTCATCACCAACACGCTCAGCGCGAACGATGAGCCGCTTGCGAGCGCCGCCTATGCCCGATACCGCTTGCGGATGCTCAAGATGGGTGTCGACATCTACGAGGTCAGTTCGCGGCAGCTGCGTGCCAATTCCGACGTCGGGAGGGCACTCGGAGCGTCGATTGGCCGTTCACACGCGAAGATCGTGGTGATGGACGGGATGACGACCTTCGTGGGCTCGATGAACATGGATCTGAGATCTTCGCGGGAGAACACGGAGATGGGAATGTTCGTTCATTCTCCCGAGCTCGCTCAGGACGTGATCAAAGTCCTTGCCGGCATTCGCAGCAACGGAACGTATCACCTGCGACTCCGGCCAGACGGCAAGGACTTGCAATGGGTCGCAGTCGAAAACGGAACCGAAGTGGTCTATGACAGCGAGCCGGAAGTCGGACTCGGAACGCGCCTCGAGATCTTCTTTCTTGCGCCGTTCATTTCGCAAAGTCTTCTTTGAAGGTGTCGAGTTTCTTGCCGGCGGGGCGACGCAGCCTCGAATTCGCCTATCGCAAGTGCCAAGAATCAGTTCCTGATCTTGTGGGCGACGGAAATCAAGGTTCGCGCGGAGCGCGGCGGGAGTGAAGTGGCCGAGAAGCCTCCCATCGGCGACATTCAAATCCTCGGCTTTCGCCGCCGAAAAGCAGACACCCATCTCCCAGCCGATTGTCGACTACTCGTCAGTCGTGGCCAACCGCACGCTGTGAGTCTGAACATGCAATGGCGTTGACGCCTTGAGTCCTCCATGCTGAGTTTTCGGACGTACGTTCGCCCGGACAATTCAAATCTCCGTAACGTCGCCATCAATTGCTAGCAGCCACGGGGGTACCCTTGCGCAAGTCAAGACCCTCACAACGGCTGACAAGACCCGCTTCTCCCCGGGGCAGCACGTTGCTGTAGGGACGACGGCGAATGACGAATGAGCCGCCGGAGTGGCCGAGGGCAGGTCTCGTCACCACGCGGTTGCCGCGACTGATTCACACCTCGGACCGAGAAATGTACACAATGTATGACTCACCGACACCGGAGCATGATCTCAAATGACGACGCTTGCCACATTCGTACAGATCTCCGACCTGCACATTGGCCAGCTTGATCCGAGCAATGGGGACGCGGTAACGAACAATGCGGTCGCGCGGCTTGCAGCGTCATACCCGTTGCTGGATGGCTTCGTCGGACACCACGCGCGCGGGATGCAAGACCTCGAAGCATTCTGCAAGGGGCTCGCGGCGTCGGGAGAACCGTTCGAAATTATTGTGACCGGCGACTACACGCGCTGCGGAGACAGCAATGAGTTGAAGATTGTCCAGGATTTCCTTGCTCGAAAGGTCGACCTGCAGCCGCCCTACCAAATCATGGCCGGGCTGTCTCTCGGCGGGGTGCCGCTCGGCGTTCCGGGCAACCACGACCACTGGGGCGGCCTCAACGGAAGCTACTCGTCCAATCCGTCCACGTTCTACAGCAGCAAGACATGCCTCAAGCCACCGTATGTCGTTTCCGGCCCTCAAATAGGCAATCGTCAGTTGACGTTTATTGGCATAGACACCGATGCCGATGTCTACCCGAATTCGGCGAACCGACTCTTCGCCTTCGGCCACTGTCCCAGTCAATTCACTGACCCCAAGCTGGCTGGACTGCCGCCCAACCAAGGCAACGAGCTTCGTGTGCTTGTCCTTCACCATGCTTGGCATCACCGCGGAGCGACGCTGCAGCTGACACGCCCATCTCGACAAGCATTGGAGCAGTTCTGCTATAACAAAAAGGTTCAGGTCGTACTGGCCGGCCACACGCACAGCGTCAAATTTGCGCAACTGCCAACTCAAACGGTCTGCATGGAACTGTGCTCCGGTTCGACGACCCAGTTCGACTACCCACCACCTTCGTGGCGTGCCTACAAGCTCCTTCCGCAGTCTCGGGCGTACGTCCGAAACTCACTGCTGCTCCATCGCATCATCGAGTTGAACTCGGGAGGCGCGCTTTGGACGACGGTCGTGTATCGCCGGGATGCAGCGCGTGGCTTCGTACAATTGCCGAACGTCACTTGCTCGTTCGGAGTCTAGCGGACGGCAAACGTTCGGATATGGTCAGATAGACGTAAGCGGCCGGCGATGTCATCTTGACGAGGATGTGAAAGACACAATGTCAGCCCTCGTGGTCGCAGCTCCAACACTGCCCGCTCCCATCGGGATAGTAGGCGGCTCCGCATTTGGGGCATGGCGCAGCTTCGCCCATTGGTTTGTAGGGGCCGAAGCCGCGCCTGATGTTGTAGATCGCCATGGCCTCTTCATAGCTGCCGGCTTCTACCCGCCAGACCGGAAAGATGCAGTCCCACATCGGCTCACCGTTACCCGTCTTCGGACGATCCTCTCCACTCCAGAAGCCAGTGATTTCACCGCCTTCGGTTTCGCTCCATGCGGTGTAAATGCGTCTCATCGTTATGTCCTTCGTCAGGCTACGGCAATCCAATCTTGACGACAGCTATTCCGTGGGCACGCTTTCCACCCAGACGGTGTGCCCTGGGTGGTGCTCTTCGATCGTGGCAACTGCTCCCTCGATGATGTCGGCTGAGTCAGGGCCGGTAAGACTGTAGATGAAGCGGCTCGGCTTCGGGGACGGAAGCGCCGCGTAGTCGTCTTCGCCTATCGCGTCGCTTCCGCACCAGACATCGTCGCCAGGCTTCGCAGTGCGCAATGCTTCAGCAAGACCGGTCGAGGTAATGGCAAGGAAGATCATGGTGGTCTGTGGGTTGCAGACCCCGAGTTTGCCAGCGATGCGGCAGAAGCTCGGCGATTCGCGATGCCGGCTGCGTCGGCAACCGCTCCAGCACGTCCTTGAGGTAGGCGTGGGGGTCGTGCCCGTTGATACGGGCTGAGTGCACCAAGCTCATGATCGCCGCAGCGCGCTTCCCAGCGCGCAAGCTGCCCGCGAATAGCCAATTCGAGCGCCCGAGCGCAATTGGTCTGATCTGGTTCTCGACCCAGTTGTTATCGCACGGCAGATCGCCGTCGTCGAGATATCGCGTCAACGCCGGCCACCGCCCGCGGCTGTAGTCGATGGCCTTGGCGATTGCTGAGCCGTCGGGCACCCGTGCCCGTTGTGCATCCAGCCAGTCTTTCAACGTCTTCGCAATCGGCGTGGCTCTCTCGTGTCGTAGTCGTCGTCGTTCGTCCGATGTGAGGTTCTGGGCATTGCGCTCGACGTCGTACAGCAGTCGGAAGAACTCCAGAGCTTCCTCCGCGATCGCACTACGGTTCGTGGCCCAGAGGTCATAGAACTTACGTCGCGCGTGCGCAAGGCAGCCGGCTTCGATAAGTCCATGCGCGAAGGCGGCCTTGTAGCCCGAGTAGTCGTCGCAGACGAGCGTACCGTGCCAGCCGCTTCCCGCGACGTCGGTGTCGACGCCCAGGAAGTCTCTCGCGTGCTCTCCGCCGCGGCTCTCGGTGAAGTCGAAGATGACCGCCTTGACAGCATCGAAGCTCGTCGTGCCGTAGCTCCAGATGTAGGAGCGATGCGTCTTGCCCTTGCCGGGCTTGAGCATGGCCACCGGCGTCTCGTCGGCGTGCAGGATGCGGTGCGTCAACAGCTCTTCTCGAAGCGCGTCGACCAGGGGTTGCAGTTGCACGCCACAGGTGCCGACCCAGTCCGCCAACGTCGACTGCGGGATCGCCAGGCCGGCGCGTCCAAATATCTTCTCCTGGCGATAAAGCGGCAGATGGTCGATGAACTTGGCGATCATGACGTGCGCCAGCAGGCCGGAGGTCGGGATGCCTTTGTCGATCACGTGCGGCGGCACTGGCGCCTGCACGAGGGTCTCGCAGTCTGCGCAAACCCACTTGCCTCGCACATGTCGTTCGACCGAGAAGACACCGGGCGCGTAGTCGAGCTTCTCGGAGACATCCTCACCGATGCGCTTCATCGAGCAGCCGCAGGTGCAGGTCGTGTTCTCGGGCTCATGCCGATGTTCGGTACGCGGCAGTTCCGGAGGCAGCGGCTTGCGCTTGGGCTTCTCCTTGTCCGCAGGCGCCGCAGCCTTCGCAGCCGCCCTGGCCTTGTCGAGCTCAGCCTGCGCAGCGGCGAGGTCGGTGTCGATCGTCTCCTCGAGAAGGCTGCGCTGCTCAGGCGAGAAGTGCTCGGACGTCGCGACGAACTTCAGCCGCTTGAGCACTGCCATCTCGTGCGTGATCTTGTCGATCACCTTCTGCTTGAAGGCAAGCTCGTCGCGCAGCGACTGCACGAGCGCCAGCAGTTCGGGCTTGTCGACGGAGGCGAGTTCGGCGTCGCTGATCACGAGGTCGATCATGCACGGACGGCCGGCGCCGGTCCATAGGCAGATGCCGCAATTGCCTCACACGATGCGGATGACGCCAGCCTCGCCGAGTCGCTGCCAAGGCAGTCCCAGCACGAGCGCGTCGAGCTGTTCGCGGCTGAGCGTCACCGTTCCTGTGACGTCGCGCGGCCAGGCGAACTTGCCGGTGTTCAAACGCCGCGCCGCCAGCCAGACGCCGATGCCGTCGTGCACCAACACCTTCATTCGATTGGCGCGACGATTGGCGAAGAGGTAGGCCGTGTGCGGCCGCGCGGCGCCGAACACGGCCACGACACGCGCCAACGCGGACTCAGTGCCGGCACGCATGTCCAGCGGTTCGACGGACAGCCAGACCGCCTCGACGCGGATCACCTCAGCAACTCTCGGATCCAGACGGCGAACTCTGTCGCAGCCGACACCGGCCAGACGACAGTCATCGCTACGGCGCCTCGGCGCAATTCAATCCGTATGTCGCCGACGGGCGTGGGGTCGGGCTGCGTCGACAGCGCCACAGGCACGAACTCCGTATTCATGGCCTGGGCCGCCACTTCGCTCTCGCGAGCCAGTTGCCGCCAGCGGTGAACGACGTTGGCGTTGATGCCATGAGCCATCGCCACCTTCGCTACCGACGCCCCTGCCGCGTCGCACTCCGCCAGCACCCGAGCCTTGGCATCCGCGCCGTACCGGCGCCTGGTCGCAGTCTTCTCGCTTCCCATCGTGTCCACCTATTTTTACGTGGACACGATCCTTGCCGCTGCCGGCGCAGGATTCAAGATGGTATTACCGGGGCCTTACAGATAGACGCCCCCGCAAAGGCTTTTAGAACCTAGGCCGCTCGACAAGTCTTGGAATGTCTGCTTCGGCAGGTACTGTCGGGGTACTCCAACGCGCCATGAGCTCGTAGTCAAGCTCAACAGGATGGCACTCAAGCACATCGCCAGACTCGAACCTGTAGCCAGCGATAAGCAAGGGCCTCATCTGCAATGCATCCAAGGTCCATTTGACCAGGCCCTCAGCGAGCTTTGCCGGTGCAACCAATCCCGGAGTAGTCCGCGTCTGCGCCAACAGCTCGTCTCTACTAATTGCCACCGCTTCACCACGCTCTGTGTGAACAATGAGCGCAGGCTTGCGCTCATTGAAGTTCAGCCGCCCATCGGCGTCGGGCGATGACCTGGAGTCAAGCAAGAGTTGAAATCCGCGGAAGACTGCCGCAAATGTCTCGGCAGTCATTCCAAGGCGCAAAATTCTTTCCCTAAGCTCCTGCGGAGTGTTATGTGATACAGGCAACTCACGCAGGTATTCAGCATAGGAAGGGTCGACTTCCACCTGCTCGAACCACAAATGGAACAGTCGCATGCGCTCAGGGAGATCTTCCACTAAGGCAGTGAATGAAGCTGCGATTTCGCTGGCTTCGTTCAAGTCGGCCTGAGCAAAAATTTCTTCTATGTGCTTGTCATAGTTAGGCTGCTCTTGCGTGTCCGAAGAGAAAAGCACGTCATAGACTTTGGACAAATGCTCTGGATGATGCTCGAGGAAGATGCGCTCTTCGTTTGTCAAATCCATCTGGCCGGTGAGCAAGGGGTCTTGTTCCAATTGCTCACGAAGGTGTCGCACCTTGGGAAGGATGGCATCAAGGTGCGGAGTCAATAGAAGGTCTTTAAGCATTGACCGTGTGTCCATGGTCTTCTCCAGGTAGGCAAGTTCGATGGTCTCGGGGACATGGTGTCTTGGTGCAGTCACAGTGAATGTAGCGACGTCACTGTGGCCAACAGAAACAGTCGCAAGCTTGCGAGCGAGTTCCTCGAGCCCTGCGACCAATGCCTTGCGTACGGCGTGCCGGGTCATACCATGATTGGAAGCCAGCGACCTCTCGCTCGGCCGCCCGTTGGCCCCGTAGTATTCAAGCAAAAGACTGCGCTGCATACCTGGGAGCGAATCGATCGCCCGCTTTAGCCTACGCAGCTGCTCCGCGCGCTCAGACTCATGCAGCGGGTTGTTACTGTCGGTGGCGATCTCGGGAATGTCGTCCAGCGCCACAAGTCGCCGCGACCATGCGTTTAGCTGGGTAACCCTCCGCCTGGCAAAGCGATAAAACGCCCCTGCAACGTAGCTCGCGAACTCGCCTTCTTCCTCACGGAACCGCTGGCTCAGCCCTGGCCACGCCTCGAGGTAGAAGTCATGAAGGACGTCCTGGCCCTCGTCAGGCGGCACAAAGTAGCCGCGCTTAGAGAGTCCGTTGAGAACGGACCAAAGCAGGCGCCGATAGGACTGAAAGTCCCCTCTTGCATCCTGTTGAGTCGCCAGTGTCCTCACCGATACCTCTTGTCTGTCCGTGGAGCCATATTGCAGATTGGTCCAAGATTGGTTGAATATCCTACCAATCCGTGAGGTTATCGGCAGACTGCTTGAGCGAACAGGGTGCGACCTGTCGCAGCCGTGAAGAACTTGGCGCCTTCAGCGTCAGGAGGAGACTACTCCAGGTTTAGGCCAGCCAGGTTGCATCACCTTGGGCTAGCGCCGGTAGGATTGCCTAGCGCAGTGTCGCACTCGATCGAGGGCCGTTCCTTGTCGAACGCAATCAGAAACCGAAATCCGAAATCCGACATCCGTAACTGTTCACTGTTCGCTCGAAGCGCTGCTCGTGGGCAAGGACTGCAACGCAGCGAAAGCGGAATGCGACTTTGGTACGGTCTATGAGCGCTTCCCCTCGCTGAGCTGCAGTGATCCGGGGGACTGGCCTGGCGAAAGCACGAAGCGACCGATACTCGTCTGGAATCTTGTAGGTAGAGGCACTGATCCTCGACTTCACGCGAACCACAGACGCCTTCACAGATCGATGATTCCCCGCCGCAACGCAAGTGTCACAGCGTGCGTACGGTCGCTCGCGCCGAGCTTATTGAGGATGGCTTTCATATGTGCCTTGATCGTGTCCTCAGTGACGTGCAGGGTCAGCCCGATGCGTTTGTTTGAGCTCCCTAGCGCGACGAGGCGCAGCACTTCCACCTCTCGCGATGACAGGTCGTCGTCGTGGACATGGTTTGCCAGTTCCAGCGCAATCTCGACTGGGATCGCGCGTCGGCCCGATTGCACGCTGCGAATCGTGTCGGCCAATTCGCGCCGCAGCATGCTCTTCAGCAGGTAGCCGGCCGCGCCCGCCTGCAGCGCCCGCCGCGCCTGCACGTCGCCCTTGTAGGTCGTGAGGACGACGATTCGAGCCTCGGGCCAAGCCTCGCGAATCGCCAGCGTGGCTTCGATGCCGTTCATCACGGGCATCTGGATGTCCATCAGCGTGATGTCAGGGCGATGCTCGAGGCACAGGTCGATCGCCTCGCGGCCGTTGGATGCCTCTGCGATCACGCGCATGTCGGCTTGACCCTCGATCACACTTGCGATGCCATCTCGCAGCAACGGGTGGTCGTCGACCGCAAGAATCCGGATCGTCGGTGCATTGGAGTGCTCGCTCGTCATCACTTGCTTCTCTCGTCTCTCTTTGCGACGGCCGACGCGAACCTGCGGGCGGCCCAACCGAGTGCGGCGCCACGGAGGCGAACTTGCAGCCGAATGGCCGTGCCTTCGTCGGCGGCGCTCGCCAACGTGAAGTGGGCGCCGATCGTGCGGGCGCGCTCGCGCATCCCTGCAATGCCCCAGTGTCCGGTGCGGCCGGCCGTATATTCCTGTGTCGGCAGCATGCCGCGGCCGTTATCCACCACCTCCAATACGAGGCTCGACGGTGTCTGCTGCACGATGAGCCTGACTTGCCTGGCCTCGGAGTGCCGGTAGGCGTTGAGCAGCGCCTCGTCGCCGATGTGGCGGGCCTCGTCGAATACGTGATCGGGCAGGGGCGCGCCTTCACCGCGCAGGGTCGCGGTAAAGGTAATGCCATGTTCTGCGGCAAGATCCTCGCCGGTGCGCTTGAGAAGTTCGCCAAGGGTCGCGTCGTCCCGCACGGGCGTGCGCAGTTCGTTGACCCGATCGCGACCCTCGAGCATGACTTGCTCCGCGCGGTCAAGCGAGCGCTCGAGTGCCGCGCGCGTTGGATCGCCATGCGGCATGCGATCAACGCCCGATTGGAAGCGCAGGATCAGGCCCTGGACGCTCTGCAGCAGGGTGTCGTGCAGCTCACGGGCGATGCGCTCGCGCTCGATGAGGGTGGCCTCGTGGCGATCGGCATACCGCTCGGCGAGCTGGTTCATGCGCCGGCGCATCAGCAGCCAGACGACCAATATGGCCACGGGGATCCACATCGCGCGGAACCACCAGGTCTGGTTGAACGCCGGCGGCACGACGAAGGCCAACGTGGCCGGCTGTGCGCTCCACACGCCATCCTCATTGGCGGCCATCACGCGGAACGCGTAGCGGCCCGGCGCGAGGTTGGTGTAGTGCGCGGTTCGCTGCGAGCCGCCGTCCTGCCAACTGGCGTCGATGCCGTCGAGCTGCACGCGGAACCTCACGCGCTCGGGTTGCGCCAAGGCTCCTGCCGTGAAGCGCAGGTCAACCTCGCGCGTCCCGACCGGCAGCGTCGGCGCCTGCAGCGGCCAGGCGCGGCCGCCTGCGTCGAGCGCGACAATCTGCACCGGTGGGGCGAGTGCATTGCGACGGATGTGGGCCGGATCGATCCAGACGACGTTGTTGTTCGTCGCGAACCACAGCTTGCCGTCGTCGGCCACCACCGCGGTCGGCACCGGGCGCAGTTGCGCGGGAGCGCCGTCGAGTCCGTCGTGAAAGTCGAAGCGCTCCGCCGCGACGGCGTGCGCTGGATCGGCGAGGGCGCTCGCGATCTCCTCGGTGGGCAGCCGGACGATACCGGCGACTGTATTGAGCCAGAGGTTGCCGGCGGCGTCGGCCACGATGCCCGAGACGCCCGCGAGCGGCTCACGCCCCTCGATGCGGATGGTGCGCACGCGGCCATCCACTGCGACGGCCAATCCGAGCTCGCCGCCCAGCCACATACGGGCACTCGGTGCCTCTTGCGCGCATAGGCTCAGCAAGCTTCCGACGTGCAGCCCGTCGGCCGCGCCCCAGTGCGTCTGCGTCCCGTCGACCGCCACCATCACGAGTCGGTTGAACGCGTAGCCGAGCCAAAGACGCCCCTGCGGATCCCGTGCCATCGCGAGCGGGTTGGCGTCGGGGCCGCCGGGCGGTTCGTCGACGTGATGCCAGCCGGATGACGGCGGCGCATCCTGTTCCCACTGGCCGTGACGTGTGATCGCGAGCCGCATACGGCCACCGCCGACATCCATCATTGCCTGCACCGGAACGCCCGAGATCGCGGCCGGCAGCGCCACCTGCCGTGCCGAATCGCCGCTGATCTTCCACACGCCGCGCGCACCGGCCATCCAGACGTCGCCCTTCGAATCGCGAACGACACTCGTGATGCGCGGCCCGACTTCGGGCAGGCGATGCTCGTCACGGCCCAGGCGCACCGCCGCGACTTCCGTACTGCCCGCCCACACGCCCTCGCCCGGGGCGGGCGCGAGCGACGGCCACAGCAGGTCGGGCGGCAGCGCGGCGCGCGTCAACTTGTTGGCGCGGAAGCGGTCAACGCCGCCGCTGGTGGCGATCCAGACGCTGCCTTCGCGGTCTTCCAGGATCGCGAGCACCTGGTCGCCACTCAGGCCCTTGTCGGGACCGAAGCGCAGCTCGGGGGCGGCTTTCGGTTCGCCGTCCGCCCCGAGCGGCGGCATGCGGTCAGCATCGACGAGCCGCGTCAGGCCGCCGAGGCTGCCAATCCAAAGCGCCCCGTCGCGATCGAAACGCAGCGGCCCGACATGGCCGGGGCCGGGGACGTTCGCATGCAGCGGAGGAGGCGCGTCGCCGGCTGGCAGCGGCCACACGCCTTGCGTGCCATTCGATTCCCAGACGCTGCCGTCGGCCCGCTCCGCTAGCCACGCGTAGCTGATCGAGCGACTCGAGCGCTCGAAGTGCCCGCCGCCGCTCGGCAAGCGCCACGTGCCGTCCTCGCCAACGGCCCAAAGCGTTCCCGCGCGATCCGCGTGCAGCGCATAGGTCGGTCCCGCCGGATAGCCCGCGGCCTCGGGCGGCGTCGCCCAGCGTTGGCCGTCGAAGCGCGCGATCCCCGTGGTGGTGCCGATCCACACGCGTCCTTGCAGGTCACGCTCGATGGCCATCACCGTTCCTGAGGGCACGCCATCGGCGGGGCCGTAGTGATGGAGCACGCCCCTGTTCCACCAGCCGATGCCGCCGAAACGATAGCCGATCCACAGGCCGCCGCCATTTGGCGCGAGCAATGTCGACACGCTGCCGGTCGGCCCTTCCTGGCCGCGCGGCGGCTGGAAGCGCTCGAACTGCGCGCCGTCGAAATGGAACAGGCCAGTCGCGCTGCCGAGCCACAGCAGGCCATCGTCGGTCTGCGCGAGCGACTCGACTTGCGCCGGCGCGCCGTCACGTGTCGACCATGCCGTGTGGTGCATCTGCGCGAGCGTCAGCGACCGGTCGAGCGCGAGTGCGTGACCGCAGCACAGTGCGAGCGCCAGCCAGGCGACCGGACGTCGAAGAAGGGAGGGCGCTGGGGCAACGTGCATCGGAATTGCGGCGACGGTGACTCGGGGCACGGCGTGCCGCTGAGCCGATCCGCCAGCGTCGAGATTGTGCCTGCGCCCTCAGGTGAAATGGGTCCTGGACAGGTCGAAACGTGGCCTCATTACCCGAAAGGGTAGTCCGGATTTCACCCGGAAGCCGGGTATCGCCCACGCGTCCCGATCACCAAAATGATTCTCGGTCGACATGCACCGGACCTGAGCTTCGCTGGGGAGCGGGGCGAGTGTGCGTCGCGAGCTTCGGGCGAGTTGGGCGTCTCGGATCTCAGTCACTGCCGTGGCTTGTCGGCCGTTTCTTTCGTTCAGGTTCAGCGTGTCCCAACGGTTCTCTATTCCATTCAATCGAGGAAGACTCATGAGCAAGTTTGTTCGGGATCCAGGTCTGGTCGGCAGGGGCATCGCGTCGGCGAGCCCGCTGCTTTGCGCGCTCTTGGCGTGCGCGTCGATGTCGGCCCAGGCCGACACCAGCCCTGCCGCGATGGCGCGCGACGTCGGCGTCGTGCGCGCCGCCACGCCCATGCAGGCGGTCGTGTGGCTGAAGGGCGCGCAGGAGGCGGGTCTCGACGCCGCAGTGGCCAATCTGTACGACCCGGCGTCGCCTTCGTACCACCGCTGGCTGTCGTCCGACGAACTGTCGGCCTACGCCCCCGCCGCGCACGATCTTGCTGCCGCGCGCGCGTCGCTCGAGGCGCAGGGGTTGCACGTCGTCCAGGTGCTTGACGGCGGCACGATGCTGAAGGTGTCGGCCACGGCGGCGTCGCTGCAGTCGGCGTTCGGGACCACGATCCACCAGTGGAAGTCGAACACGAAGACGTTCTTCAAGACCAGCACGACGCCGAAGTACCAGGGTGCGAACGCGCAGCTGGTGGGCGGCATGTCGAGCCTGGGCGGCGCGGGCGTGCATCCGTTCGTCACGCGCCAGATCGATTTCGCCAGCGGCATCGCGCGGCCGGCCGTCGTGCCGCAGGCCGGCACCGATCCGCTGGCGTCCTTCACGTCGGACTGTTTCGGGCCGACGTTCACCGCATCGATGGCCGGGTTCGCACCGGCCGCTCCGCCACTGCCCAGCGGCAATGTCGTCGCGTCCTACACCGGGCCGACGTACCTCGACCCGACGACCACCAAGCGCAAGTCCTGCGGCTACACCGCCAAGCAGCTTGTGCAGCACTACGGCCTCGCCCAGGCGCACGCTGCGGGCTGGACGGGCAAGGGCCAGACGATCGTCATCGTCGACGCCTTCGGCTCGCCGACGATCGCGGCCGACATCAACGTCTTCTCGAAGACGATGGACTTGCCCGCGATGGACGCGAAGAGCCTGCAGGTCGTCTATCCCGACGGCCAGCCGGCCGCCCCGGATGGAGATTGGGCCCTCGAGACGACGCTCGACGTCGAATGGGCGCACGCGTTCGCGCCTGACGCGAAGATCGTGCTGGTCGTCGCGCCGAGCAACGACAACGCCGAACTCGCTTACGCCGTGGAGTATGCGGCGGAGCATCGCCTGGGCAACGTCGTTTCGAATAGCTGGGGACTGCCCGAGGCCGATGCGGATGCGAACACTGCCGAGTTGTTCAATCACGTCTTCAAGCGCGCCGCCGCGCGCGGCATCTCGGTGAATGTCGCGACCGGCGACAGCGGCGACAACGGCGTCGGCAGCCCGGTCGGTGCTGCGTCGATCCCGGCGGACTCCCCTTACGCGACCGGCGTTGGCGGCACGAGCATCGGCATCCCGAGCGACCACGGCCCCGTCGAGGCGGCGTGGGGCATCACGCTCACGCAGCTCGGCCTCGTGCGCTCGCCTTTCCACATCCCGAATCAAGCCGGCTTCCTGCAAGGCAGCGGCGGCGGCGAGAGCGTGTTTCTCACGAAGCCGGGCTACCAGCGCCACCTGCCGGGCACCGGCCGCCAGTTGCCTGACATCTCGGCGCTGGGCGATCCGCAGACCGGCGCGATCGTCACGATCACCAACTGGGACTCTGGAGCGTCCGAGTGGGGGGTCGTCGGCGGCACGAGTCTGGCCACGCCGATCTTCTCCGCGATCTGGGCGCTCGCCGACCAGGCCGCGGGTGAATCGCTCGGACAGGCCGCACCCGCTGTCGCAAAGATGCCCGACTGGGCCATTCGCGACGTGCTGCCCATCAAGGCCAAGAAGCTCAGCACGAGCGGCTCGATCTCGTTCCGCGGTGACGCGCCGGTGGTGTGGGCGCCGGCCCAATTGCTCGGCCTCGACCAGACGCAGCCGACCGGGTTCCTCGGTGCGCTGGTCTTCGCCGGCGCGGATCCCTTCCTGGGTTGGAACGACATCGGGTTCGGTGCCGATTCGTCGCTGAAGGCCGCGACTGGCTGGGACAACGCGACCGGCTACGGCGTGCCCAATGGTGTGCTCTTCATCACGTCCGCGGCGTTGTTCGCACGGCACTTCTGATCGACTGCCGCCACCAAGCGGCGCAGCGCCATCAACGATGAGGGCCGGGGGCTCGCCTCGCGAGGCCCCCCACTGATTCGCCGCTGCCCCGCCGCGAGCGTCGCTTGGAAGGTGAAACGGATCTCCGGTTTGGACTCTCGACGCGACTTGTTTGATCGGCAGCCTGGCATGCCCTCAGCCGAGAATTCTTGACAGCCAAGGCCAGTCGGCGTACTTGTCGCCGGTCTGCTTCAGAGGGGTGTACCGCTGCAATGAAGTCCAAGTGCGATGCCCGGACACCTGGGCCACCGCAGGACTTGTCCAGCCCATTTCAAATAGCCTGCTGATGCCCTCGTGGCGCAGGTCATGGAAGTGCAGGTCTTCGATCTCCAGGAAGCGGCACGCCCGCGTGAACGACGTGCTGGTGGACTCTGCGCTGTAGGGCCAGATGCGGCCCTCGGTCTTGGCCTGGAGGTCGATCAGCTTGAGCGCCTCCGGTGTCAACTTGGTGCGGACGTCGTTGCCCAATTTCTCGCCGGGATTCTTCATGTCCCGGACGATCAGTTCCAGATGTTCTCGATCGAGGTCCTTGACCACGACTCGGCAAATCTCCTCCTGGCGGCGCGTGGAAAAAATGGCGAACAGGATCATCCGGGTCATCGGGATGGCATCCCGGCGTCGACGTTCTGCGGTCTCGTAGTAGGTCAGCAGTTTGTCCAACTCCGCCAGCGTGGGCCGCCGAGCGCGCTGCTTGGAGCGAGAGATCAGGCCGAGCTTCACCAGGACCACTCGGGCGTCCTCCATCGCCTTCTCGTCAAGCGGATAGCCCCAGGCTGGCCTGGCCACGGTGTAGACGGACGCGAGATGCGAGATGTAGTTGCCGCGCGTCTGGGGTAGGGAGCTCATCGACCGCACATACTCGACGATGGCCTGGCTGGTGCATTCGGAGCAACGCTTCTTCCCAAGCGGCGACTCCTTGATGGCCTTGAGGACCTGCGTCTTGGCCTTGCCGTGTTCCTTCTGCTTCTCCTTGTTGTACTGGTCGATCACGTCGGCCAGGGGAGGGTCCTCGGGCTTCTCGAGGGCGCCTGGCTTGGCCAGTTCCGTTTCGCGCTTCTTCATCCAGGCATTGGCCGCCTGCTCCCGGTCGAAGGTGTTGGTTTCGGAGTGGACGACAATTCCGTTGCGCTTGATGCGTACGATGGCGGTGTAGCCGAAGGTGCCGTCCTTGCGCTTTCGTTTGAGCAGCGAGCCCATGGCGGTGTAACACGGAAGTTTTGTTACCCCGAACGTTACCCCGAAGGCTCAAAAATGATCCAAGAAGGGCAGGAATGGTCGTGAATACGACCGCCCTGTAATGCCCGATTTACCTATGAAAACGACTTCTCCCCTGAGCCATCGACTTTCCGTGGCCCCGATGATGGACTGGACGGACCGCCACTGCCGTTACTTCCATCGCCTGATCACCCGCAACACGCTGCTGTACACCGAGATGGTGACCACC